>Ga0209771_1001929_pt1 | contig 12977 bp, 8 predicted proteins | sample SaaInl59LU_5_DNA_FD_184639 | JGI IMG/M metagenome (GOLD analysis project Ga0209771, IMG submission 184639) | Marine microbial communities from expanding oxygen minimum zones in the Saanich Inlet - ESP_59LU_5_DNA (SPAdes) (version 2) | ecosystem: Environmental > Aquatic > Marine > Intertidal zone ...
GATCCGTTGTCGGTCAATGGCGAGCTCTATCTCGATGACGTCTATCGGCTGAAGACAAATGCCCAACCCACCCGATTGACATTGCAAGCAGAAGCCTCCGGTCGGCGGCATCGTGTTGCGGCCCATAGTGCCATTGGCGCCATTGGCGCTGTTGTCCATCTGGACAGTCAAGTCACCCTGATGTCCGAGGCGGGGCAAACCTTCGATGCTCTGATCTTTGTTGAAGTTGAGCTGGGTGAGATTAAACAAGTCTATCTATCTGCATTCTCTGCGCTGCAGCCCGATACAGACTATCGCCTGATTGGAATAAATTGCCACGTTAATCCACACAAATTGGCCGAGCTAAGCGATCCAATTTTCTACCCTGGTACGCAAATCGCCCTGGCAGACTGACGCCAATGCGCAGCCGAAGATCTCAAACCAGGGCAAGAGGTTCTCACCCATGACTTCGCACAGCAGAAAGTTACATGCGTTGAGATCGAAACCCAACGTGCGCAGGGCAAGAACCGTCCAATAAGGATCTCAAAATCCCATTTTGGCACAGATCATGATCTCATCCTCAGCGCAGAACACCGCATTTTATATCCCCAAACCAACGGCAGCTATGGCGGACGGTTCATCAAAGCCGAGGAATTACGCAATGGCACAACCATCGCCTGGGTTGAGGCCGGTTTTATGGAATGCGTTAAAATACGCTTTGCCACCGAGCATTTGATTTTTGCCAATGGCATCGCAGTGCAATCTCACATGCGCGGCGAAGATCGGGACAGCGAAGCTGTCGAAAGATTGCCCCGGGCGGTGCAATCGTCATGGCACCCGGCAAAACCCAGCCGGCGTGCATTGTTTTTGCCCAGTGGCCTGCCCTATAAAAACATCGACTAGCGCTCCTAAGTAAAACGCGCCGATGACTCCTGTATGACACAGGATTTCTTGCCAATGGTATCATCCCAACCTATACGCGGCTCATGTTAGACAACCGCCCCACACTTCCGCCAGAAATTGCGCGCCGGCGCACCTTTGCCATCATCAGCCACCCTGATGCAGGTAAGACCACTTTGACTGAGAAATTTCTTCTATATGGCGGCGCTATTCAAATGGCCGGGCAAGTACGCGCCAAGGGCGAGGCCCGACGAACACGCTCAGATTTCATGAAAATGGAACAAGATCGGGGCATCTCTGTCTCGGCCTCCGCCATGTCATTTGACTTCAAGACCTTTCGGTTCAATTTGGTCGATACGCCAGGTCACTCAGATTTCTCTGAAGACACCTACCGCACCCTCACAGCCGTTGACGCGGCGGTTATGGTTATCGACGGCGCTAAGGGTGTTGAGAGCCAAACTCAGAAGCTCTTCGAAGTTTGCCGCATGCGCGATTTGCCGATTTTGACATTTTGTAACAAAATGGACCGCGAAAGCCGTGATACATTTGATATCATTGATGAGATACAACAAAACCTTGCGATTGATGTCACGCCTGCCTCTTGGCCAATTGGACGCGGCCGGGACTTCATTGGCACCTATGATCTCTTGCGCGATCAATTGGAACTTATGGACAGGGCAGATCGCAACAAGATCTCTGGATCGATCAAAATCAATGGATTGGATGATCCTGCCTTGGCGGAACATGTGCCTGCGGAACTTCTGGAGGTGTTTCTCGAAGAGATTGAAATGGCCAAAGAACTATTGCCGAAAATGGACCATCAGGCGCTGCTCGATGGCACCATGACTCCGATTTGGTTCGGTTCGGCCATCAATTCCTTTGGTGTGCAGGAATTGATGCAGGGCATCGCTGACTTTGGTCCAGAGCCGCAGCCGCAAAGGGCAGAACCGCGTTTTCTCGCCCCGGAAGAGCTCAAAGTGGCGGGATTTGTGTTCAAAGTGCAGGCCAATATGGACCCCAAACACCGCGATCGCGTGGCCTTTGTGCGCTTGGCCTCCGGGCATTTCAAACGGGGAATGAAATTGACGCATGTGCGCAGCAAGAAGCAAATGGCGATTTCCAATCCGGTCCTCTTTCTTGCCGCCGACCGCGAGCTGGCAGAGGAGGCTTGGGCCGGCGATATCATTGGCATTCCAAACCATGGGCAGTTGCGCATTGGCGACACGCTGACCGAAGGCGAAACACTGCGGGTGACAGGCATTCCAAGTTTTGCACCAGAATTGCTGCAATCTGTCCGCGCTGGTGATCCCCTAAAAGCCAAACACTTGGAAAAAGCCCTCATGCAATTTGCCGAAGAAGGTGCGGCCAAAGTGTTCAAACCGATGATTGGGTCAGGCTTCATTGTCGGGGTGGTTGGCGCCCTACAATTTGAAGTGTTGGCCAGCCGCATTGAGCTCGAATACGGGCTTCCGGTGCGTATGGAGCCCAGTCAATTCACCTCAGCGCGCTGGGTCTCAGGGCCACAGGCCAAGGTCGATGCCTTCGCACAGGCCAATAAACAGCATATGGCGCGCGACAATGACGACGACATTGTGTTTTTGACCCGGCTGCAATGGGACATTGACCGCGTGGCGCGCGATTACCCAGATGTGGCCTTAACCGCGACGAAAGAAATGATGGTTTAAGGGCCAAATCTAGGCGGCGGCCATGCCAGTATGCGGGTTTGACCTATGGCAGATTACCGCCTATACGGACGGAGTTGGCATGGGGCCAACCCTGCGATGGACGCGAATGACCTGCGTCCAACCCCCGTTGTGCAAATCTCTTGCCACGACATATCTTGATGGACGTACATGATAAAATTCACTGACCTAAATTTGGACGCCAAAGTCCTTAAAGCCATTGCCGAAGCTGGCTATGACACCCCCACCCCTATTCAAGCCGGGGCCATCCCTCCAGCGCTCGAAGGCAAAGATGTCTTAGGCATCGCGCAGACCGGAACCGGCAAGACTGCCAGTTTCACCCTGCCCATGATCACCTTGCTGGGGCGCGGCCGTGCCCGCGCGCGCATGCCGCGCAGCTTGGTGCTTTGCCCGACCCGCGAATTGGCCGCACAGGTGGCCGAAAACTTCGACACCTACACAAAATACAGCAAACTGACCAAGGCCCTGCTGATTGGCGGTGTAAGCTTCAAGGAGCAAGACAAGCTGATTGACCGCGGTGTAGATGTCTTGATTGCAACTCCTGGGCGGCTGCTCGATCACGTTGAACGCGGCAAATTACTTTTGACCGGCGTACAGATCATGGTGGTGGATGAAGCAGATCGGATGCTTGATATGGGTTTCATTCCAGATATTGAGCGGATCTTCAAACTCACACCCTTCACCCGTCAAACTTTATTTTTCAGCGCGACAATGGCGCCGGAAATTGAGCGGATCACCAACACGTTTCTTTCAGCGCCCGCCAAAATAGAAGTCGCCCGCGCTGCAACCACCTCTGATACAATCACCCAATCGGTCGTGATGTTCAAAGCCAGCCGCAAAGATCGTGAGGGCACCGAAAAACGCGCGCTCTTGCGCGGTATGATTGAGAGCGAAGCGGAAAATTGCACCAATGCCATCATCTTTTGCAATCGCAAAATGGATGTCGATGTGGTGGCCAAGTCCATGCAAAAATACGGCCTTGATGCCGCGCCAATTCATGGCGATCTGGATCAATCTAAGCGTACGGAAACTTTGGATAATTTTCGATCTGGCACCCTGCGTTTTCTTGTGGCCTCTGATGTGGCGGCGCGTGGGCTGGATGTCCCGAATGTGAGCCATGTCTTCAACTATGACGTGCCCAGCCATGCGGAAGACTATGTACACCGGATCGGTCGCACAGGCCGGGCCGGCAAGTCTGGCACTGCCATGATGATCTGTAGCCCCCGAGATGAAAAGAACTTTGCCGCCATCGAGGGGCTGGTGAAAATGGAAATTCCCCGGATGGAACACGCGATGTCCGGCAAGACCGCTGAGCCCGAAACTCTGTCAGAAGAAAATGCGGAAAAGAAACCCGCAAGACGCAGCCGCGCAGGAAGATCAAAGAAGTCAACAGCCGAGCAGCCTGCCGACGCGCAGGCATTGCCCGATGCCATCGATACGGCAGCGGCGCCAACAGATTTAGCACCCGCGATCGTCGCCACAGCCGAGGATGACACGCAACCGACCGCCCCCGAGCGCGAAGAAAACTCAAACCGGCCCAATGGCCGTGGACGAGGCCGTGGACGTGGTCGCAGCCGCGATGCAGAGCCCCGCAACAACGCGCGTGGTGGGGCAACTCTGGACGCCTCCATGCCCAATTTTATTGCCCAGAGTTTTACAGAACGTTTGAAGGCCGAAGGCAGAGATCCATCAGCGGCCAATGATACGCCCGAGGACACGCCCCAGGGCGATGAATTGCCCAGCATTGCAGGTGACGCCGAAGATCTCAGCACGACCGAGGCACCAGAGGACGGCAACGCTTCTCAGGACGAGCACGCATAAAGCGCGGCTACGGACAAAGCAGGCCCGCCCGGCGCTCACGCTGGGCGGAGGTCTTACCCCGTTTAAGACCTCTGCATAACGCCATTTCAACATGAAATAAGAGAAGCGCCTGCCGGGGGCAGGTAGGCCCAGCCCGGTGGTGACACCGGGCTAAGTGTTGTGCTTGGCGGCTGGGTTATGCAGAGGTCTTCGCTTGGTTACGACAAACGGCTGATCACAACCGTGACTTCTGGCTTTTTGCCAATCTCAGACTGCGCTGACTGCCGTGCAATACGGCGCAGCTCGTCTTCGAGTTTCTTATCATCACCCAATGTTTTGCGACCCGCACGCATCATGAATTGGTTCAAGTCTTCTTCCAGAACTTCGGCCAGGCCCGCGCGGCTGCTGCCTATTTCTGGAAGGCCCTTGATTTCACACCAAGGTTCACCCAATGGACCGTCATCATCCAAAATCACACTCACCATCACATGACCATTGAGCGACATGCGAATACGGTCACGCACCACCCCATCCAAAGCGCCGATTTGCGCAGATCCATCAATATAGGTGCGACCCGTCTCAACAAATTCCTCAACTTTCGCTGCATTGCCTGACAGGTTGATCACCATACCATTGACCGCCACAACCGATTGTATTCCCTTCGCCTTGGCCAAATTCGCATGCGCGCGCAGATGGCGGTGTTCGCCATGCATTGGCACCAAGATCTGCGGCTGCATCAACGCATGCATTGCCTCAAGATCCGGGCGGTTGGCATGGCCCGATACGTGATAGGCGCCAGTGGAATCATCCACGACGTCCACGCCAATTTCAGACAGTTGGTTGATGATCTTGATCACACCACGCTCGTTGCCCGGAATGGTTTTTGACGAAAAGAGGAATAAATCCCCTTCTTTCAGCTTATGCCCCCGATATTTGCCATTGGCCAATTGCGCCGAGGCTGCACGCCGCTCGCCCTGGCTGCCCGTGACCAAGAACATCAGATTGCCACGCGGCACATCCAAAGCTTCCTCTGGGCTAATCACCGGGGGGAAATCTGACAAAACGCCCGTTTCAAGCGCCGCCTCGACCATTTTGTTCATCGCCCGCCCCATCAGACAGACCGAACGCCCCGCACGGCGGGCCGCTTCTGCCAAGGTTTTGACCCGTGCGACATTGCTGGCAAATGTGGTGGCCACCACCAATTGATCGGCCGATGCCACCAATTGTGTGATATTGTCGCCCAAAGTTGCCTCAGACCGTCCCGGCGCCAAAGAGAACACATTGGTACTATCACAGATCAAAGCCTTGACGCCTGGTTTGGCAATCTCGCCCCAAAGGACAGGATCCCAACCTTCACCAACCAAAGGTGTCTCGTCCAATTTGAAATCGCCCGTATGCACAATGCGCCCCTCTGGCGTATCGATCACCAGACCCGAACTTTCAGGAATAGAATGGCTAATCGGCAGGAACCCCACCTTAAAGGGCCCCAATGCCGCTTGATCTGGCCAAGCGCTCATGACTGTCACCGCATTGGCGGCAACCCCATGCTCTTCCAGCTTGCGCCTGGCAATATTGGCGGTAAATGCGCGGGTGTAGATGGGCGCACCCAGACGCGCATAGGTATGGCCAACAGCGCCCACATGGTCTTCATGTGCATGGGTGATAAACACGCCATCAATGCGGTCTTTGCGCGCCTCAAGCCAGGCAATATCCGGAATGATCAAATCAACCCCGGGTGAGTTGTCCATATCTGGAAACGTCACACCAAGATCAACGACAATCAGGCGCTCTTTATCGCGCGGTCCGTACCCGTAGACATAACAATTCATTCCCACCTCTCCGGCGCCGCCGAGAGGGAGATACATTAAACGTTTTTGGCTCATCAAATTTCCTTATTGAATTGATGGATCACGGTGAGACCGTGCATTGTAAGCTCATCTTCGAACGCGTCGAACAAATGAACTGATTGTTGGAACAGTGGCGCAAGGCCACCGGTAGAGATGACTTTCATCGGCCTGCCATGTTCAGCTTTGATCTGATCACAGATTTCCCGCACAAGACCAACATAGCCCCAGAACACGCCCGATTGCATGCAGGCCACTGTATTGGTGCCAATCACCGATGAAGGCCTTGAAATATCCACATGTGGCAAAGCAGCCGCTGCTTGGTGCAATGCTTCAAGGCTAAGGTTCACCCCCGGCGCAATAGAGCCGCCGATATAGGCGCCATCGCTGTCGACCACATCAAAGGTGGTGGCTGTGCCAAAATCTACGATGATGAGGTCCCCACCAAACAGATCATGTCCCGCGACGGAATTGACCAACCGATCCGGCCCGACCGCCGTGCCGGCATCGACACGCACATCAATCGGAAGCTGGCAATCCGTGCGCCCCACCACCAGCGGCCGCGTGCCAAAATATTTATCCGCCAGCACCCTGAGGTTAAACACCACCCGCGGCACTGTCGACGAAATCACCATCTCATCGATGTCGCTGGCTATGCCATCTAGGGTCATCAAAGTATTGAGCCAGACAAAATACTGGTCCGCTGTGCGTTTATGAGAGGTGGCAATCCGCCAGTTGGCGATGAACTGCGTGCCATCCCAAATAGAGAACACTGTATTGGTATTTCCGCAGTCAATCGCGAGTAGCATCTGGATAGGCCCTAAAAATAGATATCAGCGGCTGGTATGACCCTCTTGCCGCCTGCCGTCAACAGCAGCAAATTGCCCTGCGCATCCAGCCCCTCAAAGCGGCCGATGATTTCTTCTCGCCCTGTGCGTGCGGTGATTTCTTCACCCAAACGGGCCGCGTGCGCGGTCCATTCGGCGCGAATCTCAGCAAAGCCTTGCTGCTGCAAAATCGCCTCGACCGCTGCAAATTCTGCCGCAAGGATTGAAAGAAAGGCTTCGGGCGCAAGGCTTTCGCCAGTCACATCCGCCACGCCGATTGGCGGGAAACTGGCTTGTGCGACATCTTGAGGTGCAGGCCCGAGGTTCACACCGATCCCAATGGTCAAACGGTCCACCAGCTGGCCAGACCCAGAGGATTCAAGCAAGATCCCAGCCACTTTCCCACCATTAAGCAAAACATCATTTGGCCATTTCTGAGCCAAAGCCCCCGCGCCCACCAGGCTGGACAAGGCACGCCGCAAGGCGCAGGCAGCCACGAATGAGCGTTGCGCGGCCTCTGCGGGGGTGCAACGGGGCTGCATGACCAAACTGGCCGCAAAGGCCTCAGCGGGACACAACCAACTGCGTCCCTGCCGTCCCCGGGCTTTGCTCTGCGTTCCGGCCAAAATCCAATGCGGAAAACCCTGCGCCCCATCATAACTGCGGGCCAAATCCATTGTGGACCCAGCCCGCGCGTGAAAACTGGCGCTGACGCCAGAGGGCAACTTAATTTGCAAGAGACTCCGCCGCCAATTGCGCCAATGGCTCAATGCCAAACAGGCTAAAGGCCGCACCAACAGTGATCACAGCGGTGGAGGCCACCAAAATCACAGTCAGCCTACACGGCGTTTGCGTATCAAGTGGCTCACTCTCCGCGCCAAAATACATGAAATAAACGATGCGGATGTAGTAATAGGCGCCAATCACAGAGGCCACGACCCCGGCAATGGCGAGCCAGGCCATATTGGCCTCATAGGCGGCGCGCAGCACATAGAATTTGCCAAAGAACCCAACCATCGGGGGGACCCCAGCCATAGAGAACATGATGAATACGACACAGAGCGCTCTTAAAGGTTGGTATTTTGACAGCATGCTGAGGGAGGCAATATCGCTCACAGGCCGGCCGTCACGCTCCATAGAGAGGATCAGGGCGAACATGCCGATGTTCATGGAGATATAAATCGCCATATAGATCAGCATGGCTTGTACGCCGAACACGGTGCCCGCGGCCAACCCCATCAAAGCAAACCCCATATGCGCGATTGAGGAATAGGCCATCAGACGTTTGATGTCTTTTTGCCCAATCGCCGCCACAGCACCAAGGAACATAGAAAACACCGACAGAACCGCCACAACCTGTTGCCAATCTGCGGTCACGCCGCCGAATGCATCATGCACGACACGAGCAAATAGCCCCATGGCCGCCATCTTTGGCGCCGTGGCAAAAAAGGCGGTGACAGGGGTTGGCGCCCCTTCATAAACATCCGGCGCCCACATGTGAAATGGTGCGGCGGAAACCTTAAAGCCCATGCCGGCGATCACAAAGACCAGGCCCAGGAGCAAGCCGATGGACAGATCCCCACCGCTTGTTGCGGCCATAATCCCGGAAAATTCAACCGTTCCGGCAAACCCATAGACCAAAGAGGTGCCATAGAGCAGGAGACCAGAGGACAAAGCCCCCAGCACAAAATATTTCAACCCGGCTTCGGTGGATTTGGCACTGTCTCTTCGGAAGGCCGCGATCACATAGAGGGCCAAAGATTGCAGCTCTAACCCCATATAGAGGGTCAAAAGGCTGCCAGCGGAGACCATCACCATCATGCCCACAACCGAAAGCGCCACCAAAAGGGGATATTCGAACTTCAGCATATCATGCTTGGCCGCGTAATCTTGGCCCATCACCAGAACCAAAGCCGCGGACAGTAAGATCACAATCTTGCAAAATCGCGCAAAACTGTCATCCATGAACATCCCGCCAAAGGAGGCCGTGCCGGTTGGCGTGCCCATCGCCAAGATCAGCGCCAGAAACAAAAACGCACCGCTGGTCAACCAAATCGAGAGCACAGCATGCCGATCCTTGCCCGTATAAACGAAAACAACCAAAGCCAGCATCGCATAGAGCGACAGAAGAACCTCAGGTAGAACAGTCGTGAAATCTGAAGCGATCATGTTCCAAAATTCCCCTTTAATGGGACGCAGTGGATGCGGCCGAACTCACTATGCCGTGAGCGGCCACATTGCTGTGATAGGTTTCAACCAAAGCCGCAACCGACGGCCCAATGATGTCAAGGATGAGCGCTGGATAAACGCCCAGGATCAGCGTCATCGCCACGAGCGGGGCAAAGATCATCTTCTCACGCGGTGCCATATCGGTAATGCATTTCAAGCTCTCCTTGATCAAATCCCCCAAAACCACGCGGCGATACAGCCACAAAGCATAGGCGGCCGATAGGATCACACCAGAGGCCGCGAAGAGCGCCACCCAGGTATTGACTTGAAAGATCCCCATCAAGGTGAGGAATTCACCGACAAATCCCGATGTGCCCGGCAAGCCAACATTGGCCATGGTGAAGAACATGAAGATCAATGCATAGCTCGGCATCCGATTTACGAGGCCGCCATAGGCGTCAATGTCGCGGGTATGCATCCGGTCATAAATCACCCCAACACAGAGAAACAAAGCGCCAGAGATAAACCCATGACTCAGCATCTGAAATATCGCGCCATCAATCCCTTGCTGATTGGCCGCAAATATTCCCATGGTGACATATCCCATATGCGCCACCGAGGAATAGGCGATCAGCTTTTTCATATCCTGCTGCGCCAGGGCGACCAATGACGTGTAGACAATCGCAATCGCCGACATCCAAAACACCAAAGGCGCCAGCAGGTCAGAGGCCACAGGGAACATCGGCAAAGAGAACCGCAGAAACCCATAGCCGCCCATTTTCAGCAAAATTGCCGCAAGCACCACAGAGCCGGCCGTCGGCGCTTGCACATGGGCATCTGGCAACCAAGTGTGCACCGGCCACATCGGCATTTTCACCGCGAATGAGGCAAAGAAAGCCAACCACATCAGCGTCTGCGCCCCGCCAATAATGTGAAAACCTGCCACAGTCAGCGTGTCTGATCCAAAATTATGGCTCAAGAGCACCACCATATCCGTGGTCCCAGCATCGGCGAACATGGCCACCATGGCCACCAGCATTAGGACCGAGCCCAAAAACGTGTAGAGAAAGAACTTGAACGACGCATAGATCCGCTCTTTGCCACCCCAAATCCCAATGATCAAAAACATTGGGATCAAACAGGCTTCAAAGAACATGTAAAACAGCACCAGATCTAAGGCGCAGAACACCCCTATCATCAAGCTTTCAAGCACCAAAAAGGCGATCATATACTCTTTGAGACGATGCGTGACATTCCATGAGGCTGCAACGACCAGGGGCATTGTGAATGTCGTCAGCAAAACGAACAACAGGCTTATCCCATCAACCCCCATCTTATACTGCATGCCCAAAAGCCAGCTGCGCTCTTCAACAAATTGAAAGCCTGTATCATTTGGCTCAAAACCCGACAGCAGCATGAGGGAGGCAAGAAAGGTGAACCCTGTCGCGGCCAGCGCCAGATATTTCACATTTCTTTGCGAGGCCTCACCATCCCCACGGGCCAAAAGCGCCAAAATGACCGCTGCGACCAAAGGAATGAATGTAATTAGGCTAAGAAGGTTGCTCATTATTTACCTCCCGCGATGGTCACCCAGGTGACCAATGCTGCGATTCCGATCACCATGCCAAAAGCATAGGTGAAGATATAACCCGACTGCATGCGGCCAGCCCATTTGGTGAAGAAGGGGATGATCCCCATGGCCAGACCGTTGATGCCACCATCAATGATTTTGCCATCTCCAACCTTCCAAAGGGTCCGCCCCAGCCATTGCGCCGGGCGCAGGAAGATCACATCGTAGATTTCATCAAAATACCATTTGTTCAGTAGGAAGCGGTAGAGCACAGGATTGCTCTCAGCCACCCGGCGCGGCAGGTCCAGCTTGGTCATGTAAAATGCCCAAGCCCCTGCAAAGCCTAGGACCATGGCGATAAATGGGGACAATTTGACCAACCAATGGACGTGATGCGCATCGTCCAGAACAGTGTTACTGGGCGCCATATAGATCGCCCCCCGACCCAGCTTGTCCTCCGCGCCATCATCCCCTGCGCCGTGACCGGCCGCATCATCGGTCCCTGCGTTGGCTGTGGCGGCATGGGCAGGCGCAATCAGGTTAAATCCACTCTGAGCGTGACCCGCATCATGGCCAGCATTTGCCTCAACAATGCCAAAGAAAACTTCCACCTTATGGTGGTCCCCAAAAAACGGCTTGTAAAAGACCATGCCTGAGAAAATCGCTCCAACCGCCAGCACCGCAAGCGGCACCAGCATGACCTTTGGGCTTTCATGGGCGTGCTCATGGGTGTGTTTGTCGCCCCGCGCCGCGCCGAAGAAGGTCAAGAACATCAAGCGCCAGCTGTAAAAACTGGTGAACATCGCCGCGATAACCAACATCCAGAAGGCATAGCCTCCCATTGTCCCCGCATAGGCACTCTCAATCACCGCATCCTTCGACAGGAAGCCGGCAAAGCCGTAGTGCGTGAGGGGGATACCAACACCCGTAATCGCCAGCGTGCCGATCATCATAGCCCAGAAGGTATAAGGCAGTTTTTTGCGCAAACCGCCGTAATTGCGCATATCTTGCTCGTGATGCATCCCGTGAATAACCGAGCCTGCACCCAAAAATAGCATCGCCTTAAAGAAGGCGTGGGTCAAAAGATGGAACATTGCCACGGAATAGACCCCAAGCCCGGCCGCCACGAACATATATCCCAGCTGCGAGCAGGTTGAATAAGCAATCACCCGTTTTATGTCATTTTGCACAAGTCCAACGGTCGCCGCAAAGAAGGCCGTCGAAGCGCCCAGGAAGACGATGAAATTCATCGTATCAGGTGCAAATTCCATAATCGGAGACATGCGGCACACCAAAAAGACACCCGCAGTGACCATAGTGGCTGCATGGATCAAGGCGGACACAGGGGTCGGGCCTTCCATCGCGTCCGGCAACCAAGTGTGCAAGATCAACTGCGCCGATTTGCCCATCGCGCCGACGAACAGCAAGAAGGCAATCAAATTCGCCGCATTCCAGTCGCGCCAAAGAAAGTGCAACTCCATCGTGGCCAGTTGCGGACCGATCAGAAAGATATCCTCAAACTTGATGCTATCGGCCACAAGATACAGGCCAAAGATACCCAGCAAAAATCCGAAATCACCAACCCGGTTAACCACAAAGGCTTTGATTGCGGCCGCGCCTGCGCTTTGTTTGCGGATGTAGAACCCAATCAGCAAATAAGAGGCCACGCCCACCCCTTCCCAGCCAAAGAACAGCTGCAACAGGTTGTCAGAGGTCACCAGCATCAACATGGCAAATGTGAAAAACGATAGATAGGCAAAGAACCTTGGACGATAGATTTCGCCGTCCCGGAAGTGATCATCATGGGCCATATAGCCCATGGAATAAAGATGCACCAAGGCCGAGACGGTGGTGATCACAATCAACATAATCGTCGTCAGCCGGTCCATGCGAATGGCCCAATCGGTCGACAAGGTGCCGCTCTCAATCCAGCGCAGAATATGGATACTTTCGGTCTGCCCATCAAAGCTGAGAAACAGCACCCAAGACAAAAGCGCCGAGAGAAACAACAGCGCGGTGGTCAAGACCTGCGCCGCCTTATCGCCAATAACCCCGTGACCGAAGCCTGCAATCAGAGCCCCCACCAATGGGGCAAAAAGGAGTATAGTTTCCATAACGCCTTACCCTTTCATTACGTTGACGTCTTCAACGTCAATCGAGCCTTTGTTACGGAAGAAACACACCA
>Ga0209771_1001930_pt1 | contig 12972 bp, 10 predicted proteins | sample SaaInl59LU_5_DNA_FD_184639 | JGI IMG/M metagenome (GOLD analysis project Ga0209771, IMG submission 184639) | Marine microbial communities from expanding oxygen minimum zones in the Saanich Inlet - ESP_59LU_5_DNA (SPAdes) (version 2) | ecosystem: Environmental > Aquatic > Marine > Intertidal zone...
GCCAGAGAATACGATGAGTCGCCGTTTAGTGCGCATCGAGCCAACATAACTTTAAATGCTGGTTGATATTTTGATTTGTACATAAAAAACCCCCGAAGGTTTTGTCTAGCTTTCGGGGGTCACTTCATTTAGCCAAGCTTTTTTAATAAATAAAGATAGTGAGTTATGGTTAGCTGTTTTGTACAGTAACTATCAACTCTTTGTTATCCTAGTGGAGTACTAAAATCAGGCGATAATTCAAAATCACCTTCTACAGACACCAATTTATTATCAGTAAATGTGATCACTAGTTCTTTTCGGAAATCTTCCCCGCGGGTCGTCATTCCACGTTTCATTTCGTACACATAATACCAAGTATTAGGATCAAAGCTGTCTGTGATGATAGGTTTACCTAACACGAATTCAACTTGTTCTTTAGTCATCTCAATGCGTAGTTTTTGGACATCACGATCATCGAGGTAATTGCCTTGAGGGATATCGATTCTGAATATCCAGTTAGAACAGCCAGATATAGAAATCATAGCGACAAGACACAGAATTAGAGGAGATAGTTTCATTTAAAGCCTAGTTAGTATTATGTTGACATACGAATGCTATATCAGTGCTTATGACCATTCAACCGTTTATTAGTTCAAACCTGAATATAACTGTATAAACTCACTACATATTGCCTTTAAATGTGTTTTAGCTGACTTTCTGTAACATTTCTTGAGCGTTTGCGATAGCACTATCGGTTAAAGTGTCACCAGCTAATAGACGGGCTAATTCACGCACACGTTGTTCGTCGTTCAACTCGCGCATAGTAGTCTCAGTCGTTTCACCATCAGTAAGCTTATTTACAAATAGCTGTTGATGCCCTTGGGCAGCGACTTGAGGCAAATGTGTTACGCACATCACTTGCGTGTTATTGCCTAGCTTTCTCAATAAGCTGCCTACTATTGCCGCAGTAGGACCACTAATACCAGTATCAACTTCGTCAAAAATCAACGTAGGTACTTGGTTTAAATGCGATGTAATTACTTGGATTGCTAGACCGATACGTGATAATTCACCACCGGATACCACATTTTCAATCACATCCATCGGTTGACCTGGGTTGGTGGTAACCAGAATTTGTATAGTATCTAGTCCATTTGCTTGGTGAGGTTGAGAAGTATCATAGTTAACGGCAAATTTAAGTTGAGTGTGTTCCATGTTCATTTGGGCAACCGATTCGATAATAAGTTGAGCCAATGTTTCACCTGCAGATTGTCGGGACTGACTTAGTAGGGCCGTTTGTGCCAAGTATGTATCTAGCTCCAATTGAACTTGTGCTGCAAGTTCATCTAATGATCCAGATGATGCTTGCAGTTCAGCATATTCAGCAGCTAACGCTTGATGGATTTCGTATAAATCTTCAGGCATGACATTGTGTTTACGCGCGAAATCCATCGCTTGTTGATAACGCTGTTCGACTTGTTGCATACGCATAGGGTCAATATCTAATTCATCACAGTAGCTACGTAATTCATTCGCTGCTTCTTCGATATTAATCGCACTGTCTTTAAGTATACCCACTATCGGAGCGAGGGTCGCATCATGAGTTTCTAATTGTTCAAGCTCATTAACACACTTTTGTACGAGTGATAGAGCATTGTGTTCGTCGTTTTCATATAAACGATAGAAACTCATTTGTGCTTCTTCAAGCAAGGTTTGTGAGTTGGATAACCGTTTAAATTCAATTTCTAATTGTTCAAATTCACCTTGCTGTAATCCAAAAATATCTAATTCTTCAACTTGATAACTGAGAAGTTGACAGCGGTCTTGTCTTTGTTGCTGAGTAGCGGTAAGTTGATCAAATTGCTGTTTGGTTTGACGGTATTGCTCAAAACTGGATTTTACACTGGTAAGTAGCTCGGGATGATTGGCAAATTGATCAAGTAGTTGCAATTGAGCATCGGCTTTTAATAATTGATGATGTGCATGTTGACCATGGATACTGACCAACCACTGCCCAAGTACTTTTAATTGACTTAGTGTTACCGTTTTACCGTTAATAAATGCTTTTGAGCGGCCTTCAGCTGAAATAACACGTCTTATAGTGCATTCATTGGGCGCTTCTTCTTGAATCAGCTCTAGGTCAGATAACCATTGTTTTACTTTAGGTAACGTTTGGATATCAAATTCGGCGATGACTGAGGCTTTGTCTGCGTTTTTACGAACCGCATTGGCGTCTGCACGGGCACCTAAACATAAACTTAACCCATCAATTGCAATGGATTTACCAGCACCGGTTTCACCTGTTACGACTGATAATCCTTGTTTAAAATCAACGTGGACTGATTTTACTACGGCAAAATTTTCAATTGATAAAGATAAAAGCATGTTTAAACCACTGTGTAAATATACAATGCGTGTAAATATATACAGTATTTGTCTTTCATGCAAGATCCGTTATCAATAAAGTTTACTACCCCAATTTAGCTTAGTACGTAATACGTTGAAATAATCATACGACGGGGGGTGGACAAGATTGAGTTGGTTGGGAGATTTTCGGATGACCACTTCATCTCCAGGTAAAATACTCAATACAATATGACTGTCACAAGAGACCTGCAAATTATCAGAATTTACTTTGGATACGCGCAAGCTAATTTTACTATCTGCGTCAACAACAATAGGACGCGAAGTGAGTGTGTGGGGGAACATAGGAACCAGGGTTAATGCTTCTAATGACGGCATTAAAATAGGGCCGCCACCGGAAAGAGAATAAGCCGTTGAGCCTGTTGGCGTTGCTACAATTAAACCATCGGAACGTTGAGAAAACATGAACTTACCGTTCACATCGACCTCAAATTCCATCATGTGGGCCACCTTACCATGGTGGAGAACCACTTCATTAACAGCCACGTTAGTTGATTTTAGCGATTCATGCCTAAATACATCTACCTCTAACAAAAAACGCTGTTCAATGATACCTTCGCCGCTAAATATAGCGTCTAAATCGGTGTTGATATCGTCAGGATTAATATCAGTTAAAAAACCTAAATTACCTCGGTTAACCCCCACCACATGTATATCAAATCTGGAAAGTACTCGTGCCGCCCCGAGCATATTGCCGTCGCCGCCAACAACAATGGCTAAATCTGCTTCTTGGCCAATAGTGACGAGTTCAGCACTGGTTAAACGGTCATCGTCCATTTCTTCATGGAGGCGAGATTCAATTAATACGCGACACCCTTTGGCATGTAAATAATGCGTCAAGGCAGTCAGACTGACATGTGTGCCTTCATGTTCGGGTTTGCCAATAAGGCCGACAGTGGCGTACTTCATTGTTTCATTCCATTTAATGCAGTAAAGGCGAATGTATCATTAACCTAAAATAATGCCAACACCACAATCAGTCTTTAAGTTAACGGGCAGTCCAGCCACCATCTAAAATTAAGGTTTGCCCCGTGATGTTTTTCGCACCATCAGACATTAAAAAGTGTGCTGTTTGTGCTAACTCACTTATCTCAATAAATGCTTTTTTAGGCATAGGTTCAAGCATGATTTTATTTACAACATCTTCTTCTGATATGCCATTCTCTATAGCTTGCTTGGTAATTTGAGCTTCAACTAATGGGGTTTTTACGTAAGCAGGGCAGAGTGTATTAATGGTAATGTTATGCTCACCGGTTTCAAGAGCGATGGTTTTGGCAAAGCCTAGCAGGCCATGTTTCGCCGCAACATAAGCTGACTTGTAAGGAGATGCAACAACTGAGTGAATAGAGCCGACATTAATAATTCGACCATAATTACGAGCCCGCATACCCGGTAACAATGCTTGTGTTAACATCGCTGGCGCGACGAGCATAATATTAATTAGTAGCTGCCATTTTTCAGGAGGGAAATCTTCAATTTTAGAAACATGTTGGATCCCTGCATTATTTACTAAAATGTCGATAGTTTCATCATGCAATGTTGTCGGTAATTGGCTAATTGCTGCCGCATCTGTGACATCTAAAATAACAGGACGACATGAAATGCCTTGAAGATGTAACTTTTCACATGCGCTGTTCGCTGCTTTTTCATTAATGTCAGCGACTAATATGCGATGACCTTGTTGTCCTAAAAATTCTGCGATACCAAATCCAATGCCACTTGCACCGCCAGTGATAAATACTGTGTGAGTCATGTTTTATCCTTAAATGTATGAATTAGCTTGCTTTTGCTAAGATACGGTCCAAAGCATTTGCAAATTGTTGTCGTTCAGTTTGAGATATAGGAGGGGGACCACCTGTTTGCACCCCACTTGAGCGCATGGTATCCATAAAATCTCGCATATTTAAAATACTACGAATATTATGTGCAGTGTAAAGCTCACCACGAGGGTTCAATGCAATCGCTGATTTTTCTATAACTTCAGCAGCTAAGGGGATATCAGCTGTGATGACTAAGTCGTTTGCTTCAACTCGTTTAACTATCTCATCATCTGCCACGTCAAAACCTTGAGGTACCTGTAACATATGAATAAATGCCGAAGCGGGTTTCTTGATTGATTGGTTAGCTACTAACGTTAAATGAATTTTAGTGCGCTGCGCTGCCCGAAAAAGAATGTCTTTAATTAAGTTAGGGCAGGCATCAGCGTCGACATAGATATGCATAGTAAGTGTGTCCTTAAAGATGTGAGCAAGTAATTTGATCACATTATCAAATAATTAAACGCAGATTATTAAATTAATATAGTGGGTATGTGAAAAGGATTTAAGAACATTAAAAACAAATTATTTATACATCATCACACTACTACAACATTGTATTAATCATAGCTAAAAAATAATAATGAATTAATAGAAATGTTGTAATAGCGATCATAAATACTATTAATAATAAAACTACACTTTAACTAACCAGTTATGTGTATCTTTTTGTCGACCCCATTGAATATCATTAAGAGTTTGTCGCAATTTAAGCGTTGTTGGTCCAGCTTCTCCAGTGCCTACTTTATGTTCTTCATTATTATGAATGAATGTCCCTACAGGTGTAAGTACGGCGGCTGTACCAGATAATGCCGCCTCTACATTTGGTTTTTTAGCCCGCTCAAGTAATTCACTCACACTGAGATCTCGTTCACTCACCGTCATTCCCATATCCCTAGCAATAGTAAGTATGGAATCACGGGTGACCCCGTGTAGAAATGATGAATCTAATGCCTTGGTGATAATTTCGTTACCATCAATTAGGATAAAGTTTGCTGCCCCCGTCTCTTGGACGTCACCATTTGGACAAAATAAGATTTGATCTGCCTGAACTGATTCTTTAGCCGCTAAGATAGGACCCAACGCACTTGCATAGTTTCCACCACTTTTTATCATACCCATGTGAGGTGCGCATCTAACGCCTTCTTCGTCTAACAAAATACGTAATGGTTTGGCACCACCAGCAAAATAATCACCGACAGGAGAAAGTAAAACATACAATAATGAAGTCAATGAAGCTGCCGCAGCTTTACCTATAGAAGGTTCTGTACCTATGTGAGTTGGGCGAATGTACATAGAGCCTGGAGGTTTAGGTACATCAGCTTTATATTTTTGAACAAGTTCAATGATCATATCTGAAACTTGTTGTTTATCGATATCAGGTAATGATAAAAGACGACTACTTTGTTCAAATCGCTTGAGGTTTTGATCCATTCTAAAAATATTAATACTACCGTCAGCATGTGAAAAAGCTTTCAAGCCTTCAAAACAGGTACTCGAGTAATGCAAAACATGCGCGCCAGGGTGCATTGAAATACTGTTTGCACTCACATGCTGTGGCTTAGTCCAACCATCTTTGTCGTAGGAGGTTAATGCCATCTCTGGCATAAACTCAGTCCCAAAAATTGCCATCGCAATTATCCTTATGTTCTTAGATATCAAAAAATATTAACAATAATATCTGAATAAATATATAGAACAACGATGCATAGTAATTAAATTTATGAGCAGAGAAGATAAAACCTAAAAAATATAACAAAAATTCTCTTAGTCCCCTTGAAGGGATTGGATCTATCCCCATTAATAATCCAACAAACAGTTATGACGATACATTAATAGATTTGACGGAGGACGCATGAGCGATCAACACGAGCACTCAGATGACCAAAATAACCCCGAGGCATCACCAGAAGTAACAGATCAGGAACAGACACAAGAGTCTGTGACGATTGATAACGAGACGGCGAATGTTGAAAGTGACAATGTAGAAACATTATCTCCAGAACAAGCGCGAATTTTTGAGTTAGAAAACGAACTAGCTGCAGCTAAACAAGCCCTTGTTGATCAAAAAGATGGGGCATTACGAGCTGTTGCAGAAGGTGAAAATGCTAAACGACGCGCCGAAGCAGAGATTGAAAAGGCACGTAAATTTGCGTTAGAGCGTTTCGCAGGCGATTTATTGCCAGTGATTGATAATTTAGAAAATGCAATTCGTTTTGCAGATCGTGAAAATGAAACGTTAAAGCCAATTTTAGATGGTATTGATATGACTCAAAAGTCATTCATCAGTACGGTTGAAAAAAACGGATTAGAGGTACTTAACCCAGAAGGTGAAGCATTTAATCCAGACCAACATCAAGCAATGTCAATGCAAGAATCTGCAGATGTTGCTCCTAATACCGTCCTTGCCGTAATGCAAAAAGGGTATGTGATTAATGGTCGTTTGTTACGCCCAGCAATGGTGATGGTGTCAAAAGCACCAACACAAGATACAGAAGCAAAAAATTAGAGAATTTTTAATAGCGGGTATTGAAAGTATTCATAATAACCCCATTAAAAGTATAGACATTATTGAACAGTTATTCGGAGTAAGACAATGGGTAAAATCATTGGTATTGATTTAGGTACAACCAATTCATGTGTTGCAGTTTTAGACGGCGACAAAGCAAGAGTCATTGAAAATGCAGAAGGCGACCGCACAACTCCTTCTATTATTGCATATTCAAATGAAGGCGAAATTTTAGTAGGTTCACCGGCGAAACGCCAAGCGGTAACGAATCCTCAAAATACATTATTCGCGATTAAGCGTTTAATTGGTCGTCGTTTTGAAGACAAAGAAGTGCAAAAAGATATCGATATCATGCCGTTTAACATTATTAAAGCGGATAATGGTGATGCATGGGTCGAAGCTAACAACGATAAGATGGCACCACCACAAATTTCTGCAGAAGTCTTAAAGAAGATGAAAAAGACGGCTGAAGATTTCTTAGGTGAAGAAGTCACCGGTGCTGTAATTACCGTTCCTGCATACTTTAACGATTCACAGCGTCAAGCAACAAAAGATGCTGGCCGTATTGCGGGTCTTGAAGTGAAACGTATTATTAATGAGCCAACTGCGGCAGCATTAGCTTACGGGATGGACACTAAAGGCGGGGAAAACGTTGTTGCCGTTTATGACTTAGGTGGTGGTACGTTTGACATCTCAATCATTGAAATTGATGAAGTCGATGGCGAACACACATTTGAAGTATTAGCGACTAATGGTGATACACACCTTGGTGGTGAAGATTTCGATAACCGTGTTATCAACTACTTAGTAGAAGAATTTAAGAAAGATCAGGGCGTAGATTTACGCAAAGATCCATTAGCGATGCAGCGTCTTAAGGAAGCTGGCGAAAAAGCGAAGATCGAATTATCTTCTGCTCAGCAAACAGAAGTTAACTTACCATACATCACTGCAGATGCATCTGGTCCTAAGCATTTAGCGATTAAAGTAACACGTGCTAAATTAGAATCATTAGTTGAAGACATGGTAAAAGCGTCACTTAACCCAGTTAAGCAAGCATTAGCGGATGCTGATTTATCTGTTTCTGATATTAATAATATCATCTTGGTAGGTGGTCAAACACGTATGCCATTAGTGCAGAAGTATGTGGCAGATTTCTTTGGTAAAGAGCCGCGTAAAGATGTGAACCCTGATGAAGCAGTCGCTACCGGTGCAGCGATTCAAGGTGGTGTACTATCAGGTGATGTTAAAGACGTGCTATTACTAGATGTTACTCCATTATCTTTGGGTATCGAAACAATGGGTGGCGTAATGACGGCACTGATTGAAAAGAATACGACTATTCCAACGAAGAAAAGTCAAACATTCTCTACTGCTGAAGATAACCAATCTGCAGTAACAGTACATGTATTACAAGGTGAGCGTAAGCAAGCTTCAGGTAACAAATCTTTAGGTCAATTTAACCTTGAAGGGATTCGTCCAGCAGGCCGTGGTCAGCCTCAGATTGAAGTTACCTTTGACATCGATGCTGATGGTATCTTACACGTATCTGCGAAAGATAAAGATACAGGTAAAGAGCAGAAAATTACGATCCAAGCTTCTTCAGGTTTATCTGATGAAGAAATCGAACAAATGGTTCAAGACGCAGAGGCAAACAAAGATGCAGATGCGAAATTTGAAGAATTAGTTCAGGCGCGTAATTCTGCAGATGGTATGGCCGGCAGTATTAAAAAGCAGATTGAAGAAGCAGGTGATGCTTTACCAGCTGATGAGAAAGAAAAAATTGAAGCGGCTATCAGCGAATTAGAAACAGCGACTCGCGGTGAAGATAAAGCAGAGATTGAAGCAAAAACTCAAGCCCTTATCGAAGCTTCTTCTAAGTTAATGGAAATGGCACAAGCTCAGGCACAAGCAGAAGCTGCTGCTGAAGGTCAAGCTGAGTCATCTGCAAAAGCAGATGATGATGTGGTTGACGCTGAGTTTGAAGAAGTAAAAGACGACAAAAAATAAGTCGACTTAAACAGCGCTTAAACCAGCAATGGTCATGAGTGAAAGAACGAAAAAAGCGCAATTGGGTCTCCCGTTGCGCTTTTGTATGTAACTAATTAGAGTAAATATCCATTATGTCAAAACGTGACTACTATGAAGTGCTTGGCGTTAGCAAATCTGCTACCGAACGCGAAATTAAAAAGGCGTACAAGAAATTAGCGATGAAATATCACCCTGATAGAACGCAAGGTGATAAAGGCATGGAAGAGAAGTTTAAAGAAATACAAGAAGCGCATGAGATTTTAACCGATGGTCAAAAACGTGGTGCCTATGACCAATACGGTCATGCAGCATTTGATCAATCACGCGGAGGCTACCAAGGTGGCGGCGGTGGCGCTGATTTTGGTGACATTTTTGGTGACGTATTTGGTGATATTTTTGGTGGCGGTCGTTCTGGTGGTGGTCGTGCTCGAGCTCGTTCTGGTAGTGACTTACGTTACAACTTAGAATTATCTTTAGAAGAAGCCGTAAAAGGTAAAGAAGTTGAAATTCGCGTGCCGACAATGGTCGAATGTGAACCATGTAATGGTTCTGGCGCGAAGAAAGGCACCTCTGCGAAAACATGTTCAACGTGTCATGGTAATGGTCAAGTACAGATGCGCCAAGGTTTCTTTGCTGTTCAACAAGCATGTCCAACATGTGGCGGTAAAGGGAAAGTCATTGGTGATCCGTGTTCACCATGTCGTGGTCAAGGCCGTGTAGAAGAAACCAAAACCTTATCGGTTAAAATCCCGCCGGGTGTGGATACGGGGGATCGTATTCGTTTATCTGGCGAAGGTGAAGCCGGTGAACAGGGGGCTCCGGCTGGCGATTTATATGTACAAGTCAATGTGCGTGAACATAAGATCTTCCAACGAGATGGTAATAACTTATATTGCGAAGTCCCCTTAAGCTTTACGACGGCTGCTTTAGGTGGAGAAATCGAAGTACCTACCTTAGATGGTAAAGTGAAATTGAAAGTAAGCTCAGAAACACAAACTGGTCGCATGTTCCGCTTACGTGGTAAAGGTGTTAAATCGGTTCGTAGTTCATCTGTAGGTGATTTAATGTGTAAAGTTGTGATCGAGACACCGGTCAATTTATCGAGTAAACAGAAAGAATTACTTGAAGAATTTGATAAATCTATGGGTGATTCAATTAAAAAGCATCGTCCAAAGGAACAAGGTTTTTTTGATGGTGTGAAAAAGTTCTTCGACGATCTAACTAACTAAGTTGTTAAATGTTAATTAAAACCCACCTTTAGGTGGGTTTTTTATGTGCTGTAGATATATGATCAAATCTCATAAAGTGCGACTGCCAATAAGGGGCTAGTTCAATCGAGGTTTGATAAATTGGTTGTCTTGCTTGTAAAGCACTGAGAGTGCGGATACTAGTGTCTGTTATAGCTGGATGATCTTTGTCCATTTTTACGTTTAATATAAGCCCTAATCTTGTGAAAATCATCTCTAGTTCATCCTTTAGGTCTTGAACTAAGGCTTCATAACGCACCGGAATAATATGTTCTGAGTAGAGTTGAGTAAAATGCATCATCGTTTGATGGTAATGATTCATGTATATAAATAATTCTTCTTCATCACAAAAATAGGGTTCATTTGCACCAAAACTATTTCTCATAATACTCATGGCAGTATTGGCGTAAGCTCGCGTCAAATGAATAATATGCGCTTCTGGAAATAAACGTACAATCATTGGAATTGACTGAAAGTTGGCAGGCAGCTTATCAATAATAAACGCAGTATTATGACGATGTATGCCGATACGTTGTGCGTACATGTTTCTTGCAGTATTAATTAAGGTCGGCGTCAAGTGAGCTAAACAGGCCGGATAGGGGTGTTGTGTCTGTTGGCAAAGCCAATTTACAATTTCACTGAGATATGTCACTTCTCCAGCATTAGCAATGTGATCAGTATCATGTTGAACTAATTGATGTGCTAATAAACTTGAACCTGTTCGCGGTAAACTAACGATAAATATTGGTGTAAATGGGATTACTGTTCGTTCATGATAAACGTTTTCAACATGCGTCAGCGCTAACAATGACTCAAAATAAGGTACCATATTTTGTGTGTTAAAATCACATAGAGAACGTTGACATGTATTAGCTTGCTGCCAATATTTATGTGCGATGACGAAGTCATGAGTTTGATACGATAATTCACCTAACGCATAGAATAAAGACGCCAATGTAAGGGGTTGGTTAGGTTGTGGGAGTGCTTGATAATGTTTAATTAATGCTGATGCACGTTGAATGTGTTGATTTTCTATTAAACCTTGATCGAGTTTTATGGCATCAAGTAATACCATTGCAAATAACTCATTCTGTTTGGAAGATAAGAGCTGCTTGATAAGACGGCAACTCGTGTCCGTTTTACCCATGGTAATGGTTTGTTGTAAATAGGCATAACTCACATTGTCATCGCTACCAAAGCGTTCATGCGCATATCTTAACGTCGTTAGGGCATCAATATCACTTAACACAGCATTAAAGGCATTTGCTAAACCAAGTAATGGGGCAGACTCCTCGGGTAAGAATTTACAGGCATGTTGAAATGCGTCAATTGCGTTAGGCCAATCATGATGAAGCTGAGCAATATAACCTAGTCCATAATGTGCTTTTCCTAGTTGCGTCGCTGAATACTGAGATGCTTCATTCAATATCGTTCGGTAAGCCTGATATGCAGATGTATAGTCTTGATGTTCTAGTGCATGCGCACCACGTTCTAGTAAATTCATATTCATAAAAAAAGGTCACTTATTGCTAAGTGACCTTACGCTATATTCTGTGAAATGCAATCATATTGATGCAATCACATAATTTGTTGTCTTAGAAGTTATAAGCAACCTTCGCATACGCAAGACGTCCATTAAACCCATAAGGCGATGTTTCGTAATATACACCACCCCAGTTGTTATTTGGAATACCTTGAGCTGCTGGGATATTAATACGCTCAGCTTCTTTGTTAAGTAAGTTTTGTGCACCCACCGTTAAAACTAAGGTGTCTGTGAAGTTATAACTTACTTCAGCATCTACTGTAAATGATGAGCTAGCAGTAATTGCAGTTGCATCATAATCTACGTGAACACCTTGATATTCACCGTAGTAATTAACACGTGTAAATGCATTAACATTATCCCATGACTGAGCCCATGTTAATGTTGCACGATGGTTAGGTAGATCTTCTTCAAGACGTTTTACTTTAAATGCACCCGTGATATCTGAGAATTTATCAACCGTAGTTTCGTTCCAGTTATACGCTAAACTAAATACTGCATCACCATCTAATACTTCAGCATTGTAATTAGCTACAACGTCTAAACCTTGAGTAGTGGTATCAAAGTCATTGGTGAAGAAAGATACTTGCTGAAGGCTATCAACGTTTGGTACACCTGCTGCACGAAGAACGTCTTTATCAGTTGCTGTAAGATTGATTTTATCTGACTGTGAAATTCGGTCAGTAACTTCAATGTTATAGTAATCAACTGTTAAGAATAAATCACCTGCAGAGTAAACTGCACCTAATGTGTAACTTTGTGACTCTTCTGGCTGTAGCTCAGAACCACCTAATTGAACTGAAATTGGGTTCGTTGGCGGTAACAATGCTGAATCTACTAATACACCACCATCAAGGTTGGTTTGTACGTTAGAAACGTTAGCTTGACCTACTGTTGGAGCACGGAAACCAGATGAGATTGATGAACGGAATGATAGGTCATCAGTCGCATTGTATTGCGCAGAGATTTTATAATTCGTGGTAGAACCAAATGAATCATAATTTTCAAAACGCAATGCTGCACCGACTAATAAGTCTTCAGTCATCGGTAATTCAGCATCGATATAAGCAGCAGCATTACGGCGAGTGAATACACCAGCTGCAGCAGGTTGGAATCCAGGGAAACCATTTGAACCAATACCAAAGCCTTGTGATGTTAAAGGACCTACTGCAAATGATGCTTCATCACCTGCAACCACTTCAAATGACTCTTCATGCCACTCAAGACCGGCAGCTAAATTAACGTCATCATATAAACCCATATCCACAAATTTTACGAAATCTGCGTTGAAGTTTTTCTCTAGTTGAATATATTTACCAGGAGCAAAGTCACGTGGTGTATCTGGACCTAAAGATGCGTTGATGGTGTTGAAAATCAAGAATGCTGATTCACTGCGACCTACTGAACCAGAGAAGTCATATAGCA
>Ga0209771_1001933_pt1 | contig 12963 bp, 9 predicted proteins | sample SaaInl59LU_5_DNA_FD_184639 | JGI IMG/M metagenome (GOLD analysis project Ga0209771, IMG submission 184639) | Marine microbial communities from expanding oxygen minimum zones in the Saanich Inlet - ESP_59LU_5_DNA (SPAdes) (version 2) | ecosystem: Environmental > Aquatic > Marine > Intertidal zone ...
CTCTTTATTACAATCTTTTGCAGCAATTATTATTACACTTATTGTTTTAGCGCCTGTAAATTTGCGTTTGTCTAGAATTCTTTGGATAAATATGTTTGTTAGTTATAAAAAAAGTAATTATAAATAATTTTATTCTAACTAGTTCCTAATTTTAAAACACTTTAAAAACACGGTAATTATTGAATAAAAACATTATTAGATATAATAATTTTAACTAAAAAGAAATATAATGTGTAATATTACTCTTTATAGAATGTTAATTTATTACTATTAAGAGACCATTTTACTTCTTTGAACTTTCTTAAAAATTGAATTCCTAAAAGTGATGAATTAGCAGTTTCTAATGTTTCTACATATGCTATTACATCTTTAACTTTATAGCTTCCCAAAGCTATCTCTTTTATTTTAATTACTTTATTATTTGTTGAGACTCCTGTAACTCCAATAGTTGGTACAGTTATATCTAAATCTACATATTCTAAGCCATTTTTTTTTAAATTTTCAAATAATCTATAACCAATTGAGAACATTTCTGCCCCAGTATCAAAAATAAATCTTACTGGTTGTATTTCTATTTCTGTTTTAAAATTTAAGTAAATATACATGGTGTTATCATTGTCATGCGTTTCTAGGTCTAAAGAAATAAATGACTCGGTTCCAATAATATCTTCAGGTTTAAAAAAATTTTCAATATTAGATAATGAACTTACCATAATACCATCTACAAATTTACTTTCTGTTATAATGTTATTTTCTATGAAAGTAGATACTCCATTTTTTAGTTTTCCGTTTGCATAGTGATCACCCTTAGTTATTTTTCTAAATTTTAAGGAAATATATTCTGTACTTATAATTTCTCCATTTTTAAATGATCTTAAAGACTTATCTCCTTCGCTAAAAGTAACTGCTGCTAATCCATCAAAAAAAATATCATTTTTAAATTCTCCCTTTAAAATTTGGACTTGACTATCAAAAATAATTTTTCTTTCTCCAAAACCATGATACATATTATTTTTCCAAAAACCTTTATAATAACTGTTATTAGAATAAATCATTTCACCTTCACCTTCTATCTTATTTTCACTCCAATAACCAGTATAAATATCTCCATTTTTAAATTTCATTTTACCATACCCTTGAAATTGATTTCTCTTCCAATTACCTTCATAGATATTTCCGTCAGAAAATCTCATGATACCAAAACCATTTGCATTAGATTCAAAATCTAAACAACCAATATATGTTCCAGATGAAAATTCTTTTGTATCTGTACATTTATTTGATTTATCTTGACTTTGTACATTTAATGAGGATATTAATATAATTAAATATAATAGAAGATATTTTTTTTTATTTGTATAAGACATAATTTATTTGTTGGTATTCAAATATAATAATTTTAATAAGTTTATTTAAATCGTTTAATATCTATTTCTTTATCTAATTCTTTACCTTGTTCTAAGTGTAAAAACAAACTCTTTGCAACTGTAGGTGCAATCATTACACCACGAGTACCCAAACCATTTAAAACGCACAATTGCTTATGTTTTGGATGCACACCAACCATAGGTCTTCTATCCTTTACACTAGGTCTTATACCTGCTGTTTGGTTCACGATCTTAAAAGGTACACTTATAACTTTTTCTAGTTTTTCTACCAATTCTTGTTTACCTTCTTCAGAGGGTTTAGAGGTTTTATCTTTCCAATTAAAAGTTGCTCCTACTTTGTAATAATGATTTCCTAAAGGAAGCACAAACAGTGTAGATTTTAATAAAAAATCAATATTTAATGCTGGTGCTTGTATGGTTAACAATTCTCCTTTGGCTTCTTTTAGTGGTAAGTAATTAAAAAAAGGATTTTTTTTAACACCAAAACCTTCTGCAAAAACAATTTTAGTTGCACTTATATCTTTGTAGTTTAGTGTTTCTTCTAAAATATCTAATTGATCATATTTAAAATGCTCGTTTATCAGACATTTGTTTTCTAACAGGTAGTTTCTATAAATTTCTACTAACTTTAAAGTATCTATTCTTCCTGTTTCTTTGACATTGCCAAAATTATAGTGGGCTATTACACCATCATAATTATTTTTATCTAATTTTTTATCTAAATATCTAGTTAATTTGGGTTTATCTAAGGCTGTAAACCAATTATTTTGGTCTTCTATAGATTTAAATACTTTTTTTGTAATAAATTTTTGATCAAACTTTTTGTTAAATTTTTTTTCTAATGCATCATAAAATGGAAGTGCTACTGCTAATTGTTCTGTAGCGTTCCAAACAGGGGTAAATCTTTTTAAAATTACAGGATTATAAACCCCTCCAGCCACTAAAGAAGAGGTTTGAGAGTTGTCCTCGAAAACCATAAAAGTTTTTTGAGAGTTGATCAATTCTTCTACAAAAGCTAAACCTGCCAAGCCTAAACCTACAATTATATAATCTACTTTCATGCTACAAAAATAGGAAGTTTTTTATTTGATTTTTTCAACGTGTTTATAAAAATAGATACCCATAAAAAAACGTTTGCTTTCGCAAACGTTTTTTTTTATAAAATATAGGTGAGATTTTAATAATTCCACATGTCCATTTCTCTATTCCTAATATCTTCTTTTATTTTGTTTGCTTCTAGCAACTGGAATAAAGAATTCCCTCTAACATAGTCTTCAATAGCTCTATTGCCGTATATGTTTTCTTCTCTAACAATGACTGAGTTAAATCTTCTTGCATTTAACATGTGATCATAAGAAATCGATTGTGCTGAATTCATAGAATTAAAAACCTTAGAATTGTGTAACACCTGTCTAGCAGATGGGTAAAAAACCCAAAAAAGAGGCTTATCAATTGATTCAGTTGAATCATCTTGTTTCCTTTTTACGTCTTTACCAATAGGGCCAATTGCAAGTAATCTGTATTTTAATTCTCCATGACGTTTGTCAAAATACCACATACCTTTAATCATATAACCTTTATTATCAATAGACGCATTAGTTATCGTATCGTAATATTTTTTACCATCAGCACCAATACTTGTTCTAACATAACTAAGTTTATCTTCAATTTCTTCATTTGTTAACTTAGTTGTAAAATAAGAATCATCATATATATCTTTAATTTCTCCAGCTTTAATACCTTTTATGAGATTATCAAACAAAGATCTTCTATTATTAATTGGTTGTATTGGAAAAAAATAAGGGAGATTTATCTTTTGACTGATATCTATAAACTCCCAAACTACTTTAGACCATAAAATATCTCTTTTATTTACATAACCATAATCTAAGGGCTTATCATTTTCCAGGGAAAGTTCATTATCATTAGCATTTTTTGTTAAATCCTCACCTTTAGTAACATTTAGTATATTAACTTGAGCACTTATGATATTTGAAGTGAATAAGGTTAAAACTGCAATAAAAAAAAACTTAGTCATATTCATATTTTTAATTTTTAATTATCAACTATCACTTTAATATCAATACAATATTTCTCTAAAACATAGTTATTCTCTATAATTTTTGCCTTGATATCAAAAAAATCGATTTTATCCCCCCTTTTTGCTTTTTTTAGAAGTTTCTTTGCTTGGGCTGTCATCCTATCACCTTTGACTTCTACTGCAAATTCTCCTGGCACAGCAACTTTAAAACTTATTACTTTTAATTTCAAATCATACATAAAATCAGGATAATTTGCACCAAGTATTATATTTGGAAGGCTACTTGAAGGCATACTAATTCTATTAAATTCACCTCTTATACTTCCTTGAGGTGCTGGTAATGTTTTTATTCTAAATATTTTTTTTGAATAAATTGTTTTTTTAGGACTTATTTTTGCGGCAATACTTATTTCCACCTCATCTTCTAAGCCTGGAGTCAAATTATATTTTCCTTTTCCTTTTGATTTAATTTGATTTCCATTTTTTACAGATACTCTGATATTATTATCACCAACGCCTGGTAATGATACAGATATTGGGTTATCTAAACCTCTATAAACCACATTCATTTTATCTGCAGATACTACTGCAGAACTTGGCTCTGCTATTACAGAATATTTACTCTCAAATGGTACTGGAACTTCCTCTCCGTTTTCTCTGAAGTAAATTGTACCTTTTATTGTTTTCTCACCAACATTACCTGCTGGCATGTTTAAAATTACTTGTCCGTTTTGTACAGCATCTGTTGCGTCTTTACCATTTAAAATAACTTTATCTGGCACTAAAGATGCATCGTATCTACCTAAAACAACTTCTCCTGTAATCTTTTCTCCTGCAAAATATGCACTTTTATTTAGACGTACAATACCCGTATAATTGTTTAATGATAGAGCTTCTTCTAACTTACCTCCTAAAAGGTCTGTAACAATATCAGATTCTGTATTTCTGATATCTGCCTGCATTTGTGTAAAGCTTGTTAATGAGGCTATCATTGGAAAACCTTCATATCTAGCTTTTAAAAATGGAACTTCTTTTTCTGTTTCAGAATCTATTACTGGATTTGTAGAAAATCTTTTATTTAAAACATTTACAAATTTACTATCACTACCAATGACTTCTATTACATTTGTTCTGTAAGTATTTATTCTATCTAAAAATTCTTGACCTTCTGCAGTGTAGGAATCTCCTTTAAAGAAATATGTATCTAACCAATCGGTTTTGTCCATTGCTTTATAATCATATTTATCTTCAATTTCAGTCAACATTTTAGACTTTATTGCAGCTAAATAATCATAGAAATCGTTTGCATAGGTTTTAATTTTATCTGCTTGAACTTTTAAGGGCCCAAATTCTTCTTTCTGTTCTAATGCTTTCAAATCTAAGTTTGCATAAACATCTTTATTTTTCTTGATTGTAGAAATATTATTCTCTACCAATTTTTCGTTCATAAAACCAAAAGCTAATAAAACCTCTTTACTCATATTCATTGCTAACATTGCAATAAACACGAGGTACATTAAGTTAATCATCTTTTGTCTTGCGGACATTTTTCCTCCTGCCATTCTAATTAGTTTTTAAGTTGTTATACATTTGTTTTAACTAATTATTATTTTGTAGACATTGCAGAAAGCATACCACCATAAACTCCATTTAAAGAAGACATGTTTTGTGCCAAAGCATCCATTTGTTCTTTTAATTTTTCTGTATTTTCTACAACAGCTGTATTTAAGTCTGCTTGTTTGCTTGTATTTTCTACTTGTACTTTATACAAGTTATTTAAAGACTCCATTTGTAAGGCAGCTTTAGACATTTCTTCATTGTATTTATTTGTAGATGCCACAGATTCTGATGCTGCAGATAAACCTTCTGCTGCATTTTGAAAATTCTTCATACTAGCGCCTAGACTTTCCATTAAACTTGAATCAATTTTAGCCTCTTGTAACAAGTTGTCTAATTTTTGAGACAACATACCATCTGCTCCTAATTTCGTCGTTTCTTTTTCTGACGATAGAGTTCCATCTGCCAATTCTGGATAAACTTTAGACCAATCTAAGTCTTCTTCTGGTGGATCAAAAGCAGATATTGCAAATACTAAAGCTTCTGTTACCAATCCAAGAGTTAACATTACACCTCCTGTTAAAAACCCAAATGATATGTGTTGAATTTTAAATAGGGCTCCAATAATTACTACTGCAGCTCCCATTCCGTAAACGAAATTCATTATTTTTTTGTATGATTTTGATTGTGCCATGATTTTTTTTAATTTATTTTTAGGGTATTTTTATTATTTTTTAGTTGTTCCTATGTAATCTTGTACGGTTCTAAAACCGATATAACTTCTTGCTGTATCAACATATTCATAATCTCTAGAACTTACTTCTAAAAAGTAGGCTACATCTTTCCAAGAACCTCCACGTACAATTTTTCTTTTATTTTTTCTATCTTCTAAATTTGGGTTCATAGTTGAGGCCATATAGTAAGAAGACAAGTTGTAAGCTGTATTTGTCCATTCAGAAACATTACCAGCCATATTGTATAAGCCATAATCGTTTGCGTTAAAAGATTTTGCTTCCATGGTATATAAAGCACCATCTACTGCATAATTACCTCTTACTGGTTTAAAGTTTGCTAAAAAACAACCTCTATCACTTGTTGTACTTCCTGTACCCCAAGGATAGGTTGCAAATTCTAAACCACCTCTTGCAGCATATTCCCATTCAGCTTCTGTAGGTAATCTAAAATCTGGAACTTGTGTTATGTTTTTTTTACCTCTTAAATAATCGTTTTTCTTTTTTGTTCTCCAGTTACAAAAAGCGTTTGCTTGATTCCAAGTAACACCTACCACAGGATAATCTCCATATGATTGATGATGAAAATAATCTTGGTGCATTGGGTCATTGTAAGAATAATTAAAATCTTTAACCCAAGCTGTGGTGTCTGGGTAAATGTAAAAAGTTGTATCATTTATAAAATCTCTTCTATTCCCTCCTTTTCTTGCAGCATTGTCTCTATCAAACCAAGAATATCTATATTTTAAAAATTTTGTATTAAATGTTCTAATACCATCTACTGCTTCTTCTCTAGAAATGTATAAAGAGTCCATGACTTCTACATAATCTATGTCTGGATAATCTTCTTTTTTCCAAACCAATTCTGTTTCCCAATTCAAGGGTTTAATAGAATCGAAACTCCAATAATTTTCGTACATATATTTTTGGTATGGTGAGGCATCTGTAGTATCTACTGTTGCAAAAGCATAATCGTGTATACCCCCAGAAAGTGTTGTGCCATCTGGACTTGGGTTTGCAACCATTGCAGCAAATTCTGCTTGGTACGCTAATTTTGTTCTCACAATAGAATCTCTAACCCAATGCACAAATTCTTTGTACTCACTATTGGTAATTTCTGTTTCGTCCATGTAATAAGGTCTTACAGTAACTGTTTTTGTTGGTGCATTCATGGTACCAATAATGTCTTGGTCTTGCTTACCCATAGTAAAAGAACCACCAGGAATTAAAGTCATACCATATGGTTTTTCTGAAAACCATTTTTTCTTGACTTTTACACCTACCAATTCTCCCCTATCATTAGAGCCACAACTGTAAAATACTATTATTAAAAGTGCAAATAATGCTGCTTTCTTCATATTCTGATATATCTTTACTAAAAAGTTCGTAAACCTATTATTTTTTTTTCTAAAAAACAATGTTGAATTCGCATTTAACGTATCGGATTTTATTTTTTTAATAATTACACCATTTTTTTCATTGCTTTATACCATTTCTCTGGTATAACCTGCTTTGTTGCTTCTGTGTAATCTTTATATGTACATGGTACTAACGCATGTCTTTTGTATTTATTATTTGATAAAATATTTATTTCTATCCACCATCTGCCAGATTTATTGCTTTTATAAAACGTAAGCGGATCGTCATCTTCTAACAAGACGGTAAATTTTTGATAATTTTCTTTACCAGAAAACGGATAATCTTTTACTCTAAAATTAACTCCTTCTATAAAATACCATATCATTTGCGCTATTAAATGGGCTGTTTGATGATTTTTATCGTGTTTAGAATTATACTCGTAAATTCCAAAAGACGAAACTTTATCACTTATACCTGCATATCTTGCAATTGCACAAATTTCTTCACCAAAAAAACCATTTGGAGAAGCGTTATTATTTGCTGGTGCTTCACTTTGACGAATGGCCCCAATGTCTATAGAAACAATATCTGAATTTCTAAAAGCGGGCTCTACACTTTCTAATTCTTTTGAATTTCCTAACCTGTAGGCATCAAAAAATAAATTATCTAAAAGATTTATTTCTTCTTGTGAGTTAAAATATGTTTGATACCCAACATTGCAATAATTAAACAAATTACTGGGTTCTTGCATGATGATTTTGCTAAGGTAAGATTGTGAGGTTAATTCGTCTTCTAAATTACCCAAATCGAATCTACTGTCTACGGTAGTTATATTTACAGTTTGCTCTAAACTATCATAAGCTCTATAATTTACATATGTGATATCTTGTCCACCACCTATAATTACGGGGATTACATTTTGTTTTAAAAGCGTAGTAACTATTTCTTTTACAGCAAAATAAGTGTCTGAAACTGTGTTTCCTTTTTTTACATTGCCCAAATCTGCAATGGCTGTATGCCAATTACCAGGAAATAATTGATATAGTTTTTTTCTAATGAAGTGTAAGTCTTCTCCGCATCCAAAATTATCTTGAGAATTTCTATCTTCTTGGACACCGAATATTGCAATTTCTACATTTCCTAAATCTGGCAAACCACCTTCTTCTGTATGAAAACGTATAAAATTACCCAAAGATTTGTCTTGCTGTGATGCTAAATGCACCACAACAGAATCTTTTATGGGGGATAAAAAGTCTGCGTTCATATAATATTATAAAACAACTGCAATATAAGAAATCCTTATTTCTTTTTAGTGGTTTTTTTTGTTGATGTTTTTCTTTTTGTTGCTTTTTTCTTTGGTGTTTTTGCTTTAATCATTTTAACAGCTTCGTCTTTCGTAAGTTTTTCTATCGCTGTAGTTTTAGGTAATTCTATTTTAATTTTACCTTTTAACACATTAAAACGACCCCATCTTGCTTTTTCTACACGAATATCAACATCTTCCCAATGATGAATTACTTTGTCGATTTCTTTTTGCTTTTTGGTTTCTATCAACTCTTCAATATCAGCTTCTGTAAGATTATCAAAATCGTATTTTTTATTTACGTTGATAAACATACCATTCCATTTTAAAAAAGGTCCAAAACGTCCAACTCCTTTTTGTACAGGCAAATCTTCGTAATTCGCTATGGGTGCATCTGCTTTTTGTTTTGCAACAATTAACTCTTGAGCTCTAGGCAAATCTACTTCCATAGGGTTTTCACCTTTATCTAGAGAAACAAACATTTTCCCAAATCGAATGTAAGGTCCAAAGCGTCCATTAGAAACAATTACTTCTTCTCCTTCATAAATTCCTAAACTTTTTGGTAATAAAAATAATTCTAAAGCTTCTTCTAGAGTTATAGTGCCAAGATTTTGATCTTTATTTAAACTTGCAAATTGTTTTTCGTCGTCTTCTGGTGCCCCAATTTGTGCAATTGGACCAAATTTACCTAAACGTACTAAAACTGTTTTACCAGATTTTGGATGTTCGCCTAAAATACGCTCTCCACTTTCTCTATCAGCATTTTCTTTCACATCTTCTACATTGTCGTGAAATTTGGTATAAAAATCTTTAATCATTTCTGTCCAGTTTTCATCACCTTCAGATATATCATCAAAAGAATTTTCTACTTTGGCTGTAAAACCAAAATCTAAAATATTAGAAAAATTAGCTACTAAAAAATCGTTTACAATGTTACCTATATCTGTTGGTACCAACTTATTTTTGTCTGAACCTGTTTTTTCTGTTAACGTTTGCGTTTTAACATTGGCATCTTTTAAAATAATTTGTTGATATTCTCTTTCAATACCTTCATTTTGCCCTTTTTCTATATAACCTCTTCTTTGTACGGTAGAAATTGTTGGTGCATAGGTAGATGGACGACCAATACCTAATTCTTCTAATTGCTTTACCAAAGATGCTTCTGTAAATCGATACGGTGGACTTGTAAAACGCTGTGTTGCATTTATAAAAGTATAATTTAATTGATCTTTTACTTTTAGGTTTGGTAGCATACCTGATTGTTCTTCTCCATCTTCGTCGTCATTTCCTTCTAAATAGACTTTTAAGAAACCATCAAATTTTATCATTTCTCCATTCGCAGTAAAAAGTTTAGTGTTTTCTGAGTTTTCAATTTTTACATTAGTACGCTCTAATTGTGCATCACTCATTTGAGAAGCCAGAGTTCTTTTCCAAATTAAATCGTACAATCTATTTTGGTCATACTCTGTATCTATTGCATGCATTTTCATGTTGGTTGGTCTAATTGCTTCATGGGCTTCTTGTGCACCTTTTGCTTTCGACTTAAAAACTCGTTGTTTGCTGTATTCTTTTCCGTAATAATTGGTGATTTCTTCTTCTGCTTCGTTTCTAGCATCTACAGATAAGTTTACACTGTCTGTTCTCATATAAGTTATTAAACCAGCTTCGTACAAACGTTGTGCAACCTGCATGGTTTTACCAACAGGAAAACCTAATTTACGCGACGCCTCTTGTTGTAAAGTAGATGTTGTAAAAGGTGCTGCTGGCGATTTTTTGGCAGGTTTTTTTGTTAAATCTGCAATAGAAAAATCAGCATTTGCACAAGATTTTAAAAAATCTTCTGCTGCTTTTTTAGAGTCGAAATTTTTTGGAATGGTGGCTTTAAACGATTTGCCCTCTTTATTTGAAAACTCTGCAACTACCTTATAATGTGTTTCTGGTTTAAATTCTTGTATGCTACGTTCTCTTTCTACAATTAAACGCACTGCTACAGATTGTACTCTACCTGCAGACAAGCCTCCTTTTACCTTTCTCCATAAAACTGGCGATAACTCGTACCCAACAAGCCTATCTAAAACTCTACGTGCTTGTTGTGCGTTTACCATATTGTAGTCTATATCTCTAGGATTTTCGACTGCTTTTAAGATGGCTTTTTTGGTAATTTCATGAAAAACAATCCGTTTTGTATTGACTTCTTTTAATTTTAATTGCTCTTTTAAATGCCACGCAATTGCTTCTCCCTCTCTATCTTCATCACTTGCTAACCATACAATATCTGCTTTGTTTGCTAACGTTCTTAACTTTTTAACAACGGGTTTTTTATCTTCAGAAACTATATATTTAGGACTAAAATCACCATCTACATCTATACCCAATTCTTTAGAAGGTAAATCTGCAATATGCCCATAACTAGATTCTACTTGAAAATCTTTTCCAAGAAATTTCTCGATGGTTTTTGCTTTTGCTGGTGACTCTACAATTACTAATTTCTTTGCCATATATATTTTTTTGTCGTAATTCTGGCAGTGTAAACTGCCTGTTTTTGAACTGCAAAAGTATGCAGTTTTTTTTTATTAATTTTTTATTAGTTAATTTTTACAACAATTTTAAGATAAAAATTACTGTACAACTATTTTTTGTTTCATCTCTGTTGAGGAATTTCCGCCCACAAAAAGTAAAAATTCTAGGAAACTAAAAACAATAATTACTTTTAAGAATAAGAATTTTTATCTACGAGAAAAGTAAAAATACAATTCTTATGAACAAATATTTTCATCAAATTTAATATTATCAAATAAATGACTGCCAAAGAAAGAATGAATACATAAAAAATTTTATTTCACTTTATTTTAAAAAGGAGTTTTTGTTTTCTGCCAATATGTCATTAAATTTCTTTTTTGGTTGTATATTTGCAATTCATTTTTTAGATATGAAAACAGTTGAAAAGGTAATAGATGAAAAAATACAAGGGAAAGCTCTTGTAACCGAAAATAAAAAGGAAAATACCAAAAAGCTTTTTATAGAAAGTTATGGTTGCCAAATGAATATGAATGATAGTGAAATTGTAGCTTCTATTTTAAATAAAGAAGGTTACAATACTACACAAATATTAGAAGAGGCAGACTTAGTTTTGGTAAATACATGTTCTATTCGTGAAAAGGCAGAAACTACAGTTCGTAAAAGATTACAAAAATATAATAGAGTAAAACAGCAATCTAACCATAAAATGAAGGTTGGTGTTTTAGGTTGTATGGCTGAACGCTTAAAGGAAAAATTTTTAGAGGAAGAAAAAATTGTAGATCTTGTTGTTGGACCAGATGCTTATAAAGATTTACCAAATCTTCTAGAAGAAGTTTACGAAGGTAGAGATGCCGTAAATGTAATTTTATCTAAAGAAGAAACTTATGGAGATATTTCTCCTGTGCGTTTAAACTCAAATGGAGTTTCTGCGTTTGTTTCTATTACAAGAGGTTGTGACAATATGTGTACCTTTTGTGTGGTTCCGTTTACACGAGGTCGTGAAAGAAGTAGAGATCCTAAAAGTATTTTAGAGGAAATACAAACCATGGTAGATAAAAACTTTAAAGAAATTACTTTGCTTGGGCAAAATGTAGATAGTTTTCTTTGGTATGGAGGTGGTTTGAAAAAAGACTTTAAAAAAGCTTCTGAAATAGCACAAGCAACGGCTGTAGGTTTTGCAGAATTGTTAGATATGTGTGCTACCAAATTCCCTAAAACACGTTTTCGTTTTTCTACATCTAATCCACAAGATATGAGTTTAGATGTGATACATGTAATGGCAAAACATAAAAATATTTGCAAATACATTCACTTACCAGTTCAAAGTGGTAGTAATGCTATGTTAAAAGCAATGAACAGACAACATACTCGTGAAGAGTATATGGAGGTGGTAGATAATATCTATAAAATGGTACCAGAAATGGCACTTTCTCAAGATATGATTGTTGGTTTTTGTGGTGAAACAGAGCAAGATCATCAAGATACTTTAGAATTAATGCGTTATGTAAAATACGATTTCGGTTTTATGTTTGCTTATTCTGAAAGACCAGGAACTTTAGCAGGAAAAAAAATGGATGATGATGTGCCTGCGGAAGTAAAAAAACGTCGTTTACAAGAAGTAATCGATTTACAACAAGAACACTCTTTATACAGAACACAACAACATTTAGGTAAAACAGAAGAAGTTTTAATTGAAGGAACTTCTAAGAAAAACCCTAATGAATGGAAAGGAAGAAATACACAAAACACAGTTATTGTGTTCCCTAAAGAACACTATAAATTAGGTGATTTTGTGATGGTAAAAGTAGAAGACTGTACCTCTGCAACCTTAAAAGGAACTGCAGTAGGTTATTCTGATAATAATTAATTTTAGAAAAGAGATCTAAGAGACAAGAACAAAGACATCTTCTTTTCTCTACATTCTTTTTTCTCTATTCTGAAGAAGAAATGGAAAATTTACAAGCAATAAAACAACGTTTTGGCATTATTGGTAATGATGTGCAGTTAAACCGTGCTTTAGAAAAAGCGGTAAGAGTTGCGCCTACAGATATTTCTGTTTTAGTT
>Ga0209771_1001949_pt1 | contig 12911 bp, 10 predicted proteins | sample SaaInl59LU_5_DNA_FD_184639 | JGI IMG/M metagenome (GOLD analysis project Ga0209771, IMG submission 184639) | Marine microbial communities from expanding oxygen minimum zones in the Saanich Inlet - ESP_59LU_5_DNA (SPAdes) (version 2) | ecosystem: Environmental > Aquatic > Marine > Intertidal zone...
CTGGTAGTCCTGGCACAAAATCAATAACTCCATTTGCAGGTCTTAGAAGAAAATTATTTGGACCAGGACCTGGATGTGTTACTGTGCCAACTAGTCTATCCATGTTATCTTGCCCTGCAACTTCAAACTCCCCAGTATCAGAATTCATACAAATCACATCACCTTCATCAAATCCATGCGCATCTTGATTCAAAAGATAGTTATTAGATGGATTGAGATACTTAAATCGTGAGTTGACATTAGGATAGAAATCGCTAGAAACTGAGCCAACTGGTAGCGGATCAATCATGGGATCACCATTTTCATTAAGTTGAAATACGATTGCACTGCCTGGAATATTGAATATACCTGTACCAGCAGCACTTCTAAAAGTGTTGTATCTGAGTCTATCTTCAACCTGACAAGTAACTGACAATGCGGTTTTTTCTATTATTGAAACAATTTGCAATGCTCTGCCATCTGTTGCACCAGCAATGAAATCACCAACAGTTATGTCAAATCCATCAAATCTAAATGGAGTACGTGTTAAATGTGAACCATGATTCACCTGCGTGACACCCATTGTTATTTCCCAACGGTATGCTTTGGCGTTACTTGCACCTGACCACCATTTATCACCTAGGCCATCATCATGCGGCCAGGATGCAATATTTTTAGCACTTATTACAGTACATGATATAACTTTTGCCGGAACATTTAAATCTATTGCACTTGTCTTATAATTAATCATTTTAATTATTCCTTAAATAAATTATTATATCATTGACACCACGATCCATGCATGTGTAGGTTGTCCGAAAGTTCTTCCCGCGCCTGTGTCTGCCTCTCTTAATACTAATTTCATTTCCAGTGATCCTAGTGCGCCAAATGCAATTGGTGATCCAGGAGATCCGCCTGCGTTTAGAGTACGAGTAGTCATATCTTTATTAAGTGGCATAATTATATACTGATTTGTCAGTCTGACATATCCATAAACTAGTACGTTTGATGGTGGGAATGAATATCCGCTAAATGTCACACTAACTTCGCCTGAATCTGCATCCTCAATATTTGCTGATATTCCACTTGTTGTATTCGAAATACTAGACAATGAACCATTTGGCGCATAGTTAAGTTTGAAATATTCTGTGGAACTACCGCCACCACCACCACCGCCTGCTGCCGGTGCTGCTGGTGCCCATTCGCTACTTGTAGCATCCCATGTAAGAACATCACCATTCGTTGGAACAGTTGCATCGACATTGCCTAAATCACCGAGCGATTCTGTTGATAAATCTACAGTTCCGCCACTCGCTGGGACGAATTTACTACCATCCCATTCTAAGAATTGACCTGTTTGAACACCTGTAATATCAACATTGTTTAATTCGCCAATAGATGAACTTGAGAGATTTGCTGCTGCTGGAGCAGTTGGTTGCCATTGTGTACCAGACCATGCTAGTAATTGTCCTAATGCAGGAGCACTAGAAGAAACGTTGTTTAAATCACCTAAATTAGAGTCTATTGAAACAACAAGATTATTTACATTAATACCTGTTCCTGCTGTATATACGTTATGAGCAAGAAGACCATTACTATCTCCTAGTTGAGAAACATCATTCGGAATTGTAGGTTTATCTGTTAAATCATTGTATGATGTAACTCCTCCGCCACCACCTGATACAGTAGAGAATGAGAAGTTACCTGAACCATCAGTTGTTAGAACTTGTCCTGATGTCCCATCATTAATATCAAGATCAGTTAGTTCTAATCCCTTAATTGTGTTACCAGTAAAATTAACTGTTCCACTAAATGTAGTTGTTTGTAAACCTGATGAATTTGTAAATGCAATGTGTGTTGATTTGGTACCAGTACCATCGTCACTTTGAATTGCCATAGGTTGTGTAGCATTATCTGCTCCCACCCAATAATTTGTTTTGATCTTACCGCCGCCATTTGGACCAATAATTAGTGTGCCGGCACTACTCGCATCATATGCAAAGCCTGCAACGCCGCCCAAACTACCATTATCGTTATATTGAATTGAGCCATTATCCCCTTGTGGAGTAACTTCTGCACTTGCCATATCGGCTGGTGCATACGTAAATACACCATCGCTTGAATTGAATGTTAATGAACCGCCACCTGATTTAGTTACAGTGTTTACACTTATAGATGAGCGTGTTTCTGATGATATATCTGGCGGAATAAATGTGAATACACCTGTCTGTGCGCTATATTGTAAAGAACCAGAAGCACTTCCAATTGCTTGATTTGACACACTGAGGTCTGATAGCGCAATACCACCACCACCACCACCACCACCTAGTAGTCCGTCAGTATCTGTCAATTGATTCACATCAGCAGGTATTATCGGTTTATTTGAAAGATCATCATATTCGCCTGAAAACGCAGGAGGGTTTAATTGTAACCAAGTAGCAAAACCTAAACCAATATCATAGTTGATATAAAGTCCTAGATTACTGTCATCAAACCAAAGTCCTCCTGGAACTATATTTGTAGGTTCTACGTCGCCTATAAAGACGCCAGGTATATCTTGATTTTCCCAATCACCACTTGTATTATTGTAGGTTAATACTTGTCCATCTGCAGTTGAAGTTATAGTAACGTCATCTAAATCATCGATTGTTGTTCTTGCTACTGCAGGTGTTAGTGTAAATGTACCAGTTATATTATTATATTCTAACTGTGCCTCATTACCATTTGCTGTTGCGTTTGATACACTTAGATCAGATAATGATATTCCAGAACCACCTGATGAAGTTGAATCAGATGCTGGTGCCCACGATGAACCATTCCATTTAAGTACTTGGCCAGTGCTTGCTGCTGCAGAACTTACATCAGTCAAATCGCCCAATAGAGTTGCACCACCACCTAGTAGTCCACCAGTGTCAGTTAAATCACTTATATCAGCAGGTGCGTCAGTAATTCCATAACCTGCTAGTGTTGTTGGAGTACCTGTGATATCTTCCCAGGCACCTGATCCACCATCAGTGATGCCATAACCTGCTAATGTTGTTGGAGTACCTGTGATATCTTCCCAGGCACCTGATCCACCATCAGTGATGCCATAACCTGCTAGTGTTGTTGGAGTACCTGTTAATTCATCCCATGTGCTTGCACCACCATCAGTGATGCCATAACCTGCTAGAGTAGTTGGAGTATCTGTTAAATCCGCCCACGTGCTTGCACCTGATAGGCCTGACAAATCTACAGAATTACCACCAGATATTTGTAAACTTGATCCAACAAGTGTTAAACTTTGACTATCTGTATTCGCTGCTTGAATTATACCAGTACTATCTGTTAGGTCTGATATATCCTGTGGAATATTTGGTTTGTTTGCTAATTCATTATAATCTTGTAAATCCGTGTCGTTGTAAAACAATGAAGTTCCAGTAGAACGTAGTGTATTTCCTTCATCACCAATAAAAATTGAATTACCACTAATATAAAGGTGACGCACTAATTTATCTGGGCTACCAATGTCAAATGCTGCTGTAGTTTTTGGAATTAAATTAAAGTCCCAGTCGCCTGCATTGTATGCTTCGGTAAATGTTGTAGTCTCGCCACCACCTAGACCAGATAAATCTATAGTATTGCCATTATCAATACTTAATTCAGTACCATTTAATGTTAACTGTTGATAATCTGGTGCTGCTGCCTGTGGATTTAACTCTATCCACATTGGAAAACCACCGATTTCGTAGTTGATGTTTAAACTTAGATTTAATGCATCTAACCATAATTCTCCAGGCTTAGGAGATGCTGGTGGATCATCTGTTATTGGGACTACTGATAATTCAGTTAAATCAACTGCCTGCCCATCAGAAACATCTAATAGTCTTGTTGCATGATCATATGTAAATGTTTGCGTTGCAGGAATATCTGATAGTTTGGCTAATTTATTACCATTCCATACTAAATCACTATCACTATCTGCTTCAAGTGTATTAGAACCTATATTAATAGTTGAATCATCAATGTAAACATCTGTCCAGCGATTTGTAGCAGAACCCAGACTTTGCAATGCATCTGTTTCTGGAACAAAATTCCATCCTGCGTCTAGTGTTAATGTAGACGTTCCACTATTTGATGTTAAGCCATCAATATTTCCGCCGAGGGCAACTAGATCAACTGTATTCCCACTTGAAATTGATAGTAGTGTTCCGTCTAGCGCAAGAGATTGTGGTAAGCCTTCGCCGCCGCCACCTCCACCTGTTGGTGCTGATGCAACCCATGCTGCGCCATTGTATGTTAGTACATCACCAGTAACACCTGATACTGTAAGATTATCTGCTAAAACAGCAGTTCCGTGAAATCTTTCGCCATATATATCATTAAATCGTAATTCAGCACTACCAATATCCCATTGATTATCAACTGATGGTGCACTATGGCCATCTAATTTAATATAGTTATCAACATCAGTGAATACTGGGACTACGATACTATTGCCACCTGAGATAGTAATTTCATTACCAACAATTGAAAGTGTCTGTGCAGAACCACCGCCGCCGCCAAGACTTGATAAATCTATTGAGTTACCGTTTGATATTAATAATTTGTCATCTACTATTGATAAGGTTTGATAATCAGCATCAAGTCTCGCTGCTAGTTTATCGTCTACCCATTGTTCAGTCGCATATCCAGTTAAATCAGTAGCGGCATCTACAAGTGATACGAGATCGACTGAGTTTCCATTTCCTGAACCACTTGAAATTGAAAGTATGGTACCTTCGAATGTAAGCTCTTGTCCGTCACTATCACCCAAAGAGTTGATAGTATTTACAACAAAATCTTGTGTTGCATATGGTGTCAGATCAACTGAAGTAGACAGTGAAACAAGATCGATTGTATTACCACCTGAGATAGTTAATTCGGTGCCGTCTAAAGTTATCTGTTGTGCATCAACGTTAGCATATTCTGATAAATCTACAGAATTGCCATTTGAGATGCTAATAAGATTATTAGAAAAAGATAGTACTTGTGATTCTGCAAGTAGATTGGTTGTGTCTGTAAACTCACTTATATCTGTTGGAGCGCCTGTTAAATCTGCATACGCACCACTAAATGATTCTGATATTGTGGGTTTGTTTGTAAGATCATTGTAATCACCACTGAACGGAGTTACATGATCCAGTAGATTTGTGGTATCTGTTAGGTCGCTCACATCTGTTGGGATTGTCGGTGCGCCAGTTAAATCATTGTAATCACCACTGAACGGAGTTACATGATCCAGTAGATTAGTTGTATCTGTTAGGTCACTTACATCTGTTGGGATTGTTGGTTTGTTTTGTAACGTATTCCAATCACCCAGTGGATGATCAATATTACCAATCGCAGTAGCCAAATCAATAGTTGTTGCATAATTTCCTAAGTTCAAACTTACACTGTTGCCATCAGTAATACTTAGTACATTTCCATCCCACTCTAATTGTTGTTGTGATGGAGCGCCTGATACCCAAGATGCACCATTATATGTTAGAACATCGCCTGCTGTGCCAGATATATCCAAGTTAGAAGCAAGAACTGCTGTACCATGGAATGTTTCTGCGTAGATATCACTGAACCTTAGATTCTCACTACCAATATCCCAATTTTTATCTAAACTTGGAACTGAGTGAGCATCTGTTCTTACAACGTTATCTGCTTGAACTGGTTCTGGAAGTGCAATTGAGTTCCCACCAGTTATAGATAGTGTTCGACCATTTATTACAAGAGTTTGTGGCGTTGGATTTTCATTATTTTGTCCTGCCCCTTGTGGTGCAGCAACCCATGTGTTACCATTCCAAGTAAGAACATCACCATTGTTTGATCCTGTGATTGTTAAGTTGTCAGCAAGAACTGCTGTGCCATGGAATGTACTAGCATATATATCATTGTATCTAAAATCACTACTACCTAAACTAAATGTGTTATCTATTGTAGGAGTAGCATTTGCATTCAGTCTTGCATAGCGGGCATCGCCATCTGCTTGACTAATTGCACCAAGATTTACTCTTGCAATTGCAACATCTGATAGGTCTGATAGGTTATTTAATTTTGTTACAAATTGTGTTGTGTCAATATTTGATGATAGTGTAATTGTTTCGCCATCATCCGCAATCGTAAGGCCTGCACCAGATGCTATACTTTTAAAAGCAAATGTACCAACACCATCTATACCTGATAATATTGCACTTCCATTACCTATGTTTGTGCCAGATTGAAGTGTTTCAGACAAGTCGGCTGATATTACAAGACCGTTGCCACTATCTGTTATTGTGACATTTGTTCCTGCTGTTATTGTTTGTAATACAAGAGATGATCCTGTAACTGAACCTAATTGATTTCCTGAACCAGTATGAGATACCGAATCTATTCCGCTACCTGATCCACCTGAACCTGATCCTGCGGCATTAACGAATGCACCTTCCGAAGTGCTATATACAAGAACTTGGTCTTCTTGTAAATTACCAACTAATTTAAATGTTGGATTAAAAGGTGTTGCGTTTATACTCATTTCTATGCCCCTTAATAATTTAGATATATCTTATCGATATATCCAACTGTATTGATATCAGTTTGTCCCAGTGATGTTCTGTCTAGTGTAGCTCTTAAAAATACTAAATTTGCAGTAAAGGTATATCCTTCTACGCCTGTAAATTCATTAAAGTCTTTAAATGGCATACCGTCAATTAATATACTAAACCAATCATCTTCTGTTGGATTTGTTGCAAGTGTACCTTGAATACGAACTCTTCCAATTAATCCTTGGCCATAGATAGCAACTGTGTGCAGTCCATCAGTGAAGCCATAGTAACTGTCACCAGGTACTGCGTCACCAACAACATCAATGTTTGTTCCTGAATTTTCTAGAAGAGTTATTGTTTTACGTGCCATTATTAATCCTTATTCTGTTTGGGTCTCTACTTCTACTACTGCAGAGCCGCCAATAAGTTCAGCCACAACTTGTTCAATAGTTAGTGAAACTTCTTCGTTAATAAGATTTGATTTGTCTTCACCGCTTTTAGAAATCTGTGATACTCTGATTACTAGAATTTCCTCTTTAATACTCGCCATTTTATATCCTTTTAGTTTATATCAATGATATTTATCTATAAACTATTTATCTGATTGGTGGATTTCATGTCTTAGTATTGCTTTTGTTATTTTATTAATATTTTCACTTGCAACAAATGCCATAAGTTGCATATCAATATGCTCATTGCAATATATTATATATGAATTATATGTGCTATGTCTATATCTATAATTATAACGTGAGTTACTGGGAGTTATAATTATATTGTCCTTGGCGAATCTACGTAAATTAATATTTAATAAGTAGTTGTCATTATTAGAATAAGACTCTACTAATAATGGTCCCAAATTTGTATGTAAATTATGATTATATTTCAGCGTTATTTTATATCTGAATTTTTTATAATACAAATTATTCTTTATCTCAATATCATCCTCTTGCTCATCTAATGTTTCCAATAGATTATCTATAAACGGAATATGAATTTCTTGTTGTAATTCCCGATATCTCGTTGTTGCAAGTTCAAATACATCCTTATCTTCAAAATAAACATGTGTCATTGCACTATTTGCAAATTTAATACCTGATTTACTTTTAAGAAATCTTATACAGTTTGATCTACTATTAATATCCTCAGGTGTTTCCGGATAATCGAACCACCACCCATAACCAGTTCTATCATTATATGATTCAATAACTTCCTTAGAAGGAAAACCATACAGACGTTTATATGATATTTTATAAGGATATTTCTTGTAAAATAGTCTAGTGGATTCGACATACTTAACCATATGAAAATACTAACTCATCATCAATGACTTTAATAACCACTTTTCCACCATTCATTAGATTTCCAAATAAAACTTCTTTTGATAAAGGCTTCTTAATATAATCATTGATAACACGTTGTAACGGTCTTGCACCCATATCAGGTATGTACCCACGTTCACGCATCCATGCTTTTGCTCCAAGTGTTAATTCAATTACCACACCTTTTTCGGACAACATATCATTTAGTTCATTAATTGATTTATCAACAATCATATCAATATGTTCACGTTGTAGAGCAACAAATTCAACCATTGCATCTAGTCTATTTCTAAATTCAGGTGAAAAGAATTTTGTCACAGCCTGCATGCTTGCATCATTATTGTCATTGCTAAATCCAATTGCTAACTTAGACTTTTGTGCAGCGCCAAGATTACTAGTCATAATAAGAATAGCATTGCTAAAATCAGCAACTTTGCCTGTTGAACTTGTTAATCTACCATCATCCATAACTTGAAGTAACAGGTTCATTACACTTGGATGTGCTTTCTCAACTTCGTCTAACAGAATAATACAGTTTGGAGTTTCTTCCACATCATTAATTAATTTACCAGAGCCTGCGCCACCTTCTGCATGTCCAACATATCCGGGAGGTGCACCTATTAGTTTCGATACACTGTGTTGCTCCATGTATTCACTCATATCATATTTTCGAAGTGTTACATCTAAATTACTTGCAAGTTGGCGACATAGTTCTGTTTTTCCTGTGCCTGTAGGACCTACAAATAAGAAACTACCAATAGGTTTATTTGTAGGACGCATGCCTGACTTTGCAACTAAAATAGATTCTACTAATGTACTTACTGCTTTATTTTGACCAAATAGTTTCTGCTTAATATTGTGTTCTAAATTAGCATAATTGTTATTTTCTTTTGCATCTATCATATCCAATGGAATACGAGTAATTTTTGATACTGCCTGTTCTACTGCCCCTCTGTCAATCTTATTAGTTTTATTATGTAACTTATTTCTAGCACCTGCGACATCAATAATATCGATAGCACGGTCAGGATTATATTTACCATGCATATATCGTTCTGCTAAATCAACTGCATAATCTAGTGCATCATCATCATATTCATTGCCATGAAATTCTTCATAATATTTTTTAAGACCCTTAACAATTAACTTGGTATTTTCTTTACTTGGTTGTTCTACTACAACTTTTTGGAATCTACGTTGTAACGCTCTATCCTTTTCAAAATTTTCTCTATATTCTTCACTTGTAGTCGCACCCATACAAAGTAGTTTTCCACCTGCTAATAATGGTTTTAACAAATTTGCAATATCAATATTTGAACCCCCCGCAGAACCTGCTCCCATAATCATATGAATTTCATCAATGAATAAGATTACATCATCCTTTTCAGATAATTGTTCAAAAACTATTTTAGCACGTTCTTCAAATTCACCGCGATACTTGGTTCCTGCAACCATTGCTGTTACGTCTAATGAATAAACGATTTTATTTTTAAGCATATCAGGACATTCGTCATTGACAATGTTTCTTGCCAGACCTTCAGCAATAGCAGTTTTACCAACACCTGGTTCACCTACAATTATAACATTGTTCTTTTTTCGTCTTGCTAATACTTCAGTTATTTCAAGAATTTCTTCGGTTCTGCCAATTACCGGATCAATCTTTCCTTCTGATGCACTTTTATTTAAGTTATCACAAAAGTCTTCAAATTTTATTTGTCCTTGACTTTCTGGTCCACCTGCCATACCACGTGAACTGCGATGTATTGTATTTGTGAATGCATCATAAAAGTCCTTTTCAATAATACTAACTACCTTGTCTCTACTTGCACCATGTTTCTTTAAAATATAAGCAGCATGCGAAGATTTTTCACTTAATAGAGATACTATAAGATCCTTACAAAACATTTGCTTTCGTCCAGTGAAAATAACCTGTGTTACTGCACGATTAAAAACACGGTCAAGTGCTAAAGTTTGTCTAGGTCCCATATCATCTAGTTTTTCAACAGTAATATCATCACGTTGTGCTAGGTTCTCTTCTAGGTCTCGAATGATATCACTAAGACTGCAACTCATTTTACTCAACAATTCTTGCACATCTTTTTCATCCATTAGAACATACAATAAATGTTCTAAAGTTACATATTCATGTGAGAGTGTCGCAGCCTTAATTAGTGATTGGTCTAATGCCCAATTAACTCGATTATTATCCTTGTTCATTATGTTCCTTAAATTTAATTCTCAGTATAGTATTTGGTAATATTTCTTTAATAATTACAGTGTCATTAAATTGTGTATTATCTGGGACAAATACATCAAATGTTATAATATCATCATATACAAATGATGATGTTTCCCCTTGACAATATTTTAACTCTAATGCATTTAATTTAACTGTCATATTTACGGTTAGTGATCTGTTCTCTACATATTTATTTTTTACCTTTATATACGCAAGACGAACTATATCAAACTCTTCTACTGACCCACCATGGTCTGGATGTGCCTTCAGTAAGCATTTTCTATATGCTTGTCGTATTGCTTTTTCACTAGAGTATTTATTGATTCCTAAAAGTTCATATGGTGTCATTGATTTTCAGGAAGAATATTTGAAATATCTGTTTCGTCACCATTTGAATAATAATCCTCATATGCAACAATGATTGCATTTTGTTCGCTGAGTTTTTTAAGAATTTTTGCCATGTCCAATGCAAGTGCTTCATACCCAGAATTAGTTAATGCATATACAACAACTGGTTTTCCACTTGCTTTGATTTTGTCAAATTCCTCTGCAGCATTATCAGGTGTAATAATTATCCAATCAATCTTAGATAATCTTAGTTCATCAGACACTGGTAATATTAGTTCTGGTCTATTAATTGGTTCAGAACTATAGTCTAGTTCTCTTGGTGTTCTACTACAGGCACTAAGGCTTATAGTTAGGGTTAGCAATATCAGAACACTCATTGTTGATTTCTGAAGGTTTTGTAGCATTGATTTCATCCTCTGTTAGTGGCGATCCACCTACTATTTCTAAACATCTTAACATATTATCACTTGCTTTGTCAATGATTTTTTGAACATCTTTAGGTCTACTGGCTGCTAGAAAATCTAACTCATGTCTTGCTAATTTATTTTCTAATTTACGAACACGACTGTCGGCCGCTTTGAATTTTGAGTTTGCTTTATCAAATTCTATTCTAACACGTTTTAAATCTTCTTGTGTTTTATCCAAGGCTGCTTGAGTTGCCTTTTGTGCCATTTCAGATTTGGCAGCATTCTCTGCATATATTCTTATCTGATTTTGTGTATAAGTGTAGTATTGCCACAGCGCAAATCCAGCGGCGGTGGCAACCACAACAATTATTAAATATTTTTTTATTGAAAACATTTATATTACTCTTTGTTGTTTTTGATCCATTTTTTAATGTCACTGGCTGAAATGTCAATTGTTGGACCATTATAAAAATCAAGTTTCCAACCATCAATGTCTACCAAACGTGTTACATCTTCTAAAATTTCAAATACTTTTTGCATTAAATTTTCATTTTTTATTTCAACAAATACCAAATACATTCCATCTTCATCAGCAGTCGGTGAAACCTCAGTATCAAGTATTTCATTTGCTCCACGTTCTATAAAACGTGCTAAATCATCTGCAGGTTTTTCATCAGTGGTATAAAATGTAACAACTGTTACATCATCTGTTGTACCAACCTTAGGCTCAAAGTCTGCTATTGTAACCTTAGAACTTACTAAAGATTTCAATTCATTATATTTAACGCCTTCATTTATTTGTTTAAATTTCATAATTAAATCTCCTGAGCGTTGATGTTTGTATTATCATCTAATCCAGATGTATATGCATCATTTAAATCTGTTACGTCAATTTCATCAGAGCCTAACTTAATTTTTTCGTCACTGAAATCTTCAAGAAATTTTCTTGGAATCCAAATATCAACTTCCCAAATTATATCACTTTTTAATTTAGGAATTCCATCTTTATCAAGATCATTTGGTGATTTAGGAACGATTGGAGTTTTCAATACGCCTTTATTGAATTTAATTTCGCAACCGATTTTTTCTAAACGTAATCCTCCCTTAGGATCAGGCATACCTTTATATGGATACATTAATTTCACATGTAGCCAATAGCGTGACAAATCTGGACCTTCAACAATTTCGCCTAGATCCCAATTTTTATATGCATACATACCAGTATCTTCTAGAATCTTTTCGAACTCTAGAAGAATATCCAGTAGGGTGTTATTTTTATTAACATCACGTAGGTTATCTAATATATCATCTTGTTTTAATTCAGACATTTGTAAAACTCCATTTGTTAATAGTATTTATCACATAAAAACTTTTTTGTCAATATACAATCGTAACACACTATTCAAAAAAATTATTGATAAGTATTATTATGGGAGCAATAATTATCTCATACTTTGAAATAACCTTTCACAAGGAGGAATCCAAATATGGCACGAAAGAAGCGTGTTGAAAGTAAACCAACTAAGAATAACCGTGAAACTTATCATCCAGATGGCCAGCGTAACGGTATCATACCATTAAGAAAAAAATCAATCCCCACAATTTTACCACGTAATATAGCACAAGAAGATTATCTATATCAACTGGCGGATCCAAAAAATAATATATGTTTTGCGATTGGTCCAGCAGGTACAGGTAAAACTTTATTGTGTACACTTATGGGCGTAAAAGCGTTTATGGAAAGAGAGGTGAAAAAAATTGTTATTACTCGTCCCGCAGTATCAGTGGACGAACAACATGGTTTCTTGCCAGGTGATCTAAATGAAAAAATGGCACCGTGGACAAGACCTATATTTGATATATTCGAAAAGCATTTTTCGGTGGCTGAAATTGAATCGATGTTGGCAGAGAACATCATAGAAATCGCACCACTTGCATATATGCGTGGCCGAACGTTTGAGGACGCTTGGATCATTGCAGATGAAATGCAGAACGCTACAAAGTCACAAATGAAAATGCTATTGACCCGCATCGGCAATAATACTAAAATGATTGTTACTGGTGACTTAAAACAACATGA
>Ga0209771_1001954_pt1 | contig 12888 bp, 10 predicted proteins | sample SaaInl59LU_5_DNA_FD_184639 | JGI IMG/M metagenome (GOLD analysis project Ga0209771, IMG submission 184639) | Marine microbial communities from expanding oxygen minimum zones in the Saanich Inlet - ESP_59LU_5_DNA (SPAdes) (version 2) | ecosystem: Environmental > Aquatic > Marine > Intertidal zone...
GGGGTTTACAAAGATGCTAGCTACAACGAGATCACACTCACTTAGGGCTTTTTTGACTAAGGCGAGGTGGCCGGAATGCAAGGCCCCCATGGTTGGGACAAAGCCAATTTTGGCGGTCGAGGCATGGCTTTCGCGAAAGCGATGCCATTCAGATTGAGAAGAAAGCCGTGAAATATGCATAAACAGGGGCTAAAACTACCGCGAGAATGCCGGAAAATGAGCGCTAGAGGCAAAATTTCGTACCTTTGCAGCAATGGCGAAACGACGCATCCTTTACATCTCACATGAGATTAAGCCCTACTTTCCAGATAGTACGCTATCCAAGGCTGGTTTGGCATTCCCTAAGAAAATGAATGAGCAAGGCAATGAGATTCGCGTCTTCATGCCGCGCTTTGGGGCCATTAATGAGCGACGCCATCAATTGCATGAGGTGATTCGTCTTAGCGGTATCAATGTGGTTATCAATGATTTAGATCAACCACTCATCATTAAAGTAGCTTCCGTCCCCGGTGCTCGAATCCAAGTCTATTTCATTGACAATGAGGACTATTTCAAGCGTAAGGGCACGTGGGTTGACAAGGACAACAAGTTCTACAAGGACAATGGAGAGCGCAGTTTATTCTTCTCTAAGAGCGTCATTGAAACGATCAAAAAGTTGGGTTGGCAACCGGACGTAGTCCACTTTATGGGCTGGATGAGCACGCCAATGCCAACATATATCCGTCAATTTAATGCGGACGACCCTCATTTCAAGGATACCAAGTTGGTTTACAGTCTTTTTGGTGACAGTTTTGAAGGAAGCCTCGATGATGGCTTACCCCGCGGCATGGAGTTTGACGGAGTGAAGGATATGGAAGCCTTCAAAAATCCCACCGTGGACAATCTCTACGCAGGTGCGGTGGCACAGGTCGATGCGGTTCTTCAAATGACCCCCGATGTGCCACAAGCTCAACTGGATGCGGCCGCCGCAGCGGGCGTTCCCGTGCAAGATGGCTCTGCCTTCTTGACGGATCCAGGGGCCCTAGATGCCTTCTACGAGTCACTTTTTGCATAAAATTCAGATGCGTACTCTCTGCTTTGCCTTGGGCTTTGCCTTACTTGGATTGGCTTCATGCGAGCGGAATACAGGTGAAATTGGTCTTGATTTTGTCGATCAGAATTCCTTGAAAATTGGAACACTCACCTCGGTGCCCATCCAAACACACACGGAAGCTTTTGATTCGCTGGTCACCTTAAAGCCTTCCTACTTGATGCTGGGATCCTATGTCGATCCAGTATTTGGAGAGGCCACCGCAAATTTTGCTACCCAGCTTATCCTCAGTACTGTCAATCCAAATTTTGGAGAGAATGCCGAGGTGGATTCGGTATTCATGTACCTGCCTTTTGTGGGATATTATGGGGATACCGCAGCACCTTTTGGGATTAAGGTGAGCCAATTGGATCAAAAAATTATAAGCGACAGCCTCTATTATGCGCACAGCGTGTTTACGGGGTCAAGCGTTTTGGTGGACACGGTGATTCAGCCCAAGCCGGGAGTGAAACGTCGAGTTTCTGGCATGGTCGTGCCCAATGAGGTCATCGGACTGCGACTCAATCGCGCCTTCTTCCAATCGGCCATAGTCGATGCGGCTGCAGATTCGAGTGGCGGCAACTTTGACAGCAACACCAATTTCCTAGCCTATTTCCGGGGGCTATATGTCGAAGGCCTCGCAGGGAATCAAGCCATCTATCAATTTTCTCCTGGGGATCAAGATATGCGGGTTCGCTTCTTCTTCACCAATGATAGCTTGCGCGCCGACACGGTGGGCCCAGGCTATGGAGTGTATGACCTGCTCGCGTGGAATGTGGTGAATTCGGTCAACACGTTCTCGTTTGATAAGAGCCAAGCCCAATTTGATTTGGACGCCCAAGACAGTGCCAATGGGGAAATCACCACCTATATCCAAGGGATGGGCGGAGCCATGACCGTGGTGGATTTGGTAGGCTTGCGCGACCTAAAGGACTCCAACTACTTCGTGAACTACGCAGAATTGCGCATTCCGGTGCGGGAAGGCTCTGCGCTGAGCTATGCGACGCCGGTCAAATTAAATGCCTTTTTAACCTACGGCAATCAGCGCCGTCTGCTGACGGAATACCTCAATGGAAACCCGGGCGGTGATTTGGTGGTGAGCTCGGTCCTCCGCGATCGCGCGTACACACTGGAAGTAACGAAGTTTGTGCAGCAATGGCTGAATGGAAAAGACAGCGCTGAAGCAAAAATTTTATTGGTTCCGGACCGCATGTCCTCTTCGGCGGCTCGGGCAGTACTCAATGGCAATTTGGACCCAATGGATCCAATTCGCTTAAATTTGTACGTAACCAAACCTCGCTAACCTTCACCAGGTTAGCCACCAAAGCAAAGAAGTTATGTGCGGCATCGTCGGCTATCTCGGGACGCGTGATGCGTTCCCAATACTGATTCAAGGTCTTAAGCGCTTAGAATATCGTGGATACGATTCCGCGGGGATTGCCTTGTTTAATGGGCACCTAGAAATTCACAAATGCAAAGGCAAAGTTGCCGATCTCGAAGCGCGAATGGGCAAGCATGTCCCACAAGCTACCCTGGGCATCGGACATACGCGCTGGGCAACCCACGGGGAGCCGAATGACCCAAATTCGCATCCTCACGCGTCGAATTCAAACCGTTTAGTGATGGTGCACAACGGCATCATCGAGAACTTTGCTGCCCTGAAAGAATTACTCCTAAAGGCTGGCTATGTGTTTCATAGTGATACTGATACGGAGGTATTGGTGAATTTCATCGAATATGTCCAAGACAAAGAGGAGGTTAGTCTGGACCAGGCCGTGCGATTGGCCTTGAATGAGGTGGTAGGCGCCTATGCGATTGCCGTCTTATCCAAAGATGAACCGGGCGCCATGGTCGTGGCTCGTTTGGGCTCCCCACTCGTTTTGGGTCTAGGAAACAATGAGTTCTTTGTGGGCTCTGATGCGACGCCGTTTTTGGATAGCACCAAGAAAGTCATTTATCTCGAAGACGGAGAAATGGCCGTGGTGTCTCGTCAAGGGGTTTCCGTCCGTCAAATTGTTTCGGACCTTCCGGTGGACGCCACCATTCACCAACTAAAGTTGGATCTGGATAGTATTGAAAAGGGAGGCTATGAGCACTTCATGCTCAAGGAAATTTTTGAGCAACCCAAGAGCATTCGAGATACCGTCCGTGGGCGTGTTAACCTCAAAACAGGTCAGGTAAAAATGGCCGGTCTGGATAGCATCCACGATGCACTGATGGAAGCTCAGCGAATATTGATCATTGGCTGTGGAACCTCTTGGCATGCAGGCCTAGTTGGAGAATATTTGATTGAAGATTTAGCCCGTGTTCCTGTTGAGGTGGAATATGCTTCGGAGTTCCGCTACCGGAATCCAGTGATTGGACCAAAAGATATAGTCATTGCGATTTCACAGTCCGGCGAGACAGCGGATACCTTGGCGGCGATCAAAATGGCAAAACAAGCGGGGGCCACGGTCTTCGGAGTGTGCAATGTGGTTGGATCTTCCATTGCCCGTGAAACCCATGCTGGGGCTTACACGCATGCTGGGCCGGAAATTGGGGTGGCCTCGACCAAAGCGTTTACTGCGCAGGTTACGGTGCTCACGTTAGTCGCTATGCACATTGGTCAAACCAAAGGTCATCTCTCTGCGGAACGATGTGCAGAAATTGCCCAAGAATTAGAGCGCATCCCGGGAAAAATTGAATCGATGCTCCATTTGGATGCCGAGATCAAGACCCTCTCTGCAGAAATGGTGGAAAGTAGCAACGCCTTGTTTTTGGGTCGGGGCTACAATTTCCCCGTAGCCCTTGAAGGGGCGCTTAAGCTGAAAGAAATTAGTTATATCCATGCGGAAGGCTATCCTGCCGCTGAGATGAAGCATGGCCCTATTGCGCTCATCGATGAGCAAATGCCTATCGTGATTGTCGCCCCAAGAGGAGATATGTACGAAAAGCTCGTTTCTAATGTGCAGGAAGTCAAGGCGCGGAAAGGCCGAGTAATCTCTGTGATTGGTCAAGGGGAAAAGGAAGTACGTGCACTGTCTGATGCCGTGATTGAGATTCCAGATACCTTGGACTGCTTGAGCCCGCTATTAACCACGGTGCCTCTGCAGCTGTTGAGCTACCACGTCGCCGTATTGCGCGGCTGTAACGTCGACCAACCGCGGAATCTAGCGAAGTCGGTTACGGTGGAGTAGTAATACAAAACCGAAATTCTTACCCCCGAATTTACACCATAACATTCTCATTATCAGTTATTACAACTGACCTATGGAAGAGTGTTTATTCCGATTACCAGACCTATTTGTATACCGAAATTAGGTCTTTAAAGGAGTGTCATCTTACCCCTTTGGGGTATAGAAGGATTAGTAATCTCTTCAATGAACGAGGGTTAAAATCTCCTACTGGGAAGACCTTTACGAATGTGATTGTATTTGGAATCTATAAGAAGGGAAATGTCCGAGAGGAGAGGTTGATGAGGTTGGACGAACTTCGTTTAAGTGAAATGGACATCCAAGTCAACCAGTAAACATTTGTATCCGTTTACAACCAACTATGACCCATATTCCGAACAACATTTGTCCAAATCAAAATGAAGGTCAAACTAAAGTAAGTTCTACCTGACCTGACGTTAAAGGAGAGGGGAACTCACAAAGAAATAGTACCTCTTGAGGTTGAAGAATCTCTAATGAGGTGGTTCCAATTTGGTGTAGATTAGAGGGACACCAATTATAGATTAATGAAACCCATCCTCATATCACTATTCCTCTTGTTGTCCTTCGTTGGGTGGGGACAGTGTAAAGTGGTTGTTACCTCTGATGAAGATGTGATTGTACACCTGGGGTTAAACGGGTCGGGTCGTCAGACAATAGTTCTAACTCAAGGAGATGAATGTGAAATTTACGGGAAGGAAGAAACAAAAGATGGAAGAGTGATTTATCACGGGAGGTTCAAGGATGAAAATGACGGTGGTAGGATTAAAAAGGGAATTATTGTAAGTAATGGTGTGGTCTGGGGGAGAAAAATTGACCCTGATTGTGAACTCAAGAGAGTTGTGGTTATTACTCAAGATAGTGGTGGTTAAAATGAAACAAATCGTGAGACATCCCCAGAGTAATTGGGGGTAAGAAAATTGGTTTGTATGGGGTAACCTCCTACGGTGGAGTAGGGAGCGTCTAAGGGTTTAAGGGTAAAAGAGTAAAAGGGTTTAAGCGTTTTGTTTGTTGGTTTGAACGTTCGTTGGTTTGTTGGGGTCTGTCCAACGGCCGCTTAGCTTCCAAGCTCGAAGGCGAAGCCTGAGTCCCCTAGCGCGCCGCAGGCGCACCCTAGCTCTCTAGCTCTCTAGCCCCCTAGCGCGAGGGCGAAGCCCGAGCACTTCTTTTCGCTACCTTATAGGGACACAAAACATACCCTATGAACCGTCGCGACTTTATTAAGAAATCGGCCCTCACAGCAGGCGCCTTTACCATTGTTCCCCGTTTTGTCTTAGGCAAAGGCTACACGGCCCCTAGCGATACCCTTTATATGGCGGGTATTGGCGTTGGAGGGCGTGGCGCTGGCGTGCTGCAAGGCCTGCATAAAACCGGAAAAGTCAAATTTGTGGCCTTTGCGGATGTGAATGATGAGGCTGCCGCGGATTCCTATAAGGCACACCCCAAGTCGAAGACCTACCGGGATTTCCGAAAGTTGTACGAAACCCATGCGGATAAATTAGACGCCGTCTTTGTCGCGACGCCCGACCATACGCACGCTGTGGCGGCTTTGCCGTTTATGCGCGCTGGAAAGCATGTGTATGTGGAAAAGCCCTTGACGCATACCATTGCAGAAGCACGTTTGATGCGCGAAGTGGCCGAAGAGAAGGGCATTGTCACCCAAATGGGCAACCAGGGCTCCTCGAGTGATGGCATTCGGCAAGCACGGGAAATTATCGAGGCGGACTTGATTGGACACGTTTATGAAGTAGACTGTTGGACAAACCGTCCTGTTTGGCCCCAGGGCATGCGCAGCATTACCTCGGGCGAACCCGTTCCATCCACCTTGGATTGGGATTTGTGGTTGGGTCCGGCAGCGGATAGACCCTACCATTCGGCGTATTTGCCCTTTAAGTGGCGCGGATTCTGGGACTTTGGTACGGGTGCTATGGGCGACATGGGCTGCCATATTATGGAGACGCCCTACCGTGTTCTAGGAAGTCATTATTTGGGCTATCCCACAGCGGCAGAGGCGTCGTGCACGACGGTGTGGTCGGGGGATTTTGTGGAGGCGGATTACGGAGAGCTTTGTCCACCTTCGTCTATCGTTCGGCTCGAATTTGGCGGAGAAAAAGTCGCACTGAACTGGTACGATGGCGGATTGATGCCAAAACGACCCGCCCGCGCGCACAACGGTGCCTTCATCTTGCCGGATGAGGAGAAATTGGGCAACTGGGATGGCGGATCCATTTTCCATGGCGAGAAGGGCATCATGATAACGGATACGTATTCGGGCAATCCGCGCGTCTATCTGAATGACGGCACGCGACCCGAACTTCCCAAAGCCTACCTGCCCCGCGTGGAAGGCGGCACGAGCGGCCATATCGCACAATTCGTCGATGCCTGCTTGGCCAACGATCCCACCGCTGTGAGTTCGCCCTTCTCGTATGCAGGAGGCCTGACCGAATCTGTGCTCATGGGCAATTTGGCGATCCAAGCGTACCAGCACAAAGTTTTGAAGCCCGGTAAAAAACTGGGCGATTGGGCCCCCTTCGAGTATCCGGGCCGGATGAAAATGCTCTGGAACGGCGACGCCATGCGCATCGAAAACTACCCCGACGGGCAATCCTGGGTCACCGGTACCTACCGCGAGGGCTGGGGCATAGGCTAGTCAAAGGGTTAAAGGGTATACGGGTGAAAGGGTAGAAGGGTTTCGTTTGTTGGTTTGAACGTTTGTTGGTAGGTGTCCCACTGCCTCCTAGCTCTCGAGCCTTCTAGCGCGAGGGCGAAGCCCGAGCTTCATTCGGGAATGCGCACTACGCCGCGGGCCTTCTTGCTCTTTCCTTTTTTGTAGGTTTCGAACTGGTAGGCCACTGAAAGTAGAGCGGCCTGCCCGTTGAGGCCACCGGCCATGTAGCGGTTAGGCGACCAATTCCCGTCGTTGAAGGTGAATTGCATGTTGAAGCCGGGGTGTATTTCCGCCGCAACATAGAAGTCTTCATTGATTCGGTACTGGATTCCCAAAACATAAATGAGATTGGGCATGATATAGTAGTACTGGTTATCCATGACGGGAGGAACTTCAGACGTCGAGCGGCTCATGCTCATCTCCGCGCCCACAAGCGGCCCATGAAAGAAGCGAAGATTGCTATTGAGGTCTTTCCGCCATTCACGACCGATGGACCCGCCCAGGGTCATCCAATTTGATTGCTGCTGGCTGGGCTCGTAATAGTTGTGCCCAAATTGAATGTTGCCTAGCTGCAACCGCCAAACGGCTTGATCCGTTTTCCCGAATTTGTAGAGCGTTCTAAAGTTCAAGGGCGCCCCGTACATGAAGCCATAGGACTGCTCCAATTGGATGCCGAGTTCGTGGTGGCGGGTGGTGGTTTGGGCCGAAAGCACACTCATTGCAAGAAAGCCTAAGCTGGCGAAAGCGGTACGAAGTTTCATAGGGCTATTGTTTACCCCAAACCTAGTACAAATACCGGGCCGGGCAAGGTGGTTAAAGGGGAGTGGATTTCAACGGGTCGTTATTGTACCTAAAGATGGTATAGGATGCCAAATGGTTGCATTCGAGGCGAGGTACTAGGGGGCTCTCCCGCAAAACACCAACAAACCTTCAAACCAACAAACGGGCCCTTATAACCCTCTGACTTCCTTAAAACTCCAGAATCATCCCCAACGTGGGCAGGGTTCGGCCCGTATCGGAGCGCAAAAGCTGCATTTGGTAGCGCGTGGGGTCGTTAGGATCGAGCAAGGGCGCCTTGGTATCGGGATCGCGCACCACGGTGAGGTAGGGCATGAGGGGAATGTCGCCGCTGGCCAAATTTTGGAGGTCCAAGAACCAGCTCAAGCTCCAGCCTTTGTGGGAGTAGGTCTTGTCAATGCGGAAGTCCAACTGGGTGAAAGAGGCCAAACGCTGACTGTTTACCTGCGCGTAGTCGAAAACGCCGCGCTGCAAAATGTCCCAGTTGCTAACGAGGGCGGAGGCGCTTTCGTTGAAGGGGGTGTAGGGCGTTCCCGATGAATAGCGCCATTTGAGGCCCCATTGCCAGCCTTTGCCCCAAACTTTACCCGTGGTCAAGCTGAGGGTGTGGCGGCTATCCCACACCGAAGGTGCCCAGTCGCCTGATGCGGTTTGGAATTCGCTGATGCCGTAGTTGTAGGAGCCCATCCACCAGTAGTGGCCTTTGAGCTTTTGCTGGAGGAAGAGCTCAAATCCGTGGGCGCGGCCCATGGCTTTTGGAATAGAAGGTTGGTCGCCCACCGCCACATAGGCACCGATGGCATTGGCGTAGGCGATTTGGTCGTTCACGAGGAAGGGCGCATTGCGGTAGCGCTTGCTGTAGACTTCCATGCTGACGCGGTAGGTCTTGCCGTTTTGGTATTCGACGCCTGCACCTAGGTGGTCGGTGGTCGTGAAGCGCGTGAAGCGACCGTGGTTGGTCGCGCGGTTCGCGGCCAAAAGAATGCCGGCGGGCATCTGCTGGTAACGTCCCACGTGGCTATTGGCCGTCCAATGCGAGGTGAGTTGGTATTTGTAGGAGGCGCGCGGGGAGAGCTGGGCCAAAGGATTGACCATGTTTAGGTTGAAATTGGAGGCGTCCAAGCGGAGTCCCAGGTTCAGGGTGCCGCGGCCGTCCTGAGAAGTCTTTGCATAAGAGGTGAAAAGGCCTGCTTGGGAATAGCCAAGCGCAGTTTGCAAATTCGTGGTATCCACCCCCGCCAGACTTCCCTTGAGGGCCCACATGTCTACACCTAGAAGCACAGCCTCTAGGCTCCCTCCGACGGTGAATTTGCTGTTTTCGCCGTCCCATACACGTTCGTAGCGCAAACGGGTGCGGTCCTCGAAGGAATGGTAACGGAGCTGGCGGTCGGCCTCTTCGCGGGTGTTGCCTACAAATTTGTCCGCGTCGTTGGTGATGCGGTCATGACTGACGACCAAGGTTTGAACCCCATTCGCTCGGAATCGGCGATAGCGTGCACCAAGAACTTCGGTACTTTGTTCCCCCTCTGGGATGTAACCCACATTGTATAAGAGGGCATCACTGCCTCGGCCCTCGGTATAGACGCGGTAGGAATCCCATCCACCGACGCCAAGCACGGTCAGGTCCGCATGGTCACCGATACGCGTGTAGTATTTAAACTGGGCATCTTGGTAGGTGGGCAGAACGGGGATGTTGAAGAGCTTGAAGTAGTGTTGGGAGAAGCTGTTTCGGGCCGATACCATCAACCCAGAACGCTTGGACAAAGGCATTTCGACGGTTGCTCCCACGTCGGTCGCCCCCAAGGTCATGCGAACGCCGGGACGGTCGCTACGTGCTTGGCGCAAATCCAGCTCCAAAGCGCCAGAAAGCACGTTACTCATACTCGAAGGAAACGCGCCCGAATACAGAGCCGCCCCTTGAATGAAATCCATGTTGAGCAAACTGACCGCGCCGCCGCTGGCCCCTTGAATGCTGAAGTGGTTGATCGTCGGCAAATCAATGCCGTCCATGCGGTAGGCATTTTCGCTAGAAGCCCCGCCGCGAATCGAAATATTGTAGCCAAAACTAGACTTGGGCAGGACGCCCGGGAAACTCTGGATGGCCTTGCTGATGTCCAAGGTGGCGCCGGGCATGCGCTGCAATTCGGACCAGTTGATGTTTTTGATGGAAAGGGGCGTTTCCTCCGTCGTTTTAAACGCTTGAGCGCTGACAGAAACTTCGCCTAACTCCAATCTTGGGCGCTCCACTTCGATGCGCAGCTCTAGGGGCTTTACCCCATTGAGCATTTGCTCGTGCAAGACTTTGAAGGACTGCCCGTCCGGGCTGCTGACCCGAATGTTACAGAGTCCACTGGGAAGATTTCCAAAAGAGAATGCGCCTGATTGGGTAGCCGATTGCTCGGCTCTAAAATCCCCCTGGACCACGGCCACCCGGTAGCCCGCTGCGGGGTCCAAACTTCCTTCAAAAACAATCTCACCAAGGAGGACGGCATTTTGAGCATACAGGGCAGAAGAGCCTAGCATCAAAACAATAAATACCCGAATAAGTCTTTTCACGCGGCGAAATTACCTCGTCGAATGGTGGATAAATACCCGAAAAAAGAAAAAAATAGCCCTACTGATTGTACTGGTTCATAGCGGTTTGAGGCCCCGCGAGTACGTAGGTTTCGAGCAGTTTAATGGCGCGCTCAATGCCCGGAGTGACAAACTCCATTTCTGTTTCTTGCCAGCGTCCCAAAACAAAGTCTACTTGGTGACCTTTTGGGAAGTGCTGTCCAATGCCAAAGCGCAAGCGGGCATAGTCTTGGCGTCCTAAAACAGCCTGGATATCCTTGAGTCCATTGTGGCCGCCATCGGAACCCTTGGTTTTGAGGCGAACGGTCCCCAAGGGCAAGGCCAATTCATCGACCAAGATGATGATATTTTCAAGGGGAATTTTTTCTTCTTCCATCCAATACCGAACGGCCTTCCCACTCAAATTCATGAAGGTGCTCGGTTTAATCAGGATGATGGTTCGCCCTTTGATTTTGACTTCGGCCCGGTCCCCATAACGTGCCGGGCTGAAAATAGACGTGGACGCCTGAGCCCAGGCGTCCACGATATCAAATCCTATATTGTGGCGGGTGTGAGCGTATTCCGAACCCGGATTGCCCAATCCAAACACTAGGTATTTTCTCATTCAGCAGCTGCTTCGGTAGCTTCAGCGCCTTCAGCAGCAGCTTCAGCGCCCTCAGCACCTTCTTCTGTTTCATCTTCGTCTTCAGACACAGCCTTACGAGACATTTTGATGGTAACAACCACAGCGGCTTCAGCATTCAGAACTTCAAATGGCTTGCCCGCCTTCACATCGCTTACGCGAATAGACTGGCCAATGCGCAATTCTGTGATGTCGTGCTCGATGACCGAGGGAAGGTCATTGATATGTCCTTTGATACGCAATGAACGCAATACAGACTTCAACTTACCACCGTTACGGACACCGCGAGCATTTCCCGTCATGACAACAGGAACATCAATGGTCACGGCCTTGCCTTCAACGACTTCGATCAAGTCCATGTGGCTCAATTTGTCTGTTAAAGGATCAAATTGCATGTCTTGGATAACCGCCTGAATGGTCTTGCCATCAAGCTCGATGTGTGCTACACGAGCTTCAGAGGTGTAGACCAAATCACGGAAGGCCAAAATGGGAGCGCTAAAGTGAATAGGCTCTTGTCCACCATAAATAACGCAGGGGACGTCACCTGCTGCACGTACAGCTTTGGCAAATTTGCTGCCGAGTTCGGTGCGAACGCTTCCTTTAATCGTAACGGATTGCATGGGATGGAGATTTCAGAGTTTACATTAAGAAGTGGCCGCTGATGGACTCGTTGGAGTTCACTTTGTGCATCACTGCGGCAAAAAGGTTAGCGACGCTGAGGACGCGAATTTTTTTAGAGGCATGCGCCTGAGGAATCGTATCGGTAATGACCAACTCTTCCAACGCGGAGTTTTCGATGCGCTCGATGGCATTCCCCGAAAGAACACCATGCGTGCAATAAGCGCGAACGGACTTGGCGCCTTGCTCCATGAGCATATCCGCCGCCTTGGTCAAGGTGCCTGCGGTATCCACCATGTCGTCCAAAAGAACCACATTGCGTCCGGAAACATCGCCAATCACAGTCATTTTGTCGATGACATTGGCTTTTTTACGTTGCTTATAACAGATCACCACATCCGCGCCCAATTGGTTGCCGTAGGCTGTGGCCCGCTTGGATCCGCCCATGTCGGGGGAGGCAATGGTTAAGTCATCCAACTTCAAGGACTCAATGTCCGGGACGAACAATGAGGAGGAGTAGAGATGATCTACGGGAATTTCAAAGAACCCCTGAATCTGATCTGCGTGCAAATCCATCGTCATCACACGGGTGGCTCCAGCGGCTTCCAACAAGTTGGTTACCAGCTTGGCTGTAATGGGAACGCGCGGCTGATCCTTACGGTCTTGACGCGCATAGCCGAAATATGGGACGACTGCCGTAATGTGTCGCGCCGAAGCACGCTTGGCCGCATCACACATTTGCAAGAGCTCGAAGAGGTTTTCAGAGCTTGGCATGGTGCTCTGGATCAAAAAGACCCGACTTCCACGCACCGACTCCTCGAAAGATGGAAGAAATTCTCCGTCGGAAAAACGCAGCACATTCACCTTGCCAAGCGTCGCGCCATAGGCGTCTGCAATAGCAGTAGCCAAGCCTTGTGTGGCTTGTCCAGCGAAAATTTTTGCTACAGGTTCCATTTTTTTACCAATTCGGGGGTGCAAATGTATGCAATTTGTGTGTATGTTTGCGCTCCACAATTGCCCAGGTGGCGGAATTGGTAGACGCGCACGACTCAAACTCGTGTTCCCCTGGAGTGCGGGTTCGATTCCCGCCCTGGGCACTTACTTCAAACAAGTGCTCGCAACCTCATGAATAAACAGGAAAAATACGACCGAGCCTATCTACGGATGGCTGCGGAATGGTCGCAACTTTCCTATTGTGAGCGCCGAAAAGTGGGGGCTTTAATTGTGAAAGGCCGAATGATTATTTCGGACGGCTACAATGGTACTCCTTCTGGTTTTGAGAATATTTGTGAGGACGACGCAGGCTTTACTAAGTGGTATGTCCTTCATGCGGAGGCCAATGCCATAC
>Ga0209771_1001957_pt1 | contig 12875 bp, 11 predicted proteins | sample SaaInl59LU_5_DNA_FD_184639 | JGI IMG/M metagenome (GOLD analysis project Ga0209771, IMG submission 184639) | Marine microbial communities from expanding oxygen minimum zones in the Saanich Inlet - ESP_59LU_5_DNA (SPAdes) (version 2) | ecosystem: Environmental > Aquatic > Marine > Intertidal zone...
GATGTATACGTTGTTGGACGTGATTTTGTTTTATTAATTTCAGACATAAAAAAAGACACCCTAGGATGTCTTTGATTATCAATTTGGTGGAGCTGGCGGCAGTTGAATAGAGATTCTAGTTATTGATTTTAATGAGGTTTATTTTTATGTTGCACTTATGTACCACTACCTGTACCACCAAATTTAATTGTTATGGTTGAATGTTAACTTGATTGACAATCTTATTGTCTAGCTGATTTAAGCTTGGATTGTGAATATCATTAGCTTAACATATAAAAAAAAATTTGTGATTTTTACTGATGGATAACAAAGTGAAAAACTTAATCAGCCTTGATGAGGCGTCTGAAAAAGCTAACTTATCTTGCAATGAGTTGTTGTATAAAGCTTTAGATAAACAATTAGGTTTGTATTATTTGTCTTCAAAGGACAAGCGTGAAGCATTAGTCCCTTGTATAAATGGAACCCTTCATCATGCTTCTGTAGGTGATTTTATTCATCAATATAAGCCTCTATTAGACCAAATTGAATATGTGGATGTGCAAATAGCCCAGCCATTGAGATTAAATGAGCGTGCTATTAAAGAGCTGCTAGTTTCTCGTCAATTTAATGAGGTCGAACTTTATCGAGAGCTGGCTCCTGAAATTGATGACGTTGAATTTTGGAAAACAGAACGTGAGGTGCATGATTGGGAAGAAGATTTGCCTGAATACGACATTATCAAATTAGAGCAAATACAAGTCTGTGAATTAGAATTAGAAAAATGTCTATCAGTAAAAGGGTTGCCATCAAAAAATGCTTCTAAAGACCCTTCATCGACTGCGTTAAAGGTTATTGGTCTTCTAATGCATCATTTATCTAAAAGTCCCAAATATGCTTCTGGAGATGCTCCTAATAAGAGTCAGATAAAAGAGCTGTTGTTGGAGCTAGCAGTTGAACTAGATGTCAATAATTACGGACTCAGTAAGGTAGACGAACGATTATTAAAACAGGCTAGTGATTACCTAGAAACACAAAAGAATTAACAACAGATTTCCCCACCTGGGGAATTACCTTCCCCTACCTGTGAGGGAGGAAAGTCTTAAAAAGTTTGAAATACACCTAAGCCGAATGTACGGCGAAACATAAAAAGGTGTATTCCAATGAACAACAAACTAATCAAATTACAAACGGTCATTTCTTTGACGTGTTTATCTCGCTCACATGTTTATGCATTAGCGCAGCAAAATAACTTCCCTAAACCAATCAAGCTATCTGAGCGCTCAAGTGCTTGGGTTGAATCTGAAGTACTAGATTGGATTGATGCTCGCATCGTTGCACGTAATGAGGAAGCAGCGTAATGACAAATTCAACTGCTTATAATTTTATAACGTTAGACGAGCTTTACAAACAACCATTAGAAATAGATTGGATTATAGAAGATATTATACCTAGTAATTCTGTTGGCATGATATATGGTCCTTCTGGTTCAGGTAAGTCACATGTAATACTCAGCATAGCGGCTATGATCGCTAATGGCCGTGATTGGTTCGATAAGGAATCTAAGCAAGGAAACATATTGGTTATGGCTGGAGAAGGCCTTAGCGGTCTTTCTCGTCGCCTTAGAGCTATAGAGAAAGAGCATGATCTATTGATCGAACAGGGCAATCTTCATATCTCTAGTAGAGCCATTGGCCTTGATACAGAAAATGGTTATAAACAAGTAGAACAAGCCATTTCTGAACTAGATACACCACCTAAGTTGATATTCATTGATACTTTATCTCGTCATCTAATGGACAGTGAAGAGAACAGCAATGATGATATGGCTAGGTTCATTAATAAACTGGAAGATATTCGCCTCAAGTATGGATGTACTATCGTCCTAGTTCACCATACAGGTAAAGGGGGTAATCAAACAGCTAGAGGGGCATCTGCACTTAAAGCCAATATCGACTTTAGTTTTTTCGTCGATGGTGAAAATAAGAGTTGTTCATTCTCTTGTGACAAAATGAAGGATGCTGACGATGCCATACCAACTAAATACTTTGAGATTAAAGCTGTAGATTTAGGCATTGTTACAAGCAAGGGTAAACCAATCACAGGTGCTTGTATTGTTGATTCAACTAAGCCAATTAGTTTCAAAGTGACTAAACAAAGCAAAGAAGATTTAGCTCAAGCCTGCTTCAATTCAGATAAGAAAAAGTGGCAACAAGCTTACATACAAACATGCACGGATCCTATTAGTGACGAATCTAAAGGAAAACAGTATCGAGAGGCTCGTAAAAGCTTAATAGCTGCGGGCAAAGCTGTAGAAAACGAAGATGGGAGTTTTTCTTTGAATAATGCAGTTTAAGAGACGGATGGATGGATTTTCCCTAGGGAATATCCGTCCATCCGTTTAAAGCTAGAGTAGATCAGAAAAAACCTTAGTTTAAACCTTATTAATAAGCTTGTTTGAAACTAAAAAATATAACTAGTGAAACACTGGCTAAAAAAGAAGACGTCACTGCATCAACAGGTTTAATTACAGCAATGTAAGCAAAAATAGGCAAAGCCAATAATGTACTGTTTAATTAAAGCAGAACAGGAGATTAAACTCGAGGAAAAGCTATACTTGTGAAGATTGGCGAATAAGATTGTGGTACACATGATGTAAACGGTCTAGTTCGTCACGTTGTATACTTGGGTTTTGAAGTAAAGTCTGAATACTCTGATCTAGTTCAAACAAGGTTTGGCGCATATGGGCGTCAGGGACTAAACTTTGCATCCATGTGATAGCTGCAACGCGTTGACCGTTCGTAACTGGTGTAACTTTATGCAGGCTACTTGAAGGATATAATACTGCATCACCGGCATTGAGTTTAACCTTTCGATCACCAAATTCAGTTTGAATAATTAGCTCTCCACCCTCATATTCATAAGCTTCTGACAAAAACGTTGTCATCGACATATCCGAACGTAATACTTCGTTATTATGGGGTATGCGCATAATAGCAGCATCTACATGAAACCCGTAAGTTTCACCACTTGAATAGCGATTAAAACACGGTGGAAATATGCGATGAGGTAGTGCTGCCGATATCAATTTTGGTGTACTACCAAAAATGCCAAGTAATTTATTAGCGAGTGCTTGTACTTGTTTATCGCCAGCATCAGTTTGGCCGTTTTGCTTGACGCTAGAGGCCATCCCCATCGCTGTTTCTTTGCCGTCATTCCAAGGAACTTGACTAAGTGCGTTACGAAACTCTTTTACTTGCGCTTTGTTTAGCAACTGCTCAATCAAGACCATTGAAATATTTCCTATTTAGTACTATTAAAATTCGTAAGTAATAGTGGCACGAACTGAACGTCCGTCACCTAAGTACATAAATGCACCTGAACGGTAAGCAGCGGTCCAATATTCTTTGTCAGTCACATTACCTAGGTTCAAGCGAACAGTGGTTGACTCGTTCACACTATAATTAGCAAATAAGTTTACTACGTTGTAGCTAGGAACCACAATACTGTAATAGCCATTGGTGCTGTCATAGCCGGCCGCAGTATCTGGTTGGCCGCCATACATTTCACCTTTATGGGTGAAGTCACCACCAAATGCGAAGTCTTCAGTTAACTGATAACGTAATTGAGCGTAGAAGCTATTACCCGCAAAGTTACTTAGCTCTAAGCCAATATTGTCTTCGTCATAAGAATCTAATACTTCAGACTCCATTACTGCAGCACTAATTTGAACACTCAGTTTCTCAGTAATGTTTCCGTTCATAGCAAATTCAAAACCATCTACACGGTTTTTACCAGTATTGAGTGAACCAAGAGTTGAATAGGCATCTCCTACACTTTCCATTACGTCTGACTTAGTTAATTGAAACCATGCAGCGGCAATAAATAGCTTTTCATCCAATATTGACCACTTTGTACCAAACTCGATATTTTCAACAATTTCAGGGTCTGCCACTGATGCTTGGTCAGGATCACCGCATAAACCGCCGTAACCACAGTTTGCACCAAGGTCAGATTCACCACCATTGATGTTAGTAGCCGTTGAGTAAGTTGCGTATACGTTGGCGTCATCCGTAATGCTGTATACGACACCTAAATGGCCGTTATAAAAGTCATCTTTGTATGCATAATCAAGTTCAGTACCGAGGCTTACAACGTCATTGCTGTAATCAATCTTGTCGAAACGTAAGCCCGCAAATACCTGCCAATTTTCGTTAATGGTAGCAGTGTCCATTACATAAAACGCGCTTGTTTGTGCTTGAAACAAGGCATCAGAATCACCGCGAGTAATGTCTCGGCCAATTAAATTACTTACGTTGTCGTGCACGTTACCCGACGGGTCATTCAAGCAGTAAGCTGCGCTTGCGCCACCGCGACCACTTGTTACACAATTCGTATCACCAGTACTTTCATAACTGTATACACCGTTATCTACTTCTTCGTCAGTAAATTCAAAACCAAATAGTAGTTTGTGTTCAATACCTGCGGCATCAACATCCCAAAGCAAGTTAAATTGTGTAGCGAAATATTCAACTTCCTGCCAACCTTGGTGTGTACTAAGGTTTACTGTATCTGCACCCGGAGCGAATGGGTCAGAGTCATCTCTAACGGTGCCTCGAGCGCCTGTAGACATATAGCCATTGCTAGTTTCACCATAACGGGTTGAATTGTAGAAGGTCATATTTTCGTTTATGTCGTACTCAGTGCGCACGGTAAATGCAAATACCTCAGAATCTAAAAAGTCTTCATCCTGTGCGTAAACAGGAATGTCTTCTAATGGTGAGCGAGTTTCACTGTCAAAATAACTCCCTAAATCTGGGATGTCTTCTGCTTCTAAATAGTAGAGATCAGTATAAACGCGTAAGTCATCAAGGTTGTCGTATAAGCCTGAAAGTAAAATTCCGTTACGACTGCGGCTAATATCATCACGGCCTGGCGCATCTTCCTCCGCACTTAATATGTTCACACGCGTAGCAAAGTTAGTGCTAATAGGTGTGTTGTAATCAAGTCCCAATCTATAATAATCGTCAGTACCGATACTGGCATCAACACGGCCAAAATCATAAGCAGTTGACGCTTTCTTAGATATACTGTTAACAGCGCCGCCTGAAGATCCGCGCCCAGCGAAAGTAGAGCTTGGGCCTTTGGTGATTTCGATTTGTTCAGTCGCAAAACTTTCACGGGTTGTCATACCTGGGTCACGCAAACCATCAACAAATACATCTGAACGGGCTTCGTGGCCTCGAATAATGTATCGGTCTCCAAATGCATTACCGTTTTCACCGGTACCTAGTGTAACGCCTGCTTGGGAAGCAAGGATTTCTTTGAGGTCACTTTTGCCAGACTCTTCAATTTGATCTTTAGTCAGTACCGTAATCGTTTGAGGAGTGTCAACCAAATCAGTCATGCGGCGAATATCACCAGAGTTATTTACGTTGTAAATAGAATTACGAACGCCATGGATGCGTATAAGCTCTATTGACTCTTCTGTACATTGCATATCAGCTTTGTCACATTGTTCAACGGTTTCATTTGCGAAAGTGTTACCCATACCAATGGCTAGCGTTGTTAATAATGCGCCTGAGCCTAAGGTAAAAGGCGTGTTTTTTTGAGATGACATATTAGATATCGTTCCTTGGATCAATGATTGTGTTAATAGTTCAAGGGGGAGTGTAATAAACTTTATTATATATGTAAATACAAATGATAACGATTCTCATTTGAATTATTGGGTTGTGACTGACTATTCTTTACTCGGATATTTAGTATTGTCATTAGGTTTTAAACGTAAATGTACTCAGCAAACGAAGTGCGGTAGCTGTATAGATCTGTATGGCATTGTATGAGGTTTTTAAGCTAACACTTGCTCTTACTTAACTAGTTTCAATATCAGCCCAGCATGATACATATAGGGGGGGGTATGAACTAGTGCTGTAAGCATTAGTCAGTATTAGCATCAGACAAAATTAGATGTGATGTTTGTATGGTTGATTGTTTTACTCTAAGAATTTGCCTTATATATTTTTTTTTTAAAATTTTTATAAAGTTATTTTTTAACTAGAGGATTTACAATGAAAAAAAATTACTCATTTATATTTTTAAGTACGATTATTTTCCTAACAGCATGCTCCGGTAGTGATAAGAATATCCCACCAGTAGTATCTGTTGAATCAAATATTGAACTTAATGAAAATGAAAGTTTGACTATTTCTGCTGTTTTCAGCGATTCTGATGGGACTATAGAAAGTATTGATTGGCAATATGTAAGCGGTGCTAATTTAAATATATCTACAGAAGGTAGCTCACTAACTATTTTACCAATTAATGTTACTGAAGATGTATCGTCAGTGTACTCAGTAACAGTGACTGACAATAAAGGAGATTTTGCTACCACAAATACAAATATTACTGTCAAATATATAAACAACAATCCAACTGTTAGTATTAATAATTTTGACAATATCGCTGAAGGCAATAATGGATTTATTGAAATAACTGCATCAGACCTAGATAATAATATTTCATCTATTACTTGGACAGAAATTTCATCTAATGACTTAACCTTTACCACCGATGAAAATAACAATTTATTATTTGAAGCTCCAGATGTTACAGAAGATACTTTATTCGAACTTCAAGTTACTGTTGTTGATATTGAAGGAGAAACAGCTACAGATTCTATTTCCTTCATTGTTGAATTTGTGAATATACAACCAACTGCAGTTTTACCATCACCCAATTCAATTGCATATGGTGAAATTTTCGAAATTTCAGGTGAAGCTAGTACTGACACTGACTTACAATCACTCTCTTATGAGTGGAGCATAACATCTTCACCTGAAGGCAGTTCTGCAACTCTAATCAACCCCAATTCATCTGTTGTTACTCTAAATTATGACATGTTAGGAATATATGAAGTCAGCCTTGTTGTAAACGATGGGGTAGTTAATAGTGAAATTGCTACGGAAAGCTTTACAGTATTTGACGTGCTAGATTCTTTAACAATAAATTTAAATAAACCTACATATCCATTAGATGATATAGGAGAAATGGAAATACCTTTAGGTGAGATTTTATCTCCAACAGTAATTGCAACTTTTAGTTCGGCTGGTGACGTTGACGTAACAGGCCAAACTATAATTTCAGGCACAGAGGGCATTTTTAGTATTAATGCTGACATAAAACAAATTACAGCCTTAAGTATTGGCACAGGCGATATTGAGCTACTCTATGATGGAACTTCCGAGACGATAAGTAATATTAATGTAGTAGAAGCCGCATTTAAGAATTTACAAGTCGAAGATGAATTTAGCGTTTATGAAGGAAGAGAGCTTACAGTAATACCTAAAGCAATTTATACAAATGGAGAAATAGAAGATTATTCGTCTGGTGAATGGGTAACTGATGATTCTGATCAAAATGAAATTTTTTCTATTACAAATAATAATTCATTTATCGCCAACGAGCCAGGTCAGGAAACATTTACATATAATTCTGGAGTCGAAGGGGTAAATGGTGTCAGTACAACATTAAAATCTCTCGATATAACACAAGTTGAAGATATCCTATCCACATCAACTTCACAGTCAAGTGTCAATATCAACGGAAACGTTCAAAGTGGTTCACAGTTTTCTGCAACCTTGACTAATAGGTTTTCTGAAAATTTAATAATTAATAATATTGAGAGTTCAGATGGAAATAACCGTGGACAAACTTTCACTCTTGAACAGTTAATAGATGCGGGAATTACTGACAATGAAATCCTTACACCAAACGAGAGTGTAGGTATTAGGCTTACTATTGGAGTCTTTGGTGCAACATTACCGTACAATATAATTTTTAACCTAACAGACCCTATTACGGGAAAATCAATTGTCAAATCTGCAATATTTAATTAAATTTTATAGTGTTTTGTAACTTTATAATTATTAACACATTAAAAAATTTGTGATTTGCTTACTTACATACCTCTTGGTTAGATACTTTTATTGACTAAGAGGTATTTATATAGGCTTATTTTATATTTACCTAACTTAATCTAGCTTCATTTAGATGATAGTAATAAAAGCTCCATTTAAAAAACACTGAATATAAACGAGGAGATACTATCTAATACTTAATGCCAATCACTCTTTCTAGCTTTCTGAAAGGCTAACAATAAATCCATTCATGTATTCATCTATTACCACGAGACTGTCAGCTTGTTCCTAAACGCAGGAGAAGGAACGCAGATGAGCGAAGCGATTCGTAGTGACGCTACTCCAATGCGTGAAGGATAAAAGCTGATGAGACTCCGTTAGAAGTGGAATAAGTCGAGTATTAGAATTCCAAAAACTTTAGCTAGTACTATGTAGATGCCGATGAGTATAATTTGCAATCATATGAACAAGGTATCCAGTGTGCTGTTGTAACGATCTGTATGGCATTGTATGACATCTTAATGAGTAATTGATGTACTTATCACCTAGCTACTTTAGCAGTCATATACGATCCATACGGGGGGTTACGAACTAGTGATGTACGCATTAGTAAGTATTGGCTTGGGAATAAATGATGCTAGTTTTTGTATAGCAGTGTCACATATAATTACAGCTATCTTATGATAGCTTTATGCAGTATGCGGACAATACTTTTTGTGAAGCAATACTACGTAGATGCCAAGGTACAGCTTCCTCTAGATGCATTTTCAATATAATCAGACCACCATTGCATTAATATTCTTCTACGTTCTAAATAATCTGTTCTGTTATAAGCTCTACGAACTGTATTTTTATCTACATGAGCTAAGCTAGCTTCAATAACGTCATAATCAAATCCCTCTTCATTCAATACCGTACTAGCAATACTTCTCATTCCATGGCTAACGAGCTTGTCTTTGTATCCCATACGTTTGATAGCCATATTAGCGGTTTGGCTGTTAACGTGTGTCTTTGGATCTCTATCTGCGGGGAATATGTGTTGTCCATAACCACTAATAGGCTTCATCATTTCAAGCAAAGCTAATGTTTGTTTGGTAAGCGGAACAGAATGATCCCCATTACTCTTTTTCTTCATTTTATGAGCAGGGATTACCCATAGTTTGTTGTCGTAGTCAATTTCTTGCCACTCTGCCATAGCAGCTTCACTAGGCCTTACCATTGTATTAAGTTGCCACTCAATTAAAGCCCGTGTTACTAGTTTTATACTCGCTTTTTGCAAAGTGTTAAGGAACACGGGAAGTTCTTCAGGTTTAAGTGCGGGTAAGTTCTTTTTTGTAGGAGCAATAAATGCACTATTTATCTTAGATAATGTATTTATTTGTAAGCGGCCAGTGTTGACTGCAAAATCTAATATCTCATTGATACGCTGGCATAACCTTCTGACCGTTTCTGCATTACCTTTTGCTGCAATAGGGTTCAGTACTTCAATAACTAGGGCTGGAGTAAGTTTATCTACTGCGATGTTTCCCAACCTAGGTAAAACATGGTTGTTTAGTGAAGCCATAATTTGAACGGCAAACTTAAGTGATACAGTCGTTTCTTTTATGGTCATCCATTCTTGTGTAATAGCGAGTAGGGTATTTGCTTGCTCTTCGGTTTGAAGACGTTTACTTTCAAGCTGATGCGCTTTTGGATCAACATCATTATCTAATAATTTTTTAGCCTGATCCCTTTTGTTTCGAGCATCCGCTAAACTAACTGTGGGAAAGCTACCAAAAGAAATGTCTTTACGTTTTTTAGTAAAAGGCTCGTAATAACGAAAAATCCAATCTTTTGTACCATTAATTCGGACTCTGAATGACAAGCCACCACCATCATTGAGCTTATATTCTTTACCCTTAGGCTTTGAGTTTTTAATTTCAGTCGATGTTAGTGGTTTAGTTATTCTTGGCATGGTAGTGGTACATATGTATGTAAATGTGAGTTTGTGCCACTAACTGTACCACTAAGGAAAAGGATGTTACAAGGTGTTAGTGGATATTAGAGGATTGTAATTCTTAAGAGATGCTAGTTTCAATGGGTTGTAGACATAAAAAAAGACACCCTAGGATGTCTTTGATTATCAATTTGGTGGAGCTGGCGGGAGTTGAACCCGCGTCCAGAAAGCGTCAGCCGTCGGTACTACATGCTTAGTTTGTCATTTATTTAACCTTAGGGACTCCGGCAAACAGGATTCCGTCAGGCTGGCCTAATACTATTTCGCGGTTCAGCCTTAGACAAGCTTCCCTCGCTATCCTACTGGGATGACCTCCCGAACCTCAGCTAGTAGAAAAAACTTGAGTGGGAGGGCCTATACAGGTTATTAAGCTGCTAGTGCGTAGTTTTCGTCGTTTGCGACTATTTTTTTGCGGCTTATTAAAGAGGCCAGCCGCACCTCTGCATGCACCTAAAGCATCATTGAATCCTGTCGAATCCGAATCAGCCCCAAAGTTCCTATATTCTAGCACTAACTGAAGATTAAGCTATTAAAATTATAAATCATTTTGATACCCAACACTCTTTTCATTAGTGATCTGTACCGGCAGCAAAGTTAAATTCATCTCCGCTTATCCTTATTTTGAATTTGGCGAAATCAAAGAATTCTCTTTGGATGAGGCAAAAACCAATACTTCAATAGATTGTCCAACTAGCTCAGGTATTCAACTAACATTGCTGAATTACAAAATGAAACGTCAACATTAGGTTATGGTGTGGTCAGATTCAATGGCTATTATCAATTTGCGAGAGACTAACGCGAAGCAATTCCAGTCAGGTTTTATACGGACTATGCTTGTTGCAGATGGCGTTGATAAAGTGTATTGATACACGTATATAAGACATCCAAATCATAGGGTTTGGTGATAATATCTTGATAACCGGCGACAAAATATTTTTGCTGTTGTTCGGCTAGTGTATTGCCGGTCACTGCAATTCTTACTGGAGGAAGGCTCGTGGCGCTGAGTTTTTTAAGTAGGGCGATCCCGTCCATTTGAGGCATAGATATATCAGAAATTAATATATCAACATGATGGGATTTACAAAACTCGCATGCCATTACCGGATCGCTAAACGCCTTGATGTTAGCATTGGAAAACTTCAACTGTAACTTGAGTATCTCTAAATTAACTTTGTGGTCATCAATAATGACAACAACGACATCAGTTAGGTCGATGAGGCTATCTATTTTTAGCTCTTAACCTTCATCATCCGTTCTTTTTGACGCGCCCAATCACGATCTTTTATGGCATCACGTTTGTCATGCTCTTGTTTACCTTTTGCTAGGCATATTTCGATTTTTGCCCAGCAAGCTTTCCAATACATCGCTGTTGCGACGATGGTTAAACCTTGGCGATCTAGACCACCCATCAATTGCTCGATTTCACGCTTATGAAGCAGTAATTTGCGCACGCGATCGGGGCTACAAATCACATGCGTGGACGCTTGATTTAGCGGTTGAATGGTCAAATTAGTAATGAATGCCTCGCCATCTTTGACGAACACATAACTGTCTGTCAAATTGACTTTGCCGGCACGGATACTTTTTATTTCCCAGCCTTGGAGTTGCACGCCGGCTTCAAATTTGTCGATAAGACTAAATTCGTGTTTGGCTTTTTTGTTTAGTGCAATAGTGCCTGTTGGGGTTTTGGAATTTTTTTTACTCATGTGCGCTATTGTACCTGTGATTTGTCGCAGTGCAATCTAATATGGGGGAATTGTCTTAACAATCAAGCTTTTCATGATAAACTTACTCCAATATTTAGTCGTAAGTAATGTTAGGTCACAATGGCAATAGTAAATAAAAGTGCGTTAGTGCCATACAGCGCGCAAACGATGTTTGATTTAGTCAATGATGTCATTGCATACCCGGAGTTTATTCCAGGATGTGTGGCAACGCGTATCAATAGTGTAGATGACACACATATGCAAGCCAGTTTGGATATCTCTAAAGCCGGTATTAAGCATACATTTACTACTAATAACACATTAGTTGCTCCGTCGCGCATTGAAATGAGTTTGGCTGATGGACCCTTTAAATCTTTAAGTGGCGGTTGGGTATTCACTGAATTAGATGAGCATGCGTGTAAGATTGAATTAAATCTAGAATTTGAATTTACCAGCCGTATCATTGAAATGGCGTTTGGCAAAATTTTTCATAGCCTTGCCAGTAGCATGGTGGATGCCTTTATACAACGTGCGAAACAAGCGGCTTAGTCCAAGTTATATTTTACCGTAAGCATGCGGACAACGATTATGAGCGATAACAGTATGAGTGACAACGGATCCATTAACATAGAAGTCGTTTACGGCACGCCTGAAAAGCAACTCATCCTTAAGGTGCTTGTTGCCTCCGATGCAACCGTTGAGCAAACGATTGAAACCTCCGGCATGAGTCAGCATTTTCCGGAAATAGATCTGAGCGAAAACAAAGTTGGGATCTGGAATCGCACCTGCAAATTAACCGATACCTTGAAAGACGGCGACCGCATAGAGATCTATCGACCTTTAATAGCTGACCCTAAAGAAGTGCGCCGCATGCGTGCGGAAAAAGCAAAAGAAGAAGGGCGTGCAGATAAAGTAACGGGCGGCAGAGCGAAAGCCTCCAAACGTAACGTTGAAAAAAACGACCTCGCTCCACAAGACAATTCCGACACTTAATATTTCCGACGTTGTAACCCTGTTGTCGCTAAAATTTTAGCGGAGATTTCTTCAATTGAAAACTTTGTCGAATTTAAAAATGGGATCCGTTCTTTCCGATACAAACCTTCTACCTCTCTCAACTCCATGCGGCATTGTTGTAACGAGGCGTACTTTGAGTTGGCTCTGCGTTCAGAACGAATTTGATGCAGTCGCTCCGGATGAATGGTCAAACCAAAGAGCTTCTCTTTATAGCGTTTTAATGCAGGATTGAGCTTAATCACATCCCCTAGATCTTCCTCCGTG
>Ga0209771_1001958_pt1 | contig 12873 bp, 31 predicted proteins | sample SaaInl59LU_5_DNA_FD_184639 | JGI IMG/M metagenome (GOLD analysis project Ga0209771, IMG submission 184639) | Marine microbial communities from expanding oxygen minimum zones in the Saanich Inlet - ESP_59LU_5_DNA (SPAdes) (version 2) | ecosystem: Environmental > Aquatic > Marine > Intertidal zone...
ATGACTCGATACAAAGTAGTTCCTCAACCAACAATTCACCTAGAACAGGTAGATTTACTAATAAACTTTAATAAGGAACCACCTAATGGTCATGCAGCAAAACAAGTCTTCAATGTTCAATCTATTAAAGTCGAATCAGAAGACAGTAGCAAGACAACGACGTCGCCGAAACGAGGACGTCCAGTTCGGAGAAACACTGGCGAATAAAGGTATTATTCAGTTATGGGGTGAAATTACTGCTGAATCAATTTATCCAGCGGCTAGCCTAATGATGGAGTATAACTTTATGGATGAGGAAGAGCAGCCTCCTCAAATTAGCTTGTTTATTGATTCAGTAGGTGGCGATGTGTTTTCTACATATCATCTAATTGATTTAATTAAACAATCTGAAATTCCTGTGGCAACTATTGGAATGGGTTGTATTGCCTCTGGTGGTGTAATGCTACTTATGTCTGGAACACCTGGACGTAGGTATATTACTGAGAACACTTATATTATGAGCCACCAGTATTCTACAATGATGGCAGGTAAAGAACATGAGTTAAAAGCCTCATTTTATGAAGTTGAACTTCAGTCAAATAAAATGATTAATCATTATCGTAAGTGTACTAAAAAATCTGAAGCTTATATTCGTAAGCATCTACTCTCACAGTCAGATGCAAGTTTAAGTCCCTCAGAGGCTATTAAACACGGATTAGCAGATGAGATATTAAAAATATATTAACTTTAAAAAGGGGAGACTTTGGTCTCTCCTATTTTATTAAGGTGTTATTATGCGAGTATTTGTGTATTATAATTTACATAAACATTGTTACAGTATTAGGTCTTTAGAAGGCAGTACCCGTGGTAAAGTAATTGGTTATCGTGACGAAGTAGACCTAATAAATGTAGAGTTTAAAGTAAGCGAAAAAGGGCGTCAAAGAGTAATTAAAGAACAGAAGAAAAATGTTCATGCAGGTGTAATAGGTGAGTTAGTTAATCCAATGGCTTTATATAAAGAGTTAAAACAAGTTTATTACAACCCATATACTAATGCTACATTTGTTGAGGTTAAAACAAACAAACCTATTAAGAAGTCTGAATACGCTTTACTAAAAGATAAAAAGGTTTTTGCTGTAATATGAAACAACCATCTGGATATGTAATATATGAAGGCCCGTCTATGTTGACAGGAGAGCCTATTGTTGCAATCTTAACTCTAAAATCAAAAAATGTAAAGACAGGTAATGTCTCTACTATTTGGTATTTACCTAAAAACACTAATCCATTAAACGCTATTAATACAGGCGAAGACGAGGCTGTATGCGGCAAGTGCCCACATAGAAAGGGGAGCTGCTATGTTACTTTATTTCAAGCCCCAAATAATATTCACAAAGCCTATTTAAAAAATGTTTACCCTAGAGCCAATCCTGAAGAAGTTTCTCATCTTGTGTCTAATGTTCGATTTGGCGGTTGGGGTGATCCTGCTAGTGTACCTGATGCTGTGAATAGACCTTTTGTTAAATCAAAAACAAAAGCAGGATATACGCATCAATGGAAGGCCAAAGGCTTTGACAGGCGTGTATTAGATTATTGTCAAGCAAGTATTGATACTGAAGGTGAAGTTGGGCTATTCCAACTTATGTATCCTCATAAAAAGTATTTTAGAGTTAAAGCAGAGAATGCAAGAAAGCTTCCTTGGGAAGTTCAATGCCCTGCTACTGTAAAAAATAGTACGGTTAATTGTAAAGATTGTGGGTTGTGTGATGGTAACAGCGCTAATGTTGTTACTGATGTGCATGGTTCAAAAAGTGTAGTAAACGTATACATGAATGGTTTAGGAAAGGCTTTTAAATGACAAAAGAAGAGTATGGCAAGTTGAAAACAGTTGCAAGGTTTTTAATGCACGCGGGAGAAGCAAACGACTATGATGATGAGTTTAATCGAGGTGCGAACTGGGCAGGTAATGTATTACTAGATGCGTTATCAGAGTTATATAAAGAACAACAAACAGCTGTATTGTTAAAACCACCACGGGGCTTAGACCTCTGTTCTTAATGTTTAATGTATATCACAAAGAAACAGATCTGTTTATAGATCGAATTCATTTATATGATAAAAAAGCAGCCGAGTATTTAGCTTGGTGTTTTTTCGGTAACAAAGTTTATTTAGTAGAGGTAAAACAGTAATGGCACATATGATTGATGAAACAACAGGTAAGGCAGCTATCGCATATAGGAATGATACTCCTTGGCATGGTTTGGGTCAACAGCTAACAGAAGATGCAAGTATTGATACTTGGACAAAGGAAGCTGGTCTTGATTGGGAAGCTCAAAGAGCAAATATCTATTACTCAACAGATATGGGAGCGCTAAATCAAAATGTAATAAGTTATCCTAAGTCACAAGTACTATACCGCAGTGACACTAAACAGCCGCTAGGTATCGTATCTCTCCGATATCAAGAAGTTCAACCTGTTGAAATTATGGACTTTTTTAAAACATTAACGGAAAAGTCTGGCTTTAAAATGGAAACAGCAGGGGCTTTGAGTGACGGTAAGCGTATTTGGGCTTTGGCTCAAGTTGGTGAAGGGGCTAATATTATTGGTAAGGATTTGGTAAAACCGTATGTACTACTCGCAACAAGTTTTGATGGCACAATGGCTACAACCGCTAAGTTTACTTCTGTGCGGGTTGTATGTAATAATACAATTACTGCTGCCCTAGGAACGAAAGATTCAGGAACAATTCGTATTCCGCATCGTGAAAAGTTTGATGCTAATTCTATTAGAGCAGAACTAGGTATTGCTAACCTACAATGGAATAAATTTTTAATAGATGCCCGTAGTTTGGCAAATCAAGAATTGAGTATTGAAGAAGCAGAAGAATGGACTAAAACCCTGTTTTGTGTTACTGATCAGGACTTAGCAGAGCGCAAGCGTATTCATACAGGTTACACGTCAATTATGCGCCTGTTTGATGGAGAAGCAATTGGCTCTAAATTAACAGAGGGTCGTACTGCTTGGCAGTGGTTAAATTCCGTAACTGAATGGGTTGATTGGAATAATGGTCATAATAGTAGTTCACGGATGAATAGTGCTTGGTTTGGTAAAGGCTCACAATTAAAAGAGCGAGCATTGCAACTTGCAACAGAGGGGGTGTCATAATGAACTTTGACAATGAAAATGAAAAGCTAAAATTTGCAGAATATCTTTCTTTATACTTAGACCATGAGCAAGTACATCACAGCGTTGATTTAAATAATACAGATCTTACGCATATTATTTATAACGCTATTGAAGCTTTTAAATCTATAATGGAGGATAACAAAGAATGAAAAATTGGTTTAAAGATAATGAATTAAAAATGTATTCTTATCTTACTTACGGCTTCTTTGGTGCCTTTGTTGCCAATGGTATTATGTACATGATAGAAGGAACTTAATGTTAAAAGCAGATGGTTTTGATAGGGCAATCATTGGAAGTACTTATGTAAATCATGAGGAAGTATTAGTGTACTCTGCAGATGAATGTATTAGGGTCTTGATGGATGAGGAGGGTATGCTTTTTGAGTATGCAATTGATTATTTTGAGTATAATGTAGAAGGTGCCTATGTAGGCCCTTTAACACCTATCTTTGTTTGGAGTAGAAATGATGTTAACTGAGTATACAGTAGAGTTTGCAAATGTTAAAAAAGATGCACTACACGTTGATCTTAAGGTTTGTTTTGTATCTGCGAGAAACGAGTTTGATGCTGTAGAGCAAGCCACTAATATCTTAAGTTATCCTAACGAATGGGTTCTAACTGAAGTTAATGAAGTATGACGTATATAATTTATTTTATTACTATAGTTAATGGTATGACAGTTATAATTGATACTATGCCAGTAGCCAACGAAAAAGCCTGTACTGAAATAGTAACGATGATTAATAGTCAGCCAAGTATAAGTGGTAGGCGGGTAAGGTCTGCTTGCTATATAAAAAAATGATTGAACAAATAATTGTAGGAGCTACGGGTCTAGGTTATTTAACAGTTGGTATTTTACAGTGGGCTAAAGGTGAAGGAGCTAACGGTATGATCTGGATCGGGTATGCATTTGCACAGGTGGGATTATGGTTAAACTTGAAGTGATTGAACAGCACGGGTATAACAAGCATGGCATTTGCATCAACCCCTTTGGCATCAAGCCTGAGTGGGTGCAGAAACGAGCATACAAGATACGACATGGGTTGTTAATTGAACAGACAGAGGAGGCATTGTTTTGAAATATCATGAACAACTAGCTGCTGAGATGCAGAATGAAGAGAGGGCGTTAGAGCTACAAGGTTTGGTTAAAGAGTTCTTTGAGAAATACCTTAACCGTGTAGAAGAAAGTGATAGCGGAAAAGAGTTTAACCCAATTACTATAAGCTGTTGTAGAGCGCTCATGCTAGAACCGTTAAACAATCTACTAAACAAAATGGCTGAATTGTCTGGAGCAGAAAGGAAAAACACATGACTGATACTATTAATACAGGAAACGTGACATTAATTCGTGAAAACGAAGATGGTAGTGCAGACTATCAATTCAACTTCCCGCCAGAAGCGTTAGAAGCACTAACTAGACTAGGTATATTAACCGCAATTCAAGCGGGGATTGGGGATGCTAAACGCCTTAACCCAGAGGAGTTTCTTGATTTAAAGTTTACCGATGAAATTAAAGACTTAGCAGAAGAAGCAGGGTTTAACATGTGGGGTGACGAAGATTGGAGACCAAAAGGAGAAGTAATTGATTGGGCTAACAATTATGATAATGAGTTAATTAAATTCTATTATGCTATTTATTTAAAGGCTCGCTCAGAGCTTAAAGAACATAAGGACTGGCATAGTGAGTTTGAGCCCGATTAAGTTTAAGATAGATGACTACACAAGATGTTATTGACATACTTCTATTAATACTTAAGTGGTTAGTTATTATAGTTTATGTCTTTTTTAGCATAGCCCTTGCTATTATTCTTTTTAGTTTTATGCAAGGCTTTTATGATATCTTTATTTCAAAGGAATATATTTTATGAGTACCGTACGCAACCTTATTGCAAGAGAAATTCGCTTTATTCAAGAAAGCCTAAAAAGGGAAAAATATTTTAAGGCACAATATTGGAATCATTCTAATAAAGAAAAGCCTGAAGAGACTAAGGTTCAGTACAGAGAATTTAAAAAAGCCTCTAATCGAGTTAATCAACTTAAATCAAGAATTAAACGTTTAAAAGACAAAGCAATTCTTGTTAAAAAACTAGGTATCTAGTATGAAACATTTATTTGTCATTTTATTTGCTATTCTAGCGTTTGGCTTTACAGTAAAGTCTTATAGCCAAGAGTCTTCTGAATATAAGAATAGACTACCTGTATTGTGCGCTTCTCCAAATGAGATGATTGAAATCATGATGAAGAATGGGTTTGATAATATAACCCCTCTCTATACTGGTGAATTAGTTACAAAGGATCTAGTTGAGTTTGTAGAGTTTACGCATGAAAATGCAGAGACAATGGTTGTATTCCTGCACCCAATAAAGAGCTGTTTGTTATATACTTATAAAAAAGAGGTTAAATTTTGAGTCTAGATACAATTCATTTGTGGTTTAAAAGAGTTCACCCTAATATGAGCAGTCGTGAACTTGATCTTCAAGTAGCAATTTTGTTAGAAGAATTTCAAGAATTACTGTTTACCTTTGAATTAGAATTTAATCGTGAATTTCATCTAGATCACAGAATCTTAGCTGATCAAATTAACAAAATATCTTACGCCTTAAAAGAAGGTAAGACTTCCCTAACAATCAAAGATCGTACTAAGTTTGCAAAGGAAAGTGGTGATCTAGTGGTTGCAGCAATGGGAGCAATGACTCAGGCGGGTATAAATGCTAAAAAGGTAGTGCAAAAGATTGATGAATCTAATTGGAGTAAGCTTGACTTTAATGGCAAGCCTTACTATGATGAGAACGGAAAAGTAATTAAAGGAGAAAATTATCATGCGCCAAATCTTTCAAAATATGTTTGAATTATTAATTAAAATTGCAAAATATGAAAAGGAACAGGGTTTAAACTAATGATTGTAGTACTAAATAAACCGGGCAGCGTTCATAAGAATATTATTAAAATTGATAGCTATGATACCTGGAATGTAGACGTTACGTTGTCTAAGATTATTGCACCATTGCTAAAAGAGTTTAAGAGCAGAACTCATTCATACCCTCATACTATTGATCAAAGTGACCTGCCCTCTGAACTTTATAGAGAAGATGCACCTGAAGAAAACTGGAATCATGTGCTGGATATAATGATTTGGTCGTTTGAACAAATGTCAAATTCACAGCGAGAAGATGCTTTTGTTAATTTTGATGCTAACGGTAATATTCTTGGGATGGATGAGGAGGCTTACAACCTTTACGAAGATAAGATTCGTTTAGGTACTAAGCTATTTGGTAAATATTTTCAATCTTTATGGGATTAAATTATGATAGAAACATGGGTGTTAATTTCAAGTATGTCATTAATGGCAGTTAGTCAACCAATGCCCTCTCAATGGGCTTGCGAAGATCATGTAAAAAACATGACATATAAATTTGTAAGTAATTACTGTATAAAGGTCGATAAGGTCTTATCAGTAACAGAGTTAAGAGTTATTAAGTAAGGTATAACATGGATATTTATTTAGATGGTCTTTTGTTTCGTGTAGAGTATTATTACGATCACGATACTAAAACTTGTGAACTTGAAGAGCTTTATATGCCGGGTAGTACATACAATTGTATTGAATGGCTAGCCCCAGACGGTCTTGAATGGCTTGAACAACTAATTATTGAACGTAACCAACACTAATCATTAAGGAACTAAAATGATTTTCGCTAAAGAGTTTAAAAGATCAACTAACGGTAAGATAGAGACATTCCATATTTTTAACAAAGCAATTGTTAACAGTATCGATGAATTCTTTCTGCCAAATGGCTATCAGTTAATGACTATCTACATGGAAGACGGTCAACAATACACAGGTAAGTATCAGGAAGAAGTATTTGACCTTGTATCAGATTTGATCGGTCTAGAAATGTCAATTGTACTCTGGAAGAATAATAATAAGTATCACGTTGCTTATTTGTCAGATGTGTGGAAAAAGCTTAATACTGTATTGGCATGAAAAAGAAATTGTATGTAGTTTGCGCTCCAACCTCTCAAGATGAATTAAAAACATTCAAAACCAAAAAAGAGGCACTTAACTATATTGAGGATAACAGAATTTTATTCTATCCGCATTTAATGTTGATTAAGTATAAATACAAAAACTGACCTAGCAGTATAACTAGGACACCACCCCTCCGGGCTATCTCTTTGACTCCTTAATCGGGGTCTTAGGGGTAGTTCGGAGGGGTTTCTCTTATTTTTTTTTTTTGTTTAAATTCATAACTTGCACCAGGGGACGTTAAAGAAGACCGGCCCTAAATATATAGGGAGAGCTATATAAGATATTTAAAGATATATTTAAAGACTCCTTAAAGACCTAGATCATCATCATAAATTAAAAGAAAAGTATTAAAACCACCAGGGGACGTTAAAGAATAAGTATACTAACTAAGGGGAAATTATGACACAATTTAGTGGAGAAGCTATTATAGCAGCTGTATCTAGTGTCCTTGGTGGTGTAGGTTTCTGGAACTATCTTATCACAAGAAAGAAGAGAAGACAAGAGCATCAAGATCGATACTTAATATCTCTTATTTCAAGGGTAGAAGCTCTATCACAGAGAGTAGAAATATTAATTAGTGATAAAGAAGAATTGTTGAGAGAGGTAGCGGGGCTAAAAACAGAATTAGCCACTGCTAACGCTGAATTAACGCATTTAAGAAATATGTTGATCAGCAAAGGCATAGGGTCTTGATATGGAACCTATCTCTGCATCACTCATGGTAGCATCCGCAGCCTTTAATGCCATTAAAAAGGGTATAGAAGTTGGAAGAGAGTTAGAAGATATGGGTGGGACACTTGGAAAGTGGTTCTCAGCGGTATCGAGTATTAATGAGTCAAAAGCTAGGGCTAAAAATCCACCCTTGTTTAGGAAGCTACTGAGTGCTGGTAGTGTAGAACAAGAAGCAATGGATGCCGTAGTTGCAGAGCAAAAGTTATATCAAATGGAGAAAGAGTTAAGAGAGCTAATCATGTATAGGTACGATGAAGAGACTTATGTTAAGATGATTAGAATGAGAAAGACAATTAAAGATGATAGAGACGCAGCTGAAAGAAAAAGAAAACAAAGAATAAGACAGCTATTTGAATTAGTGGCTGGATCTATTTTAATTGCAGTTGGCATATCCCTTTTAGGCTATATGGTTTATTTTCTCTATACATACAAATAAGGAAAACTATGACAGATACTAATAAAGAGACTGTCATTCCTGACGAACCCCCAAAGAAGAAGCGAAAAGGCAACCCTAATCTTCCAAAGGGAGCGGGGAATGGACAAGGCAGACCTTTGGGGTCTAAGGAATAAATATTCAATGCAGGCATCAACAGCACGATTAACACAATTGCGCTTTGATCCTATGGAAAAGCTTATTGAACAATTTGATAAGATTGATCAGCGTATTGCGGATATGGACGCGGGTAAAACACGCTACTCGGCTATGGCAATGCAAGGCTTTATTAACACTCAAGCGACTATTGTTAATAATTTGATGAAGTACGGTTATCGTCCTGTTCCAGAGAGAACAGAGATTGATGATGTGAGCAAAGGGCCATTGATTATTAAACTCACAGAAGACTAATAAGAAAAACTTATTGGCTTAAAGAAAGGTGAATTATGTATAGAGAATTGCCAAAGCGTAATGAACGTTCTAAGAAAAATAAAAAGAAAAAGAAGTAATACTGATAAGAAAAACTTATTGGCTTAACAGGTTTGATAAGGATTTTTTATCACGAGTAAAATAAAAGTAAAAGGAAAATAAATGGCAGAAGTCGTATTACATAAAGGTCAGTCGGATATTATTAAATATCTATTTGCTGAACCAAATACAGTGAAGTATGCTACAGTAATGGCTGCACGAGGCTTTGGAAAGTCTTATCTTGCAGCGTCTGCAGCGGCTTTAGCTGTAGGTGAATTAATGCAGATGCCAGCCAACATGCCTAATAAGAATGTGTCGTTGATTTGTCCGACATATCAGCAAGCATGTGATATTTATTTTCCACTATTAGCTTATGAGTTAGGTCTAGACTACTACGCCAATAAACACTCATTAGCCTCTGGAACATTTTGGTTTCCGGGTAATGTGAAGCTTAAGCTATGGTCTTATGAAGCCTCCGAGCGTATGCGCGGATCAGGTCAATACTTTGTTGTATGTGATGAGGTTGAGGATTGGGTAGGCAAGCCTGGACTTAAAGAGTCTTGGGAGTCTGTCATTCAACCAACTCTGACGACACGCTGGCCCGGTAATCATAAGGCTCTTATTATTGGTACGCCTAAAGGTTTTACATACTTCTATGATCTCACTAACATGGGTACGATAGATGATAGATGGAGACACTTCCACTATACATATAAAGACTCTCCTTACTTATCTGATGAGGAGATTGAGCGTGTTAGAAAGACTATTGACCCACTTAAATTCAAAAGAGAGTACGAAGCCAACCCTGAAGAATCAGGAGCCAGAGTGTTTTATACTTTCAATAGGAAGACTCATATTGATTCTACTCTTCCCTACTTTTCTAGGGATGATAGTACTAAGCGTTATGAAGATGTACATATTGCTATCGACTTTAACATTGGAATCATGGCTGCAGTAGTATTTGCAGTAAGAGCTAATCAGGTACACATCCTTGAAGATATACAGAATGTATTAGATACAGAATCTTTAGCTAGAAAGATTAAAGATAAATATTTAGACAAAGGACACAAGGTATATGCATATCCTGATCCAGCTGGTAGAGCTAGAAAAACAAGTGCAGTGGCAGGTGCTACTGACTTTTCCATTTTAGAGTCATATGGTATTCGTACTATAGCTCGTTCTGCTGCACCGCCAATAATTGACAGTGTGAACGCTGTTAATCGTAAGTTTTTAAATGCTGCTGGTGACATTGATATGTTTATCCATCCTAACGCAGCATCGACTATTAAGAGTCTTGAACGAACAGTATGGATGGAAAATAATATTAACACAGCACAGATTAGTAAGTCAGAAGGTGTAGAACACTGGACTGATGCGTTAAGATATGCTATCGAATATCTCTTCCCAGTAAGAGCAAGCACTAAGGCTACTTCAAGCGGATTTATGTTTTAAGGAAAATTATGACTTTACCAGCAACAGGTATCTTAAATATGAGTGATGTAAACGTAGAGATACAAAGAGAAATAGATGTAACACTCACGTTAAATGACACAACAGTAAGAGCACTTGCAAAGAAACCATCATCGACTATCTCTATGTCTGATCTTAGAGGTAAAACATATTTAACTAGAGAGCTAGTATTAGACTATATGTTAGAGGCAAGAAACTATCAATTTCAATGGTGTTTTAATCCAGAGGGTATTGGTGGGCCTGCCACTCCTGCTAGTGATGTTCGATTTGTAAACAACCCTTACGCTAGATACGTATCTTCTTCAACAGTAAACTTTACGTTTCCAACTGATAAACACGATTTAATTGTAGATTCTGATAATTCAACAATGGCTTTTTCTGTAACTAGTTCTTCTGCTAGTAATGCAACTATAACTGTAAACGATGAAAACGGCCCGGTTGCAACAACTGTCATTGAAGCATTGACTTTTCCTGTTGATGTAAAGATTTACTTGGTACGTGTGCCCCTTCCATTTAAAAGTATTAAGTCTGCAAGCGTAACTTGGAATAGAACCGCAGGTAATTCAGGTAGTTGGGCAGCTTGTGTTTTAATTCCTGGGTATTGGAATTACTTTGCTTCAGGTTATTCAGGAAACACTGGCGCTGCTATTACTTATCCCAAAGGTATACAATATGGCGCTTCTTCTGGTGGCGGAAATGGGCATGTACAAATGATAGGTACACCGCCTGCAGATACCGCTAGAGTTACGGTAGACGCAGCATGGTATAATAACGGAGGCGCTTGGTTATTAATTAATCCGACAGCTGCATATCAGAGTTTTCCTTGGACGGGTGGTAGTAGAGAGCGTTTTTCTCTTCAATTTAACACTTATATTAAACCTTAAGGCCTACTATGGATTTTCAATTTTTAAAAAAGAATTCAGATGGCTCAATTGATATTGAGCTACCTCATTATATGACGCACACAGTGCCGCACCCAATTGGGGAAGATGGTAAACCTTTAAGCGGGGCTACCTTAATTTACGCATTAGAGAAGTATATTGAAAAGAATATTAACTTACCAGCGCCTAATGTAATTGATCCTGAAATTGGTTATTTTATTGAAGAATATTATCTAGATGAAGTAATGGATGAATCAGGCATTGATTATGGTTTAATTGCTACTTAAACACACAGGAAACTTATGAATCAATATGTATGCGAAATTTGTGGACACATCCACGATGAAGAAGAGATGGGTAAGGTTACAGACCTACCAAAGTATGCTATTTGCCCTGAATGCGGAGCAGATGCAAGAGAAGCCTATCAGTTACTAGACTGATTAAAACACAACACACACGGAGACTACTATGTCCAATAAAAACCCCTACGAATTACGTACAGATCTTTTAGCAATGGCTAAAGATTACTTAGATGCAGAGTACAAGCGTCAATGTGACCTTGCTACTATCGTATATCAAGAGACCTTGAAAACTAACAGAGCCTCTATTGAAGAGATTCGGAAGATTGTTCCTCAAATGTACAACTTTAATGACATTATGAGTAAGGCTCAGGAATTATACGGATTTGTATCTAAGGACAAATCAAAATGATCCATAGATTTCTTAAAGCTATACTGCGATCAGTAATAATCATGCAAACAGCTAAGGCTGCACACTACCGTAAAATGTACGGAGGTAGCCATGATTGATAAGCTTAAAAAGATCTTTAGTGATCTATTCGAACAAGAGACTTACGAGTCTCGACTTAAAAAGTACTTATCCAATAAGGTTATTCAACAGAAAGAAGACCTGCATTATTGGATTAAACAGTTCCATCTAGAGAACCGGTACTACTAGAATCCCACTACCTTAGGGACGTTGTCGCTACGTAAAGGCGTCTGACTGCTTGGAAAGACAAGCACATTCTTAAGGTTAAACAAAATAAAAGGAAATATAAATGATTAAGTTAGAACTAGAAATTAAAGAAGTTGAAATTGTATTGCAAGCAATGTCTCAATTGCCTTATGGACAAGTAGCCGCACTTTTTAATAAAGTCCAGCAGACTGCCCAAGCGCAGCTTCAAGCAGAGTCGCAAGGTGAACTAGCTGACAAAGTAGTCGGCTAAAAATAATATGGCATACTTATGTGTGCCTATTTATTAGTGTATTTAAAAGAGTACACTATTAAATATATGTTGGAGGGGATATGACAATAAACTTTAGTACATGGGTTCATTACTATAACGTTACTGTACAACGTGTAAAATATAAAATGTTTAGTAATGAGGATAATTCCTACACAACTAAGACTGTAGATAGAGTTATTCCAGTGCCCCAAGTATACGAGGCTGACGGTACATTATCTACTATTCAAGACAATAAATATGATCTATATGCTTAGGAGTAAACATGGCAATTGAATATCAAGGTGAAACCTTTGAAGGCTACAACAAGCCTAAGCGCACACCAAGTCATCCAGAGAAGTCTCATATGGTGTTGGCTAAACAGGGCGATACCATTAGATTAATTAGATTTGGATCACAAGGTGTTAGTGGCTCTCCTAAGAAAGAGGGAGAGTCAGAATCATACAAAGCT
>Ga0209771_1001963_pt1 | contig 12854 bp, 20 predicted proteins | sample SaaInl59LU_5_DNA_FD_184639 | JGI IMG/M metagenome (GOLD analysis project Ga0209771, IMG submission 184639) | Marine microbial communities from expanding oxygen minimum zones in the Saanich Inlet - ESP_59LU_5_DNA (SPAdes) (version 2) | ecosystem: Environmental > Aquatic > Marine > Intertidal zone...
TAGCAGTGGTTTATACCGCAGGGTATTTATCAATGGAATGCTGACGTACCGCATGAATAATAACGGTATCAGTGCGCCATCGAATAGCTACTTTGATTGCATTGCAAGGGGTTATGATGATTTTGGGTTGGACAAAAGCTACTTGTTTGACGCAAGGCACGATGCAGTAAAAGATCATTACAAAAGATATAGTTTTTCTGCTGCATGATTTTTTTTGTTGACAATGATTGCAATCATTGCTTGAGTATATGTGTCTTAACAAAGGAGGTGACAATGTTTGAATTAATCGAACCAGCTTATACAGACGCTGATAGTGATACTCGTCTGGTAAGTCTAACCGCAGAAATGATGCGGGTAGCAAGTGAGATCAACGATGCAAAGTGGGAAGGCAAAGACGCCACTGCCCTAGAGTTGCGTTGGTCTCAATTAAATAAAGCCTACATGGATGGTGCAGTTTACCATCCAGAATTTTAAAACGTGTTAATGGTAAGGAGGTAACAATGCCAGTAAAAACACAAAATACTACTATGGAAATCCATGCTCTAAAGCAGGGTCGTATTAAACTTCGGATGATTGGTCAAACGCCAATGTACTTTAATAGTATGGGCGCAAAGGCTTGGCGTGATCTGCTTGTTGGCGGCGGTAAGAAAACTGCTGCTCAAAAGAAGGATATCAAGCACAATCCAGAACAAGAGTTTCGTGATAGCGTGTATAAAAAGTCTACAGGTGACACATATCTTTGTTTTCCTGCGGCTGGTGTAAAAGGCGCAATGTCTACGGCTGCTCTGGAAACAGCGGGTATCACAAAGTCCAGTGTGCAACGGCTTATTTTTCTGCCAGAAAGCCACATTCAGATTTGGGGCAAGCCCTACATGAAAATGGATATTGTGCGCTCCGCTGATATGAATAAAACGCCTGATGTTCGTACTCGTGCATTTCTGCCTAACTGGTGTGCAGAGGTAGAGATCAGATTTGTAACGCCTACACTATCGTCACATTCGATTGTGTCTTTGCTGCAAAATGCAGGGCAAATCGTAGGCATTGGCGATTTCCGTCAGGAAAAGGGTCGAGGCGGTTTTGGCACATTCTCTGTTGCAGGTTCAGAGGACATGGGCGATATGCAAGAAATTTGGGATGAGATCACGCAAGAAGGGCGCGATATCCAAGAGGCAGCTATGAATGATCCTGAGTGCTTTGATGATCAAACGGCTGAGTTGATGGAATTTATGCAGGAAGAAAGATTGCGCCGTGCGGCGTAAAGAAATTGATTGGGAGCGGCGGGAGCCGCTTCCTTTCGCGGGTCGCGGTTATGTATGGGTAGGGCTGGTATGACGAGGCGGTTGAGGAAAGATATGGTTAGATGCGTCCAGTTTAGTTTAGGCGGTTTAGGTCCGTTTGGTTCTGGAAAGGATATTGCGGTGAGTCACGGTCAGTTTTGGCGAGACGGTTATGGTCTTTCGAGTTTAGGTTGGGAGAGGTCAGGCGAGGCGTGTCATGGCGGTTGAGGTATGTAATGGAAAGGCGGGTTAAGGTATGACGGTTGAGGCACGGTCTGGCGCTGTCGGGTAAGTTTAGGCGGGGCGGGGCGCGGTGAGTTGAGTAAAGGCTCGTCAAGTCAAGGCGGTCGTTTTATTGTAAGCTAACGAAGGGAGTTCAAAATGGCTTATTTTAGCAAGAAGACAAAACAGAAAATCATTGATGATTATCTGAATGTTACTGGCGCGAATATGTTCGTTCCGTCAGAGTTTGTTGACTGGCTTGCTGGTCAACCAAAACATGAAGCATATGATGCGTTCTATGGCATTGATGATGTAGAGGCTGCTAGGCAGTACCGTATTGAAATGGCGAGGAGCATGGCTAGTGGGCTTCGTATCGTTGCTAAAAGCGAAATGGTTGACAGTGAAGTTACATCCATTACGGTAAAAGAATATCCAGCTTATATTTCGCCTGTTTCAAGCAGGAAAGATGGCGGCGGATATATGCGGTTTGATCCAGAAGATGAGGATGCCCAGCATGAATTGCGTAGGCAAGCGGGTGTAGCATTGGCAGCTTGGATTAATCGTTACCGTGGCTGCGTTGATCATGCGGGTCTGGATTTAACACCGTTGGAAGAAATGGTTCATATCTTGAGGGATAACACTGAAGATGAAGCCGGTGTTGCATAATAATCGGAGGAATAAAATAATGCTTGAGTTTTGGTTGGTAAGTATTGTTCTTGCTTTATTACTGTGAGGGGACTGATATGTCTGAGCAAAATAGAATGTATTGGGGTCTAAAAGAGTTGCGGTTTCTGATGGACGAGGACGTTGCTCTTGATCGGATCAAGGAAAAGGTCGATGCGTTGATGAATGTATCGCTTGGCTGCCAGTGCAGCGAGCGGTATAACTATGTTGTTGACCAGCAGAAACGGGTTGTAGAGGTGGACGGGAGCGAAATTGTTCGTCTTACTACAGCAGATGTTAAGTGCCACTGGAGCGTGGATCTTCACATGAGGCCCGGAACCAGTGAAATTGTTCGTATTGAAGCAAGGAGGGTATAGTGGGAGTTCCATCAAGAGAAGATATTATTGCGGCGTTGCGTCTGCCGGAAGTCGCGCCAGCAAAGCATAGAGTTCATGTTAGAACAGATGTTATAACACCAGCGCAAAAGTCGGTGAAGGATCGGCTTAAAAGGTCTTGGGCTGCTGGCCTAGAAGATCAGTTGCGTAGGAAGGCTGGCGCGAAAAGGTCAAAATGGGATGGGTGATCGTGCGGTAAATAAATACCACATTAACCAGAATTCGGTTAACTTTTACTTACCTACTTACCTAGTTACCTATAGGTAAGTAAAACGTAGGTAAGTAATAAGTTACTGAATATATTAACGAAATCGGTTTACTTACCTGCCCCGATTTCTTCTGTAGGTAAGTTAAGAGTTGAGTGTAAGTCATTGAAAAGGCCTATGGTTACAAAGTTTCCTATGGTTACATATATATATATATGGGTAGGTAGTGTAACCTACCCCATATACGAAAGTTAGAAAGACGCGCAACATGCAACAAGACGGACTGAGTTCTTGCTCGATATGCAGCAAGCTTCATGATGCAGGAAATCTGATTGAGTTGAACGGCAACCCGATCTGCTTTCCGTGTTCGATGTATGTGCAGTGGGAAGATATTGATGAGGTGCGTAGACCAAGCGATTACGATGATGCTTTGGATCAGCAGCACGAAAATAAAATAATTTCACTTATGCTAGAATTTGCGGGGCTTCAAGAAACAGCGTCAGGGGTGATATACTACCCAGACGAACACCACGATAATGTGTACCATTTAGTGGGAACGAATAGAGAGGATTGAATATGCCAAAGGTCGGAGAAGATTTGCCAAAAGAAATGCGCCTTGCGGGATACAAAAGGCTCAAGCCAATACAGCAGGAATTCTTGAACAATTACTTGCATAAAGACATGACACAGACAGCAGCAGCGAGAGAGGCGGGGTATAAGAATGCCTCCGTGTCCGCTGTACGGCTGCTAAAAAACCCAGTGGTGGCAGAACGCCTACAAGAGATGCGCCTAGAGACACAGGCCAAATTTGGCGTAACAATCGACAAGTCTATTCGTGATTTAAAAAAGCTTCGGGATCAAGCGTGGGAGAACGGGCGATTTAGCGAAGCTATTCGTGCTGAAGAGCTGCGTTTGAAGGCAGCAGGGCTACTTATCAACAAGCAGCACGTTGTCAAGGAGGATATTACAGCACAAACAAAAGAACAAATTGCCGATAAATTGGCTGAATTCAAGCGTTTGGCTGAGTCGCGCATGGTAAACGTAACACCAGATGTAGACGTTATCGAGCATGAACCACAAAATATAGTGGATGATACAGAGGATGAGGTAGAATAGTACCACACACCCCGTGCGGGGGGAGGAGGCGGTCTTCGGGGCCTGCTCGGGGCCTTGTAGGCGTAGATTTGTTCGGGTTCGGGGCCTGAATCGGGCCTTTTCGGGGCCTCGGGCTAGGGTTTCTGCGGGTTTGCGGCTGCTCTTCTCCGATGACAAACGGGGCCTGCTCGGGATCGGGACTCGGGAACCGTATAATTGTTCGGGATCGGTCCGGGGAGTAGCAGCTCGTACGGAAAAACGTACGCATAGACACTAGTGGCAATGTAGGCATCGGGACGGGACAGAACAATTGTTCGGGTTCGGGGTTGACTCCCTGGCCTGAATCGGGACATCATTGAGTCCTCCCTTGGTCTGCCCCCGGTGTTTCTCCATGCGCCGGGGGTTTTCTCGTCCCCGGGGCCTGAACACGAACAATTGTTCTGCTTGCCCCCGGCCAGCAGCTCGTACAGCAACGGCAATGTAGGTATTGGGACAACAAAACTTTTTTTATTTTTTTTCTTTTTTCTTGTTGACACTGCTCGCAATAGTTGCTTATATATAGGTGTGCTTAACAGAGGAGGCCAAAATGAAAACACCACAAGTAAAGCCTGATTGGAAGACTGGCATCTATATTGGAAACGGCGTAGTCGCCGTACCCACAGCAGATCAGAAGGTGCAGGCAGTTGTAGACTCTATCAACTGTGTGATGGAGGGGATTGGTGTAGACGAAGGAGGCAACCAAGAAGCTATGCTGCACGAACTGGCATGGCAGTTGGTTAATGTTACGAGGGGAGAAGAAAATGCGTAAGATCGGTAACACATTAATCGGGATCGGGTTCATCGGGCTGTGCTTTGCATCAGCAGCGGAGCCAGACCCAGCAGTAACGGGATCATTCTTCGTTCACGCGGGCATCGTTATGATCTTCGCTTTGACAATGGTAACGGGAGTCGCAGCGACTCGGGCCAAATAACACGAACAATTTCTGAATCGGGCTGCCCCGTTAGGGATACAGCTCGGGGTGCTGGAAGCGAGCAGATGACGCTGGCCAGCAGGCAGCACGGTTTGGTTGGTTTCCCCGTGCTGCCATTTTTTTGCCCCGGGCCTAAACCCGAACAATTGTTCGTTCTCTTCCCCGGAGGAAGCTCCATACCCCGGCGAATCTTTTTTTTACTTTTTTTGTTTTTTCTTGTTGACGGGTGTTGCAATGGTTGCTATATATAATGAGTAAACCAACGGAGGGCATGAAGATGCACAACTTACACAAGTATGACGAAATCAAAGAACACTTCACCGACTGGATGAACGATCAAGATCACGAGTGGTTGAGGAACAACAAAGACGAATGGCACCATGAGTGCTTTAACACAGACTACTACATCATTGGCACATACAAAGCCGAACAGTGGATGGGTTCAAAAGCCTTTGACATCATCCGCACCGTCAAGGAGTACGAGGAAGACAACTTCGGAGAAGTGACGACAGACCTGTCTGACCCAGAGAAGGTTGTCAATATGTATGCCTACATTGTCGGGGAGCAGGTCGTCAGCGAATACCAATAAATAGCAACACATCGGGCTTTCGGGGTCGGGTTCTTCGGGACTCGGCCTCTTTTTTTGTCCGGGGTTCGGGTTCGGGGTTCGGGGTTTCGGGCCTCGGGGTCGGGATTTGTTCGGGTTTTCCCGGCCCAGTCCCCGGCGCTGGCCCTGGAAGCGCTTGGATTTTTGCCAGATTTTGGCGTTTTTTTTGAAAAAAACGAACAATTGTTCGCATTTAATGTTTGCAACCATTGCATATTCGTATATGATCTTAGGCATAGGCAAGGGGATAGGCCGCTTGCCATTATCAAAAGGAAACCAAACAATGCCTTACATTCAAAACGATATGTTTTTATCTGCGGGTTATGAGTTAGAAATTTCTGGTGGCGGCTCATACAGCGTATGGGATCGCAAGCTTAAAACTGCTGGCTTCGATTGGGTGCTAGTCAAATATGACGCAACGCCGGTTGTTGATGCCGAAATAGTGATACCGCCATTCCCCGCACATATGGCTGGCGGCGTTGCCGATGATTTGCGCCGGTTGTTTGCATTTATTGAAGAAAACGGTGGCAGTGTAAATCGCCGTGATTTGGGTGGCCATGTTCACATTGGCAATCGCGCTATCAAGAACATGACGCCAGCCGATTACTGGCGGCAATCAAAACAGCTAATGCGCGATCGTGAAGCGTTCTACATGCCAAGTGACGATTGTTGTGCTGATATCATGCCGCTTATACTCGCCAAGGACGTTGCTGTTAGATATGCTGATCACATTGGCGCAATCAATGGTATTCTGCCACCATCACGGCGCGACAACCGTTATGCAAGATGCCTAACACATATCGCCAGCGATGGCCGCCGCCATGCTGATTTTATGGCCGCAACCAACGCCAACGAAATGTCTTATATTATTGGCGGAAAGTTTTACGCGGTTAATCTTGAGACTTGGACGCGTGGCACAATTGAATTTCGCCAGCACCAAGCGACAATGGACGTTGCCAAGCTCGAAGCATGGTGTTTGCTTATTGACGCAATGTTTAGGCATTCTGATCGTTACCGTGTTGATTATAATGCCGATGCCGTAACTAGCGTGCCAACGCCAGCGCAACCGTATCGTGCCGGATCGCGCATTGGTGTTATGTGGTCATTGATCCGCCGTGATGATGGCGCGACTACACGCGAGATTGCCGATGCAACCGGCTGGACGGCTCAAACGATACGCGCTCGAATATCTGAAATGCGGCGCGAACATGGCGAACAAGCGGTTATATGCCATACACAACAAGCCTATGGTCATAGCTATGGTTCATCTAATGGCGAACATGACTTGAATGGTTACATGGTGCCAGCGACAATAGAACGCCGCCAGCGTGACAACGGCGGGTTGTTACCAGAAAACCAGCGCGGCGTTTCTTCTATATGGGCTGGCTTGGATGATGAGACATTTGAGTATTTCAACACGCGGCGCGATCAATTGAATTGATCGCCAGCCACCAACCAACCGGATTAACCCACGCTAGTCGTGGGTTTTTCTTTGCCTAGGTTTTACAGGTACCCTAGGCAACGCGAACAAAATTTGATCGGGATCGGGTGGGGTATGGTACCCCCCCTTTTTTTGTGTTGACATAGGGGAGGGTTTGCACCGTGTTCCACACCAACAATCACCAAAAAATTTTGCAAAAAAAATCCTTGCGCTTTTGCAATCATTGCCCCATATACTACATATAGACAAACAAAGGAGGGTTCTATGACTAAGTATAGACTTAAAATCGGCGGTGATCCTATTGAGTTTACCTCTACCAGCCCCGAGGGCTTCATTGATGCGTGGCGTATGGAGCATCGCTCACCTGATCCTGATCAGGATGTGTGGATCAGGACAGCGGCTGCGCTTGCTTGCGACTGGTCTGGCCAGTCTGTTAGGTACGACACTCTTGCGGCTTTTGCTGAAGACATGATGCGTCATGGGATGCTGGAGGTTGTAGATGCCAAGTAAGGCTAAAACATCCCACAGCATGTGGGGCGGCAAGGACCTTGAGAGTATGAGGCGGGATCTGAATAAAAGCCAAGCTGCTTTTGCTAGTATTCTTGGCTTGAGCCATCGTATGTATTGTTATTACGAGAGTGGGGAGAAAAAGATACCGAGAAGTGTAGAGTTGGCGGTTCGTCATGTATCGAAGCAAGTTGCAAACGATGAGCCTGTTGTTGCGCCTAAGATAGAACCTGAAGGTACCCTGACCCAGTTTCAGGAAACCAGAATAGAAATCTTAATAGATGCAGCGGAAAAAGCAGCCCAGTCTGTTTCAGATCCACTTGTGAAAAAAATTTTACAACAAAGTTCTGAGGAGCTTTCCTTCCTGTTGTCAAAATTCGATAAATAAACTATCATTGGCCCTATGTAATTACAAAGGGTACGTCCATGTCCAATTTCATGGGGCCAATGGCACCACCTCCGGCAGCGCCAGCGCAGCCACAGGCACTAGATTTTCAAACTGATCCTAATCAGCGTCAGCGTTTCAAGCAGTTTATGCAGCAGCGTATGCAGTCGCCTATGCCACAGATGCCTGCGCCTATGCCTATGGCACCTGCCGCGCAGCCTATGTCGACTGTTCCGGCTGGATCTTATATTTTGCCTGAAATGGATATATTTGCGCCGCAGCAATTTATTGATGGCGGCATTGTTGGCGGTTTGAATAGCCTTGGCGAGATGTCTAACCAGATGGTTGAGGCGCTTAATCAGGTTGTTTATGGTGGTGATTCTATGGGCGGGGGCTTTGGTGGTGACATGCCGTCAGAGCCTTCTGGCCCAGCTTCTATGGGTGGTGGATCTGCTGCTAACACTGTAGACCAAGGCTTCTATGGTTCTCCAGAGTACACCGCTTATAGCGGTGGCCAACAACTCGGCACTCAGGACATGTATAACAGCCCTTACTTTGGCCAGATGGGTTCAGGGAGTCTGGGGCGTGGGCAGGATAAAGCCTATGAAGACTATTTGATGCGGACAGGGCAAGGCAACCTGATCAGCACAACCAATTACACGAACCCACAATACTTGACTGGCAACATAGCATCCGGCAGTGATATCTTTAATATCGCGCCTACTTATGATTATAGCCAAGATGTGACAGACATGACCAACCAGATGACCAGTCAGGCGGAGCAATTTGCGGCAGATGCGACTGAGCGATCAACTGATATGCCTGATGTGTCTTATACTCCTCCTACCCCTCCATCTTTAGGAGATAGAGTGAAAAATGTTGGTAGGCGTTTTAGAGATATTTTCAACTTTGAAGATGGTGGAGAGGTTCCGCCTCGTGAGACCGATATTCGTGGTCAGTATCACGAGCTTTCTTACATCACCCCAGACGAAGCTGACATTCTGATGGCCTTGGGCGGTTCAGGTGAGCCGGGTCCTATGGGCATTCCGCAGTATGGATTCGGCGATAATGATGGTAGTGAAGGGTATGGAGACGGCGACAGCGACACTGGCGGTATGGGTTCTGGGGACAGTGATACCGGCAGCGGCGGCCGCGATGATGACAGCAATGGCGGAGGCTGGAGTGATGACGATTATCGCGGCTACCAAGAGGAAGATGAGCAGCAGCAAACCGTTGACATGGGCAACTATGAAAAAGATTTTGGCGGAGATTCTCCCGAGGGTTATAGCATTAGCGATATTTTGGCTGACAATGCTGCTGCCGAAGCTGCCGAAGCTGCCGCTCAAGAAGCCGCGAACAGGGCGCAGATAGAGCAGGCTATAAAGTCTGGCACGTTGACTTCAGAGTTAACTGGCAAGCCTGTCATGTCGAAGTCTGGTCCTGTCATGGCTGGCACAAAGGAAGAGCAGAAAGCCGCTAAAGAAGCCTACAATCAGTTGCAGTCCGGCATTCTTGGCGGTCAGATTGAGTCTTCAGGAACAACTGGCACAAGTAATGCTAACAAAGCTGGTCTTTTGAATGCCAATTTAGACCTTGTTGATGATATAGTCACTACTGATCCGATGAGTTCAGCGGCCATAGACAAGACAGCCGCCGCAGCAACAGGTTTGACTGGCAAGAATTTAGATGCGGTCATTGGATATGATAAGTACGGCGCACCTGTTATGTCAGGTGCCGCTTACGGTAAGGATGTTGACTTAACAGATCAGGAACGCGCTCTTGGCAACTTTATGTCACAAACTGTAGAAGCAACAGATCCCAACAATACTGGAAAAGTAACTCGTATTAGTAATGTGGACGGTAAGCTTACCGCGCAAGATGTCACAAACACTGGACGCCCATCTAGAAACATGCTTCAGGACATTGAGGCACAAATGAGTAGTGCTATTGATCGGCAGACTCTTGAGCAATCAGGCGCTTTAGACGATCTTGGTATTTTTTCTGATGCGCTTTTCGGTGTTGGTTATGCTAAAGCTGCTGATGAAGCTCTTGGTGCCGCAGAAGATATGAGAAAGTCTGCTGCTGCTGAAAGACTTACAGACATAGTTGAAAGCGGACATTATGGTGTTACTGATGCAAAAACAGGTCAGTTAGTTGGTACAGTAGATCCTACTGGCGGAATTTTTGGAACAGGCACATACAGTGGACGCCCCGGATATGATCCATTTGCGTCAGGCAATACGCTTGATCCAGAAACAAACAGTTATACCGTCACTAACGACTCTGGTTACGATCGATCTGATGGTGGTGATAGCTCTGTGTCATCTGGTGGTGGCGCTCCAGAAGCTCCAAAAGAGCCTGTGTTTGATCCACTATTTGAGGTTCTGCCGCCGCTTCCAGTTGACCCCGGTCCTGTTTTGGTTGATTCCAATCGCCAGCCTGTTCCGTCAAACCTTCAAGGTCCTGTTGGTTACGGCACATCGCAAACAGGCCAGATCAATCCATATTCTTTATCAGAGATGCAGCGCTACCAGCAAATGTTAGCACGGTTAAATCGGCCAAGGTCTCCAATTGGTTTAGCTGATGGTGGGTCTGTGTTAGATGCAGCAGCGGGAAGATTTTTGGAGTCGTTAACAGCGGCGTAGGGCAATGGACGATACATTTGATATACCCACAGAGTATCTAACTGATGCAGAGTTAGAGGCTCTGGCAAGGCACTTGGACAAATTCAAGGAGCTTCATGAGCGTGATGAGTATCAGGAAAACTTTTTAAAGTTTGTTAAGCATGTATGGCCTTCTTTTATTGCTGGAAACCATCACAGAATATTTGCAGAGAAGCTTGAAAAGGTTGCGCGTGGCGAGTTAAAGCGTCTGATTGTTAACATGCCGCCGCGACATACGAAGTCAGAGTTTGCGAGTTATCTGTTTCCTGCGTGGGTTATGGGGCAAAAGCCTGAGACGAAGATCATTCAGGCAACGCATACGGCTGAGTTGGCAGTTGGCTTTGGACGTAAGGTTAAAAACCTTATTGACAGTGAGGTTTATCGTGATGTGTTCCCTGAGTTGGCGTTAGCCAAGGATGCGAAGGCATCTGGTCGCTGGTCAACTGACAAGGGTGGTGAGTATTACGCTGTTGGTGTGGGTGGTGCGCTTGCTGGTCGTGGTGCGAATTTATGTATTATTGACGATCCTGTATCTGAGCAGGATGCCTTGTCTCCAACTGCATTGGATAATATATACGAATGGTACACATCAGGCCCAAGACAGCGACTACAGCCGGGCGGCGCGATTATAATTGTGATGACGCGGTGGTCGATCAGGGATCTGACGGCGAAGGTGTTACAGAAACAGGCCGAGGGCGGTGCGGACAAGTGGGAGGTCGTAGAGTTCCCAGCGATATTTCCCGACACCGACAAGGTGTTGTGGCCAGAATTCTGGAGCAGGGAAGAATTAGAAGGCGTTAGAGCGTCTATTCCGGTAGCAAAATGGAATGCGCAGTATTTACAGAATCCGACAGCCGAAGAAGGCGCAATTGTAAAAAGGGAGTGGTGGAATGTTTGGGATAGCGATGAGCCACCTACCTGCTCATACATCATCCAGTCCTATGATACGGCCTTCACGAAAAGCGAAAGGTCAGACTTTAGCGCGATTACAACATGGGGCGTGTTTCATCCTGACGAGGGTGATGAGGCAGCGATCATATTGTTGGACGCTGAAAAGGGTCGATGGGAGTTTCCAGAGCTTAAAGACGCGGCACTGCGATTGTATGAAGAATACGAGCCAGACTTAGTTCTCATAGAGCAGAAGGCGTCTGGTACGCCGCTCACACAAGACTTACGAAAAATGGGTATACCTGTAAGCGGCTTTACGCCGGGTCGTGGCGCGGATAAATTTTCTCGCATGAATGCCTGTGCGCCGGTCTTTGAATCTGGTATGGTATATGCTCCTGAAGCACGTTGGGCTGAAGAGGTCATAGAGGAGTGTGCGGCATTCCCGAATGGCGAACATGATGACTTGGCGGATAGCATGAGTCAGGCTATACTAAGATTTCGGCAGGGCAATTTTATCCGAACCCGCTCAGACGAAGAAGATGAAGATTTTTATAATTATCGCAGCAAGAGAGAATATTACTGATGGCTAATCGCATGGGGACAAAACTTCCACCGCGCTTGCAAAAGCAGAAGCGTACAGGAAAGCGTCCTATTCCTCGTGGCGCTCCTGGTGGGCAGTTAGGCAAGACTCCTATGGGGAGTATGGCTGAAGCTTTAATACGCCGTGGTTTAGTTGGGAATGATACAATTGTTGACTCTCCTTATGCGCCAGATTTTCGTAGGATGGGTTTTAAAAATCGTGAGTTTGGCATGAAAGATATGCCTGCTGGTTACAGTGGCGGTGGCTGTGTAATGCCTGGTCGCGGCGGAAAGTTTAAGGGGATCAGCTAATGGCTGGAAAAAAGATAGATATTACGACTGCTCCTATTGAGGATTTAGACAAGTTGATTGCGCAGTTGAAAAAGGATCAGGCCAGTTCTAAAAAGCCTGTGAAAAAGAAAAATGGCGGTGCAATTTTAATGTCCCCACGCAAGTACATGGCTTGCGGCGGCAAGGTTCATAAATAGGAGATACTAATGTCAGGTAAAAAATACACAGGCCCATTGCCAAAAAGCAAACCAGCAAATTCAACCAATAAAAAGACTGGCGCAACTCGTGGTGCCGGGGATGATGCCGAGTACATGCGTAAAGCTGCTGAAGCTAACAGATATAAAGAAGGCGGAAATGTTCTATCTGACGCTGATCGCAATAGATTAAATTCTCTTTTTGGAGAAACTGGTAAATCTATTTCTGATGCTGACCGTAGACGAACTCAAAGTCTGACTGGCGGCATGAAAGAAAGCGGAAAAGCCATTTCAAATGCCGATAAAAAGCGTGTGAAAAAAATTGTTTCAGGCTACGAAGGCGGCGGCGCAGTTCGTGGCATGGGCAAAGCATACCAAGGCGGCAAGAGAAGCTGTAAGGTGCGGTAATGAAAACGATCAAGATCGAAATCAACGTAGATGACATAATTCCAGAAGAAGGCTTTGAGCCT
>Ga0209771_1001966_pt1 | contig 12846 bp, 7 predicted proteins | sample SaaInl59LU_5_DNA_FD_184639 | JGI IMG/M metagenome (GOLD analysis project Ga0209771, IMG submission 184639) | Marine microbial communities from expanding oxygen minimum zones in the Saanich Inlet - ESP_59LU_5_DNA (SPAdes) (version 2) | ecosystem: Environmental > Aquatic > Marine > Intertidal zone ...
CTCGACCTTGAATCAGTAATCGCTGAACTCGAAGCATCTTTGGGTGAAGAAGAAGATGAAGAAGTATCTGAAGAAGAAGATTTGGAAGAAGAACTTGAGTCATCTGACATCGAAAATGATGATGAATTAACTGAAGAAGAAGATGAAGAATTGTCTTTGGAAGAAATCATCAACACTTTGAAAGAAATGACTGAAGAGGAAGAAGTTGAAGAAACTTACGAATCGGAAGAAGTTGAAGAAGAGTCAAGTGAAGAATTGGAAGAAGCATATGCTACTATTCAATCTTTGAGAAACACAATCAACGAGGTAAACTTGTTGAATGCTAAACTTCTTTACACTAACAAGTTGTTCAGAACATTCGACTTGAACGAAGGTCAGAAGATGAAAGTCATCGAAAACTTCGATAGAGCTGAATCTTTGAGAGAAGTAAAATTGGTATTCGCTACATTGGGTGAGAACTTGAATGTTGCTAAAAAGCCAAAAACAGTTGTAAAAGAATCACTAGCTTCTAAACCTATGGCATCTAGCGCACCTAAGAAAGAAATCATTTCTGAAGGTACTGAAGTTGCAAATAGATTTAAGAAACTTGCTGGTTTGATTAAATAATTTAAGAAACTAAAGAAAAGGATTAATAAGATGAACACAAATTCTCTATTAAACGAATCTGCTGGTTTCAACAAGAAAATGAGCGAAGAGGCTAAAGGCCTTGTAGCTAAGTGGGAAAAGACTGGTCTTTTAGAAGGAATCGACGCTGATTTCGAAAGAGCATCTATCGCTACTTTGTTGGAAAACCAAGCAAAACAACTCGTATCTGAAGCATCAAGCACAGGTACTCAAGCAAACTCTGAAGAGTGGGCAGGTGTCGCTCTTCCATTGGTAAGAAGAATTTTCAGCGAAATCGCTGCTAAAGAATTCGTTTCTGTACAACCTATGAACTTGCCTTCTGGTCTTGTATTCTACTTGGACTTCAAGTATGGTACTGCTCAGCCAGGATTTGAAACAGGTGCTGGTAAAGATTCACAAACTGACTCAGTATTCGGTATTACCGAAGTTGCTGGTGCAGCTTCTGAAGGTCTTTATGGTGCTGGTCGTTTCGGTTACACTATCAACGAAGCTGCTTCTGCAACTCAATCATTGGCAGGTGCAGTAGGTACTGATGCGTACCTTACTTCTTCTTTGTCATTGTCTGACATCAACTACGATTCAGCATTCTCTGCATCAGTATGGGCTACTCACGATACTGACTTGGTAACTGTTGCTATTGAAACTGCATCTCTTGCTCAAGTAGGTGAAGTTGCTGACTTCGATTCTGAAGGTGTACGTGCATTCGCACTTGATGGTGTTGATGAGTACTACGCAGCTTACACTCGCCTTGCGGGTGGAAACATCGTATTCGTTGCACGTGATACTGCATTTGGTGATACTTTGGTAGTTAAATACCAAAAACAACCAACTGACACCAGTCGTGGTGACTTCGAAGTAGGTAAAGTAGCTATGGGTCTAAACCCAGAGACTGACTTGGGTATTCCAGAATTGAACGTAGAGCTACGCTCTGTGCCAATCGTTGCTAAGACTCGTAAGTTGAAAGCACAATGGACTCCTGAGTTCGCTCAAGATTTGAACGCTTACCACTCAATTGACGCTGAAGCTGAATTGACTTCAATGTTGTCTGAGTACGTATCTCAAGAAATCGACCTCGAAATCTTAGATATGTTGATGACCAATGCATTGACTGAAGGTCACTGGTCTGCTAAAGTAGGTTACGAGTGGAATGGTTCAAACGGATTTGCTGACGGTGGTACTGCTGCTCGTTACACTCAACAACAATGGTTCCAGACTCTTGGTACTGTTCTTCAGAGAGTGTCTAACCAAATTCACGCTAAGACCATGCGTGGTGGAGCAAACTTTATGGTTGTTTCTCCTGATGTAGCTACTATCCTTGAGTCAATCCCAGGATTCGCTGCTAATGGTACTGGTGATGCAATGCAATTTGCAATGGGTGTATCTCAAGTAGGTTCATTCGCAAATCGTTACCAAGTGTACAAAAACCCATATATGACTGATAACGTTATCTTGATGGGCTTCAAGGGTGGTCAATTCTTGGAAACTGGTGCTGTATACGCTCCATACATTCCATTAATTATGACTCCTTTGGTATACGACCCGAAAAACTTCACGCCAAGAAAAGGTGTAATGACACGTTACGCTAAGCAAATGGTACGTGGTGAGTTCTACGGAAAAGTATACGTAGGTGACTTGAACACATTGGGATAATCAATATCTCAATATAGATAATTAAGGGGGGCTTCGGCCCCCCTTTTTTATTATGGGTAGGATACTTATACTAAACAATGTTATAAAACTAAAGGACAGTACGTATGCCGGAAAATTTAGAAAAAAGAGTACCCAAGGGAAATATAAAGTTCTCAATCTCTTTATCGGAAGAACAAAAGTCTGCAAAGTCTGAGATTCTATCTCACCCATTCAATTTTATATTAGGAAAAGCAGGTAGTGGTAAAACATTAGTAGCAGTTCAGATTGCATTGGATTCATTCTTTAAAAGAGAAGTAAATAAGATAGTCATTACAAGACCAACAGTATCAAATGAAGACAATGGATTCTTACCAGGTTCTTTAGAAGAGAAGATGGAGCCGTGGTTAGTTCCAATCCGTTCTAATATGAGAAAGGTTTATAACAAGCCTCAGATATTAGAGAAGATGGAGAAGGATGAAGACATCGAATTAGTATCCCTATCTCACTTTAGAGGAAGAACGTTCGACAACGCAGTGGTAATCGTAGATGAGTTCCAAAACTTGACTAAACAACAACTTGGAATGGTATTGGGTCGATTGGGTAAAAACTCTCGAATGATACTATGTGGTGATGGTCAACAAATTGATTTGAAATTTAATAATGATTCTGCAATCCACGATGTACCGAAACTAAAAGAATCGAGATATGTATATACAATAACACTCAAAGACAATCATAGACACGAGTCTTTAGATGAAGTTTTAAGATTGTTATATTCAATTCAGTAAGTTATGTCCGAATCCCTACTATTTATTAGGGAGAGAAAGTAAGATAATTATCGGAGATATATATGTCGTTTGACTACACAGGTTCATTTAGCGGGTCTTTTAGTGGTGAAATAGTTGCATCGAACGATGTGATTTCATCATCAGCACAAGTCGCTGCTAACTTACCAAGTGGGGTGGTTTCGGCGTCTAATCAAATAGATTATAGACGTGTTCAGAACAAACCTACTACCATTTCTGCATTTCAGAAAAACTCAATCGTTGCAAATAACAACTTTAGAGAAAACACATACCCAACCGACTCTGCATCATTTGATAGTAGAATTAAAGGGTTGGGTGGTAGAATAACTACATTAGAAAATGCAACCGATGAAACGGGTTCTGATTCCCAAACACTTTCCTTCAATCAGGTAAATAATCAATTAACAATTTCTGATGGTAATTCCGTAGATTTATCTACACTTGCCGGTGGTGGTGGGGGTGGTTCATCTATATGGTCTACTGGTTCTGATTATTACTATGTGAGTTCAGACTTACAAGTAACTGGTTCATTTAAGGTAAAAGAAAATGTTATAGCAGATTCATTCACTGGGTCATTACACGGTACTGCTGATACTGCTTCATTTATATCTGATACATTCATTTCAGCATCAGCTGCAAGAAGTGGATTTGGCCAAGGTGGTGGAACATCCGATTTTACACAACTAACAAATGTTCCAAGTGGATTGGTTAGTGGGTCAACACAAATCACCGATGTAATCACCGATTCATACATTTCAGCATCTGCTGCACTAAGTGGATTTGGTGCTGGTGGTGGTGAGGTTTACACCGAGGGCGATGGTATTGATATCACTTCAAATGTAATCTCACTTGATACATCATCCACACATTTCAGATTAGGTGTATCTGCATCGGCAGCTCTATACGGATTTGGTTCTGGTGGAGGTGGTGGTTCATTTGGCGACCCACCTACATTCGACCAAGATGGTTTACAAGTAAATGAGTTCGTTGCAAGTGGTTCTACAATTGCTACATTAACTGTAACTGATGTTACTCCTGGCGATACTGCTACATTTGAGATTCAATCTGCATATACTGATGACTTCTTTAAAATTTCAAGTGGTGGTGTGGTTACTGCAAATACATTAGTAACCTCCTCTATGAATACTACTGCCGGTAGTGGTTCTAATGAATCACATCCATTCTTGGTAAAAGTAACTGATGGTCAAAACAATGTTGTTGAAGAAACAATTTACATTTATGTAAGACCAAACTCAGCACCAGTATTTAGACAAACCTCAGTTGCAGGTTCAATCATTACATCATTTACTTCAAGTGCTGTGAATGAAAACTCTACCGATGGTTCTACTATTGCAACGATTTACTTTACCGATGAGAATAGTGATACAATTACAATTAGAACTGGGTCAGTAACTCCTGCTGACCACTTTAATTACACAATTAACGCAACAAATGTGGTAATCACTCAGGATACTGCAAGTTTAGATTATGAATCTATCACATCATACACTCTAAGTTTGACTGCAAGTGATGAGCATTACGAAAGTGGTGTTGATGATAATTCGGTTACCACATTGGAAATACAAATCCCAGTAGGTGACAATTTAGCACCAGGTGTAAATGACCAAACTCTAACTGCCATTAACGAAAACTCTTCTAATGGTACGGTAGTTGATAGTGTCGAAGCAAGTGATAATGAGAGTGATACAATTACTTGGACTACATTTGTATTACGAAGTGCATACTTAAATGGAGTTGGAACTAATGTAACCTCATCATTAGGTGGTACATCGTTATACGACCCACACTCTAACCCATTCCAAATCAATAGTGGTAATGGTCAAGTTACTCGTAAGAATGGTGTATTCTTAAACGCAGATGTTGCTGATAGATACGAATACGAGGTTGAGGTAAAGGATATCTACAACACGATAAGTGGTAGTGGTATTATTACTATCCCAATTGATGATGACGCTGCTTCAAGTATTGGTACTGATGGAAACGATTACTACATTCAAGAAGGTGCTACTCAAGGTGACAACTTAACTACATACTCAAATGGATATACTTCAGGAAATGTAACATTTACTTCAGCAGTATCTCAAATGTGGGAAGTTAATAGTGTACCAAGTGGGTATGTTAGATTCACTAATGGTGCAAATCATCAAACTGGGTCAAGTGTAACTCTTGAAGTGGATACTGACATTAGTGGTAATCTACATTTTGTAGATAGTGACACGGTTGAGATTCAAATCACGGCATCTGAAACTTTATTTGAAACTACAAAGCAATTTAGAGACCATACTTTAACAATCACGGACAATCAACCATATTCAATCGTATTTAGTGATACAGGTGCAAACTTGAATAGTAATGGTGCGAGACCAAGTAATACATTAACTACAATCTCATTCACCGAACCTCAAATTGGTATTGGTGATACGATTGACCACGATGCATTTACACTTACTGACCCAAGTGGTCAATTAACTACGGTGAAAAGTGGTGAGACTTATTATGTAAGACCGACCTCAAACTTGAGTGGGTCTACTACATACGACTTTACTGCAAGTATCGCAGATAGTTATGGTAATATCACGACTGACTCACATTCTATTACAATTGCTCAAGCAGGGGTTGGTACTTTAACCGAAAATGGTACATTCTATGTAATTGAATCGGCAACAAATGGTGATAATATTGTATTAGGAACAAATGGTAGAACTGGGACTCAAGGTGACTTGGGAGTTACATATGACCCACAATATAATTCAGCAGCAGTTGCATCATTCACTTCATCAAACGCACTAATTAATGTTGCTTCAAATGGTAACCTAAGTGTTGGAACTGATATTAGTGGTAGTGGTAATACTGATGGTGATACAATTACATCTAATATAACTTGGCAAGACCAATTTGGAAACGCAGGTGGTCCGACTTCCATCACAGTGAATATTACTGAGAACTTTGCCCCAACTGCAACTGATACTCCAGAAACTAACAACCTAAACACTAACTTAGGTGTTGATGGTGCTAAGTTAGCAACTTTAACTTGGAGTGATACTGAAGGTGATTCACTTAACATTAGTTCATTTGCATTAAGTGGTACTGATGCCTCAAGTTTGTCATCATCGCATGATGGTGGTAACACATTTGGTATTTATGCTAATGGTGATAGAAGTGCTGAGACCCTATCTTACACGGCAAGTGTTGAAGATACCCACGGATTTAGTGTAGGTACTTACAAAGATGATATAACAATCGCACAAGCAGATGATGGTACATTATCAGTTGGAACTCTTTACATTATTGAGTCGGCAACAAATGGCGATGGTATTACAACTGATACTGATGGATTGGGTTCATCAACAAGTGTTAGTGTAACTTACTCACCATCATATGGTAGTCCAGCAGCACAAAACTTCTCATCTACAAGTCCATTTATAGACATCAACTCATCTACTGGTGAATTGACAGTTGGCAATGACATTAGTGGTAGTGCCAATACAAGTGGAGATACAATTTCAACTACAATTGGGTGGGAAGACCAATATGGTAACACCGACTCAGTTTCAGTTGATGTAAACGTAACTTCAAATACAGCACCAAGTGCTGCTGATACTCCAAATACTTCAAATTGGAATACAAACTTGGCAGTTGATGGTGCTTTATTAGCAGAATTAACTTGGAGTGATACTGAAGGTGATGATTTGGATATTAGTTCATTTACATTAAGTGGTGCAGGTGCTTCTTCACTATCATCATCTTACAATGGTTCTAACACATTTGGTATTTATGCAAATGGTGATAGAAGTGCAGGTACGATTTCTTATACTGCTGAGATTGATGATGAGCATGGATTCAATACTGGAACTTATGCAGATAATATAGTAATCTCTCAAGCACAAGGTGGTTCTATAACATCAGAAAACTTCTATATCATCGAATCAGCACTTAGTGGTGCATTAATTACTACGGTGTCAACTGGAATCGCAGGAACACAAGGTGATGTCAATGTAACTTATTCTCCAAACTATGGTGTTCAAGTAGCAGAACAATTTAACACAAATCATTCAGTAATCGCAATTGATTCAAATGGTAACTTGAGTGTTAAATCTAATATTAGTGGTTCATACATAAATGGTGATTCTATTTCACCAACCATTTATTGGGAAGACCAATATGGTAATGAAGGTACTGGTAGTATCACAATCAACATTACTAATAACGTACTACCATCTGCTACACTTATAGATGAAAGTGTAAGTGCTCCGGTATCATCTGGAACTAAATTGGTAACAATTACAATTAGTGATACCGAAAGTGATTCACCATATTCAGTAAGTTTAAGTGGTGAGGGTGCTGCATCAATGTCGTTAGACCCTCAGAACGATGCATCATCTTCGTGGTTTATTAATGCAAGTGATTCTTCAATGACTACTGGTATGACTCTAAACTATACCGCAAGCATTCAAGATGCTTATGGTGAGGGTGTTGTTGAGTACAATAGAGAATTTGTAGTAGGTGAAGCTCCTGCAGGTGGTGGATTATGGTATGCATATCTTACTGAATACTCACAATATATTGGTGTATTTGGTGATGATTTAGATTTGTATGGTGATGGTGATGTATTTGGTGGAGCAAATGATGATGGTGTCATAGATGCAGATTCTATATTCCATTCGTTTGCTGAAGGTGAAATGGGTGCTTCCGTTATTAGTGATTCCTTCGGTGGTGTTGGTGGAAAAACATTCCTGATTGCAAGTGGTTCGATACTATCAGCATCAATTTCGACCCCACTTTTAGATACTGTATTACACAATACTGGTTCTAATAGTTCTACTGGGTTATTAATTGTATTCCCATCTTCATCTGATATTGGATTATTACCAGACTCAATGGGGTCATCACAAGGTGATAATACCACAGGTAGATACTTGATTTGGGGTGATAATTCAAATAGTGATGGACTCCGTGGTTTCAAGGTTAGGTACTTTGATATGGATGGTTCAAATACATATACAAATACATCTGATACAAGATTTGGAGTTATATTCGGAGGAGATTCCGCACAGGGTGGTTCTGGTATTGATTACTATCTATTAACTGCAAGTGGTAGCTACTCTCTACCTAACAATAAATAAGGGGTGACATAGATGGCAATTATTTTTAGTGAAGATTTAACAAGAGACCAAGGAAAATTAGCAAATGCTGATATAATCCAAGGTTCTTGGAGAACGGTAGGTTCTAAATCCGATTTGAATGCTCTAACTGGTTCAGTTTCAGATAAGCAAAGAATAGAAGATGGGCAATTGTTTTGGGCAAAGGATGAGGATACATTTTATAGATATAAAGTTGTTCAAGTTGGGTTCTCACAAACTCTAACATTTGAAGAATTTTCATTTGGTGGTGGGTCTACTCCCGATGGGACTATTAGTGGTTCTCAGCAAATATCTGATTTAGGATTTTTATCATCAGCAGATACAAGTTCGTTTGTATTAATATCTGATACTGGGTCATTCTTACTTGTATCACAAACTGGGTCATTCCTAACTACATCTTCATTTAATGATGCAACAAGTTCATTTACATTACTTAGTGACTTTAATGATATTACATCATCACTATCTACATTTGTAGTGTATTCTGCATCAAATGCAACTACTGCATCTTACATTGACCCAACATTTATTTCAGCATCTGCAGCTGCATCTGGGTTTGGTGCTGGTGGTGGTTCTGAAGTTGGTGGAATCTTTATACAAACTGGCTCGTATTATGCAACAACAAATGACCTACAAATTACAGGGTCGGTGACCATAGGTGATGGGTTATTAAAGTTTAAAGAGTACGACTCGTTACCAAGTGTTGAGGGCGGAACTATTGCATACTACGATGGTGTGTTTTGGTTAGGTCAAGATAATTAACCTTTTTAGGTTAGAATTACATACTTATAATAAAAAATTACAAGAAGTTATATTGATATATCAATTATTAATGTGTTAACACAAAAAGAGGATTAACAATGGCAGAATGGAAAAAAGTAGTCGTCTCCGGCTCGGCGATAAGCCAACTCGAAAACGACTCTAATTATTTATCAAGTGCCGGTGGTGATATTGTATCATCATCTAACTTTACTTCACCTGCACAAGGTGAATTTACTGCATCTATTAATGGTGTAGAACAAAAAATTGACTTAGGTCTACAAACGGATGATAGAGTTCAGTTTGCAGATGTAACTGGTTCGTTATTAGGTAATGTTACTGGTAATTTGACTGGTACTGCATCTTATGTAGACGCTGATAATGTAGATTTTGCCGGTGGAACTGGTCAATCTCTTACAGCAGTCTCTACCTCATTCGATTCGCGTATCGCTGAACTTGAAACTGGCGCTTATGACTTAGACATCGCAGGTGATACCGGTATAGACACTATCGAAAATTCAGACACACTTACATTTACTGGTGGTGAAGGTATTGATACGAGTGTTGGTGCTGGAGCAGTTACTATTGCAATGGCAGATAATTTCACTATCGCCGGGTCTGGTTCTATTGGTACAAGTTTGACAGTACAAGGTGATTTGACTGTAAATGGTACAACAACTACTGTAAACTCTACTAACTTGAACATCGAAGATAAGTTTATCTTGTTGTCTTCGGGTTCTACATCAGGTAATGACGCAGGTCTTGTAGTTGAAGGACAGGGTGCTTCATTTGGTTGGGATGAGTCGGAAAATAGATGGGCATTTGATTTCGCAGGTGCTACGTTCGACCAATCTACAATTGGTGCTGATGCTTACGCTGCTGCAGTTGTAATAACTGATGACGCAAACTACCGTAAAAATGGTAACATCAGAATTCAGTCTGATGAAATCTATATTTACGTAGAATAACCCAAATTGGATTAAGTTATGAGTTTACAAGATAAATTAGGATTGAAAAAGAAAGACCCTAACAAAGCATATCTTGAATTGACTAAAGATGAATTAGAGTCATTGATAGTTGGTTTAGGTGAAGCAACCTTCAAAGGTAAACAAGTTGAGTCAGTTTTCAAACTCGCAGTAAAGTTACAAAGTGAATTAAAGAAATTAAAATAATTAATTTCATTTTATTAGAAACCCTCACCAATAGGTGGGGGTTTTTATTTTCTAATTAACTATTTATAAGAGATTAATCACAAAATAAACCTGGTTGTTGGCCTGAAAGGGAAGTGGGCACTTATTGTGTTACCAACCACATATAGGAAGAGCATATGCCGAATTGGAAGAAGGTCATTACCTCCGGTAGTGACGCAACACTAAATCAAATTACATCATCGGGAGGGGTACAATCTACCGATGTTACAATCGATGATTGGGGTTCAGTCTCAGCTTCATTGGCATCCATAAATTCAGATTCAAGTAATTTAACCCTACAAGATGTAACTGATAATGGTAGTACCACTACAAATACTTTAACAATAAACAATGGTACTTTAGGTGCAACCTCACTACACGTTGATGGTAACCACCAATATCCACTAAAAATCACATCAGATAGTCTTACTGGTGACCCATATATGGAACTTGGTGGTGATGGTATACAACTCGTAAACCCTGTAAACGAAGACCTCAAGATTCGTATAGGACCATCCAATGATATAACTTTAGTCGCTCGATTTGAATACGACCCTATTAGTGAAAATCGTAACTTTGCTATGCAAGGCACTGGTAGTATGTCTGGGTTCAATGTTGTTGCTGAAAACTCATTGGCAATTGGTAATATTGATAATGCAAATACCGATACTGATAAGTTTTTGGTAATAGATGGTGCGGGCACTGTTAAATATAGAAGTGGTGTTGAGTTAAGAGGTGATATCGGTGCCGGTACTGGTGCTGGTAGTGTTACAAGCGTTGGTGGTACTGGTACTGTAAGTGGTCTAAGTTTAGGTGGAACGGTAACAACAAGTGGAAACTTAACACTTAGTGGTACTATATCAATAGATTCAACTAATATTACTGATGTAGATGCATTCTCACAAAGTGGAACTTATGCTAATCTTAGAGCTCAAGCAACTACAAAAGGTGATGTGGGATTGGGTAATGTGGAGAATACTACGTTATCCACTTGGGCAGGTTCTTCGAATATCACAACACTTGGTACGGTAACATCGGGTGATGTATCTGCCATTCTACCAAGTTTAGATAACTATGGTGAATGGTATTTAGCTGGTGAGGCTGACACTACGGATGTTACAAGTGGTAAGTATGTTAAGTTTACCGGTGGTCAAAGTATTACTGGTGCTGGTACTGAGGCAAACCCATATGTAATGACTATACAACCAACCTCATTGGGTACAGTAACATCAGGTGATGTTTCAGCAATTCTACCGAGTGGCATCCTTAGTGGTTCTAACACAATTAGTGGAAAAACACTTGGTTCTGATTTAGATAATTTAACAGTTGACAACACTACTATTCAATTAAATAGTGGAACTACTTATAATGGTTCTGCTGCAAGAACGATATCTGCAAAAACTGGAACAGTTGCTAATGGTAATACCACACTCGTAACTGGTGATGGTGTATATGATTACGTTAATCCTATTTCGGCTTCTATTGCAAGTGATATAGTGTCGGTATCTAACTCGGCAATAAGCAAATATGCTGCAAGTGGTTCAAGAATGGCAGTGTGGAAAGATGGTGATACGATTCGTGGTTACGATAGTCTACACTACTTTGACAATAGTGGTAATGATATCGGTATCCGACTAAATCCAAGTTCAGTTACAGGTAGAACTATCAGAACAGGTCAAGGTGGTGGTTCAAGTGGAGTACAAATTTTAATTACAAGAACACCGAACAATACCTATGGTGCTACAATTGACTATGTAGTATTTAACTCATTGACAAATAGAACTGCTTATAGAATTGGTAGAGAAATATCTGCTTGGGATAATAATGGTGGAAATATAACAGGTACTGGGTATACAAGTTTTACATATGGAACATTACCTGCAGATTTAGAAGTATCTATTATCGAAAGTTCTGGTGAAATGTATTTAAATATGACTTGGAGTGGTGGTGGAACATATTATATATCTGCAAATATTGATACATTTGGCAGTGGTATATAAAATAAAATAAATTAAATTAAATCCTAAGTTTGGACAGTGAAAAACATAAGGAAGTAAAATGGCAAACGAATTTATAGTTAAAAATGGACTAACGGTACAACAAGGTGGTATCAATGTAACTGGTTCATTAACATTAAGTGATGACTTAATTGTTCGAGGTAGTATTACTGCCGAATCGTACATAGTAAGTTCATCAGTTACACATATGACAACCTCATTTAGTAGTGGTTCTACTATTTTTGGTGATGATAATTCCGACACGCATGAATTTACAGGTTCGGTTTCCATATCCTCAACACTAAACTTAGATTCAGTCGTAAATGCAAATACCGACACGGATAAGTTCTTAGTATTAGACTCAAATGGTAATGTTGATTTCAGAACTGGTACTGAAGTTCGTTCTGATATTGGTGCAACTGCACCACAAAACTTACAATCTGTTACAAGTGTTGGTAGTAGTACGACTGATAGCATTACAATGGCAAACTTTGTGATTAGTAATCCAACTAATAATAACGCAGGGTCGGATAAGATACTCGTATTGGATGCGGCAAATCGGTCAAAGATTAGAACACGGGATGAGTTAAGAAGTGATATTGGTGCATTACAAGCAACTAAAACTCCTCAGATGGTTGTTACTGCTGCCGAGGTATTGGATGAAGCAACGACTGATGTT
>Ga0209771_1001968_pt1 | contig 12842 bp, 2 predicted proteins | sample SaaInl59LU_5_DNA_FD_184639 | JGI IMG/M metagenome (GOLD analysis project Ga0209771, IMG submission 184639) | Marine microbial communities from expanding oxygen minimum zones in the Saanich Inlet - ESP_59LU_5_DNA (SPAdes) (version 2) | ecosystem: Environmental > Aquatic > Marine > Intertidal zone ...
CGCCGATACAGAGCTATTTGTAGAAGTGAAAATTAATCCCGCTGATATTGGGTCCTTAGAACTAGGGATGATAGCAAGTGTGAAAATTGATGCATTTGATTATACGATTTATGGTGGTCTGAATGGTAAGCTGACTTACTTAAGTTCGGATACCTTGTCACAAGAGTCCGCGGATGGACAAAATTCAGTGTTTTATAAAGCCTTAGTTAAAATTGATAAACAATCAACTAATCCCAAATTATTCATATCGGATTTAAAAGCAGGTATGACATCTGGGGTGGATATTCAAACGGGCTCTCGTACTATATTAGAATACATTATGAAACCCGTGACTCGAGCCTTTCAAGGTGCGGGGAGTGAGCGTTAAGGTTTGATGTTTTTTCTAAGACAATGGCTTATATATAAGTAATAAAAACTATAGTAATTTTCATAACACGTTAAAAATTAAAATAATAAGTGTTGTGTATGACAGTTACATCCAAATATATAGTCTTAAAAAATTCAGGGAAGATTGTCTTAGATTTTGATTTGAAATTTGAAGATCTTAATTTGGTTAACCAAAATATTTTGTTCTCAGGTTCTTCTCAGATAGATGGGATAAAAATCCAACCTGGAACTCTCTTCGACTTCTCTAATTCAAAAGCAAGCTCTGATATAATTCACTTAGAAGCAAAGTTGGTAAATTATATAGCCCATTTTTCCATTGATAACAGTGGTGTTATCAACCTTACTAAGGGAATTGGCGCTGAAATAGAAGGGCTATCATTCGTTTCTGCAAATACTGCTAGTGATACATTGATATTTGCTGATTATACGACAAATGCTAAAGCCATTAGAGATGCTTTTTATACAGGCACTAGTAGTGAAATTATCTACATAGATAGGTCAATAAGTGAGATTTTATTATTGTCAAAGATAGATAATAATGGCTTCTTAGATATATTTGCCGAAGATCCCAACAACGTGACTTGGTTAAAAGTCAATCCTATTGCTGAAAAGACATTGGTATTTATTGATGGTGCATTAACAGCCTTAGCATTATCTGAAGCCTTAGCATCCGCAACAGCCCCTATCTTGGATACAACGCAGACAAGTCTAAATCAAGTCATGAAAGCATTCACTGTTTCACACACTGATAATACAGAGGTAGTAAACGATACAGCCCTTATAAAAGCCATCGCGTTTGATCAAAGCGGAGAAAACTTCACCGGTTTTGGTCAAAACGTAACATTAAATGTGTCTGGTAATAGTGGTGTAGATAAGATTTATATAAAAGCGGGCTCAAGCGTAGATGCGACAAACTTGAAAGGTTCAAAAGACGAAGTTTATTTTACTGGCACCTGGGATCAATACAGTAAAAAAATCGATACTAGTGGAAATATTACGTTTAGCAGAATACTAACTATAGATGAGGTTAGTGCCACAGAGAGCGTTTTAGTGAGTAATGGTAGTGTTGTGGCAACCCGGGACATGCTGATATTTGCAGACGGTAGTTTGACGACTCAAGACGCATTCAATGCTTTAAAGGTCGATTTAGAAGTATTAAGTACTAATATTTCAGTTTTTGATAATTCAGTTACGACGCCACAATTACCTCCAGTGCTAAGTTCAACACTAGAAAGAATTGGTGATAATACGTTAGATGTTCGCTCTGATATTGTGTTTCAAGTCGATCAAGCGGTCAAAGCTATAGCTGGTAAAAATATTACCCTTACGGATAATACTGCAGTTGGCTATCAAGGTGAAACAAACACGAATAGCTTCACTATTTCTGTTACCTCTCCAGCTGTTACAATTGACAATGCTAAAGGGGTAATCATTGTTGACGTTGATGCTATTTTTGATTTGGATTTATCGTCATCATATACGTTGAGCGTCGATAATGGGGCTTTTGTTAGTCTCGATTATGACCTTGCTATTGCTGATTTCACCGATATTACATTTAACACTATCACACCAACAGCAGGTTCTGATGCGGTAAAAGCGCTGCAAACATCGCAAAATAATCCGAAGAGTGTGCAGATGGATGTCGATTCTGGGGAATTGATTGAAAGTGCACAATGGGTGAGTATAGAAGACTTAGGTAATGGTACAGTCTCAGGGACAGTTTCTTCATTAAGTACTGACATTGCAGCTGGAAATGTGTTTCAGTTTGATGCTGCAACAGGCAATTATGTATTTGTATTTAGTGACCAAAACGCAGAAGGTTTTTCTGTTACTCAGGGCTCTGGCATAACCGCAAAAACAGATTTCTCGGTATATTTACAAAACATGGGGGCTGATGACCTCATTTATATAGATGATGCATATAATAATAACAATAAAGTAAATATTGTTGGTTTTGATGCATTTTCACATGGTAATGGTGCTTCTGGTTCTGAGTTATACTGGGGAATGTTAGGTAGTATTGGGGATCCTCGTTTATATGTCGATTTAGTTGATGAAATAGTTTCAGATGATTCTCAAGGCGTGGCTGATAGTTCTCTTTTAGCTGTGAATTCATCCTTGGGTTTGACCGATGATAAGTCGTTGATTACTTCTGACTCAGCTCCAATGTTAGTCAATTTCATACAAAAAATTACGATCTTCAACAGTACAAATAAAACAGGGAAACAGGATGATACATTGACAGTAATTGCCACGCTTTCTGAGTCCTTTACTCTCACATTAAATAATGGCACACCCACAGTATCTTTAGATTTTTCTGGAGAAATAGTTACAGCAAAGTATGTTTCTAATGATCCTTCCACAAACACTATTATTTTTACTACAACTGCGCCTACTGGCAATACCAATCAAGTGACGTTATCTGACGTTAATTTAGATGGTGCTAGTTTAGTTGGTAAGGATTCCGATTTGATTTTATCTGAGGATCTTGTTGGTGCAAAAGATACCCAATTCGTACTTGATAATACCGCGCCAACTTTGAATGTTACTGATTTTTCATTATCTGAAAATACATTATTAGTGGGCGCATTAACCTCAAACGAAAATGCTTTGATCACGTTAGGTGACGCTGACGATTCAACTCTTTTTTCGATTACTGATAATGTGTTAAGTCTAAAGGCTCCAGTTGATTTTGAGTCCGATGAGACATCTCTAAAAATTAATGTTAGTGTTATAGATATTGCTGGAAACGCCTCTCAAAGTAGCGTTAATGTATCAATAACGAATATTAATGAAGCACCTGTTAGTAATGTCATTGCACAACAATCTGCAACGTTCAATCAAGCGTTCACGCTCGACGTGACGAGTGCTTTTTCGGATGTGGACGCCGATGATGAATTATCTTTTTCAATTGTCGGGGATTTACCTGCAGGGTTGAGTATAGCTAATGGTGTTATTAAAGGGGCACCGACAGTGTTTGGTGATGATTACCAAATCACAGTAAGAGCAACGGATTCTGCGGGTTTATTTGTAGATTCTTCGTTTGCTATCGATATTGCTGGTGCTCCGGTGATTAGGAGTGAGTTATCTAATCTGGGTACCAAAATGCTAGATGTTCGGACATCGATTGTGCTGACAATAGACCAAAATGTCAGTGCTGTGGAAGGTAAAAATATTGTTTTTACTGACAATACTGCTGTTGGGTATCAAGGGGAAACACAACAAAACAACTTTAGTATCCCCGTCACATCAGAATTGGTAAAAATTGATAATGAAAAAGGTATTGTCATTATTAATATCGACAGCTACTTCGCATTAGATTTAGCGTCAAATTACACCTTGTCTATTGATGATGGAGCATTTTTATCAAGCTCTACAAATCTTGCCACGGGAAGCGTTACCGATATTACCTTTACTACCGTTACTCCGACGTCTGATTCGGTAACACTCAGTCAATTAGGACAAGGCGATAATAATGCGGCACAAAGTTATATGATGAGCGTGATAGATGGTTCTTTGATTGAAAGTGCACAGTGGATTGATATTGAAGGTCTGGGCTCAGGAACAAATGCCGGCACTATTTCGAATTTAGCAGAGGACATTGATAAAGGCACTGTAGTTAAGATTGACGCAGGTGCAAGCAACTATGTTTTTGTATTTAGCGATCAAAATAGTAACGGTGGTTCTGAAATAACAGGTAGTGGAATAGCCACTCATACTGACTTTGCCGTTTTTATTGATAATTTTGGTAGTGATGATGTTATATTTGTTGATGATGCATTTAATGATAGCAGTGCACTTAACCTATTATCTTATGAGTTTTTTGCATCAGGCTCTGGAGCTGATACCAAAGAGTTATTTGTAGGCTTATCTGGAGTCGCTGGTGATCCTCGATTATACGTTGGGTTGGCTGATGATTTAGACTCAACCGATGAATTTGGTTACGCAGATAGTACGATTCAAGGCGTCGCTGAAACCCTGGGCCATGATGCGCCAGACGAATTTATAATGACCGCTTAAAAGTAGTAAGGGTAACAAAATGATTGATCAAAACTTTAAATATGTGGTGTTGGCTTGGACTTGTTTGTGGTTGACAGCGTGTGGTAATCAAGAGCAAATAATACCAGAAAAAACACTCGTACCAGCCAATACAAAACAAGTACAACTTGGGGCAAAAACTCAAAGCGCTCGACCCGATACTGGCTTTCCTATAACAGCTTCGTCCAAATACATAGTCACATCTGCGTCAGGCATCAATACGTTGGACTTTGCAAAGCGGACAGATAGTATTTCAATCAGGCAGCAACAGCTACTTATATCAGGTTCTAATGCGGTTGATGATATTGTGATTCAACCTGGTAATCGATACGATTTAACAAATACAAAAGGGTCGGCAGACCGTATTTATTTTTCTAAAGAATTTTCTGAGTATGCAGAGGGTATGTATGTTGAACCCCAAACCGGCATTATTGAAATCGTACGTAATTTAGGACTAGGTGATGAAGAGGTTGTTAAGGTCATCGCTTCTAGTATCGCGAGTGATATTCTGGTTTTTACTGATGGCGCTGTTAGCACAGACATACTTAAAAATGCAATTTTACAGGAGGGTGCCTTAACAGAAATCTCACTTGATAAAATCGATTCTTTATCCACATCCTCTGGTGCTTCAGATGCACAAGCAATCGTAAAAGCAATCGCACTAGATAAAAATGGAGAGACGTTTTTCTCGTTTGGCCCATATGTTGATTTAACCATTTCAGGGAGTCAAGGTATAGATAAAGTCTATATAACCCCTGGTGATACAGTTGATGTCAGTAATTTAAAAGCCAGTCAAGATGAAATATATCTTTTAGGGAGTTGGGATAGTTATCAAAAGACAATTACGGCATCGGGAAATTTAGTTATTACTCGAGATGTGACAGTAGCTGGACAACGTGTATCTGAAAAAGTCACTTTGCCGAGTGGAGCAAATGCCGCAACGAATGATTTACTGATATTTGTCGATGGGGCAATAGATGTTGCCGATGCGGTATCCGCTGTCAAACAAGACGTGACTGTCAGGTTTGCCAACTTAACAGCAAAACAAGAAAATATTGTGACGCCGGCTTTGGTTCAGATTGCTACGCCTGTTAGCGATGATGATATCGACTTTGATTTGGATGGGATTGTTAATGGTGTAGATCTAGATGATGATGATGATGGTATTTTAGACGTTGATGATCAATACCGCTTAAACCCCCTAAACGCAATTGATTCTGATGATGATGGAATCGCTGATTTGTTTGACGCTTATCCAAATGATGCAGGCAATATTATTGATTCTGATGGTGATGGTGTCGCTGATCGTTTTGATATTTATCCAAATGATGCCGCTAAAACTAAAGCTATGGTGGTAGATTTAGATGGCGCTGAATCTTTGGGTTTAGGTGAAGCGTTATCAGGAAGTGGGGGCAATGGTCAGCTTTTACCTCCAGCATTACGCAGAAGTAAACCACATTCGATGAGTATTTTGGATGCATTAATCCCAAAAGCATATGCAGCCGGTGAAGCGCCGAGTATCTCAAATTTAACTAATGCGATTGCATGGGATAAACAAGGACAACCACTCAATGGGTCTATTTTATCTTCAGAAGATCTATTTATTGCAGAAGCGGGATTAACACCGGATGGCCGATTTTTATACCTGTTAACAAGTAAGCATATTCAGCGTGCGTTAGATGGTATAGACGATGAAGTTTGCTCTATTTATCGTGTTGATATGAATGATTATAGTATTGCTTGTTTGTTAAGTGTCGATTTGGGGGATATAGAGCCGGGATCTATTAAAGGTACAATGCAAACGGACTATTCTCGTTCGGGTATTGATTTCCGCTCTGATGGTGCAGCAGTAATGACTGGGTTTGATTGGCAACAAGATTTATCAGGCGTTTCTGGCGGCACTAATTCAACGATTGCATGGTTTTTAAATAAAGACGGTGAGTTAACTTCCTTGCTTCATGATGAAGGGTATTTTGCTGTTTCTGCAATATGGCTTAATGACGATTATTTTGTCGTGGGTGAATATCCCTTTTTAGGGCAAGATGGGCCCCTTGTTCCAGGACGTGAAGGACGTATCGTAATCTATAACGCTGCTGACTTAAGTATCCATAAACGAATCGCTGCCCCGCTTATTTGGTCACCGACAGTGCGTGCAGATGGTGACTTATACTGGCAATACGGTGGTGCCCTTAATGGCGACACACTTACCACGTTTAAAAGTACCTTAGAGGGCGTCCCGGTCACAGATCAAGACGCGTCTCGTGTTTATGATCTAATCGACTTTAAACAAGAAAATAACACATTTAATTCTGCTGATGGCGCTATTCAAATTCCACTGAGTGATGGGGTGGCAAGAGGCTATGAATGGCGCAAAGGAAGTGGTACCGGAACCGATATTGGTTACAAAACGTTTGCTTTTAATGCCGGGTATATTGCTTATATTCAATCGTATGCGCCGGCAACGCCAATGTTAGAAATTGATGGAAATGCGTTAACCGGCAATGGTTTAGATATTAATTTATCAAATGGGCGTGGACGCTTATTGGTGAATAGTGATCCTAGTCAGCTCTTTATTGCACCATCTAGTGCGCAAGATGGGGACCTAGTGATTGACTATAAAGTGCAAACTTCTAGTGGTACAGAGCAGCGTCAATTGATTATTAAAGAACAGACAATTGATAATTGGCGCCTAGATTCGAATCGACCCCGTATCAGTTCGGATGCCCGCTTTGAAGATGCTGCACTTAAATGGGCTAATCCTGAAGCTGAACGCGAAGGGATTTGTGTCTATCAGTTTGCAGTCAATGATTCTGTGTGCGCGCTACTTGAAGGCAATGTTTTATCCACTGATATGGAAACGTTTCGTTCGACGCGTTATGACGATGCCGCAGTTTATCCAGAGGGTAATGGCAATGCTTACCCAGGGATCCGAAATGTATTCTTTGATAATGAACGGTTGCGTATTTTCTTCAAAGATTCAGATACACATACTTATCAACAAGCGGTGGCAAATATTACTGATTTCATCGCCAATGGTGAAGATGCATTTGTATATACACCTGCCGTAAACGGTGCGGGTGAACAAAACATTATTACGGCCGCTGTGGATTTACGTCCGGCTAAAGCTAGTGTGTTAGGCGGTGTTACTGTCAGTGAAGCGACTAATAATGCTATTAAGATAACGTTTGCTTCGCCCTTGTCTGCGTATGTTGCGCTACCTAAATTAGTTATTGAAATGAATGGTAATATTCTACCGATACTAACCACAGTATGGAATTCGGCTAGAACAGAAGTAACCCTAAGCGTAACTGGGACTCGACCAAGTTTAGACCAAATTACAGTGCGTACTCATTCACCTTTGTTTGTGAAAAATTCGACACAGCAATATATGTTGAATGAGGACGATTTTGTTACGGGTGTCGCACCTATTTCAACACTCGATACGGATAATGATGGCATTGTAAACGAGATTGATCGCGATGATGATGCAGATGGTGTTGAAGATGTACTTGATGCTTTTCCATATAATCGGTTTGAGTCTGCAGACTCGGACGGAGATGGCGTGGGCGACAAGTCAGATTTATTTCCATTTGATGCTAACGAATCCAGAGATACAGACGGAGACGGCTTTGGTAATAACAAAGATGCATTTCCGTTAGATGAAACTGAATGGTTAGATTCAGATGGCGATGGTTATGGCGACAACAAAGATGTATTCCCTTTTGATAAAGATGAATGGAAAGATACTGATGGTGATGGCGTCGGTGATAATGGGGACTTTTTTCCATTAATAGCTGTTTCTGTGCCTGATTCAGATAATGATGGTGTCACCGATGAGGACGACCTGTTTCCAAATAATGCTGCCGTATACCGTGATTCAGATAAAGATGGCGTAGGTGATAGTTTAGATGCTTTCCCATTTGATCCCTCTGAAACAACTGATACTGATGGCGATGGATATGGGGATAATTCTGATGCGTTTCCTTTGAACTTTGATGAAGGACAAGATAGGGACCAAGATGGGTTTGGTGATAATCAAGATGCTTTTCCGGATGATGAAACTGAGTGGTATGACTCAGATGATGATGGGCAGGGTGATAATGCAGACCCCTTTCCTCTTGATCCTTATAATGGAGAAGATCCTGCAGAAGAAGAAAGAGACGGTTTTTCACAAGAACAAGACGCTATCACCAATCAATTTGAACAAGATCAATATCGTTGTGGTCGTTATTGCTCCGAATACGCAGATACCTTTTATTATCACTATGCGCTATCAGATAATGAGCAAGTTTTTCCGATCCATCTAGGAGGGAGTAATATTAGCTTGAAATATTCTGGCGGCATGAGTGGTAGCGCTTTTGTTTATGTCAATTCGGCTAATGAAGAGATATTAGTAGAAGTAAATAGTATTACGGATAATGCCTTTTTAGGTGCCTTGGCAAACGGTGCAAAATCACTACGTTTAGCTAAGGCAAATGGGCGAGGGGTTGATGTCAGTTTTAAAATATTTGCAGACGATGTACAGATTGGTATTGTAAACATTGTTGAGGACAATGGGTCGACGGTAAAAGATATTACGCAACTTTATCCTAAGGCAACAGTTTACCCATTATTAGCTGGGACGGGAGAACGCACTGATTCACAATGTACGGAGTTTGGTATGGATGATGTTGCACAAGGGATATCTAAACATGGGCAAATGTCGCTTGTTCCGGACAATCTGATATCTGGTGGGGCGCTGAGCCTCTTAGGCCGTGGTTCTGAAAACTCATTGTATGTGTGCGATGACACGCCGGCAGGTACTTATCACGTCATTATGGATGCATTAGATGGGCGCGGGGGTAAAAAAGTGATGCCATTAGAAATCACGGTTTTGCCTACAAGTGCTGCGGTAGCTGGAGGTAAGATTGAATGGCGTGATTGTGGCAATATCTATTGCAACTTCGTAGATAGTCAATTTTATTACCACTATGCGTTGGAAGAGGATGCGCGTAATTTTGCATATCATTTAACGGATCCTAAGTTTGCTTTAGCCGGACCCGGTGGAGCATCTTCGGCCGGTTTCTTATTGTATGACGAAAACAATGAAGCAACTCGAATTTTCTCATCCTATACTGAGGCATCAGGTGTATACATTCCGATGGATGTCGATAAGATGAATACGGTTATTCGAGAGTCATCTGGACAACTAAGAATGCAACGTAATCTAGAGGAAAATATTGATAATAACTTTAGAATCACCGCTAATAATAAAACTGTTGGTAGTGTCAATCTTGTTGCAAATAAAGGCGCTTCCGTTTTTAATTTACTCCAACAATACACTAAGTTATTTGTCGATCCGGTAAAACCAAGAACGGGGTCGAGAGAATATAATAAATGTTCTGAATTTGGGATTGGCGACTTTGCACAAGGATTAGACAATCACGGACAAATTAGTTTGGTCCCTAATAATTTAATTTCAGGTGGGAGTATGAACCTGATGGGCTTTGGCGGCGAGAGTTCAGTCTACGTATGTCAAGATACACCTCCTGGTGAGTATAATCTGATATTGACAGCAGTCGATGGACTCGGCGGTAGAAAAGAATTTTCGTTGACTGTAATTGTTTCTTCCAATGCAGTGGAAGGGGGCTCTATTCGCTGGGGCGATTAGGTAATGTGTGTTTTAAAGGGGGCTAGGTATTTATTGATACCTAGCCCCCTTTTTTTATTGAGTGTCATTAATTAATATTAATAAGTGAATTAATAATACGATGGCCTAAGAAATATGCTTATGGTTATTATTTTTAAAAGTATGTATATTAGATGTTAAGAAATTTTATCTCCATTATGTTAGGTGGGGATTCATAACTTTATTTAAGGTAATACTATGGCTATCGTATTCAACTCCGCAAACACCCAATCTGTTCGTGAAAATTTAGCAGCCAATTCTGCAATCTATACAGCGGCTGCTGTATTTGATGCAGGTGAGTCGGGGACGATAACGTATAGTTTAGCTGACCATAGTGACTCAGGATTAAGCATTAATAGTGCCACTGGTGAGGTAGTTGTTTTAGCAAAAACTGATTATGAAGTTAAATCTTCGTTTAACTTTACTGTTATTGCATCTGATGAGAGTGGTAGTGTTAGTCGACATTCTGTTGTTGTTGCAGTTGAAAACGTAGATGAACGTGCCCCTGATATTGTAAGCCGTTCAAATGATGAAAGTGTCGATGGTAGTGACCTTGTTTATAAAATTATTGCCGATGACAGTCAGGATGCATCGGCTGGTGTTACATACAGTCTAAAAGATGGTGTTGGAGATATTGCACTATTAAATATTAACGCAACCAGTGGAGAGGTGACGTTAAAAGATGGAACGTTAGATTCGTCGAGTAAAAACACTTACAATTTTACTGTGGTTGCTGATGATGCTGTGAATACTGCAGTCGAGCAAAATGTTGCGGTGACTGTTAAGTCTGCTAACGATGACAATATTATCCAAGGTCGTCTGGGCGATGAGACCATCGATGGTGGGGCTGGTGTCAATACTCTTGAGCTAATTGGCTCTGAATATGACTATATAGTGGCGCGCAATAATGACGGGTCTGTAACGATAACATCCATTGCCAATACACCATATTCTGCAGATGGTGTCGATACAGTTAAAAATATTCAAGTTGTTCATTTTTTAGATGGTGATACGTCCCGTATCCTTGATGATTATGCTAATGTTCAAGCAGATAATAATGTTTCGGTTCAATTTGGTGAAGCGGTGTCAGGCCAGATCTTTCGGGGTGACCAAGATCATTTTCAATTAATAGGTGGAAATGCTAATGAGACCGTGTATGTCAGTTTAGTCAATCCTTCCAGCAATGCACGTCCTTATTTGTTCGTTAATGATAGTCAAATATTAAGTGATGACTCTAAGTGGAATCCAAATCTTACTTCTACCACCTTGGATGAGAATGGAGAATTACAATTTGATATTCGAAATACCAATGCGAGTTTGAATAATATTGGTACATATTCTTTTGTATTCTACCGCGCATTGTCTGGTACGGAGGGTGATGACACTCTTGAAGCAGGAACCGCGTATGAGTATCTCAATGGTGGTGCTGGTGATGACATCCTTAAAGCAAGTGACCGTGATCATTATCTGATTGGTGGTGACGGCAGTGATACATTTTATGATGGTTCAGGAAGCAACGTATTTATTGGCGGTAATGAAGATTTCGATCGCGATGTTGTCGTGTTTTCAGGGGATTTTGCTGATTATAAAATTACGTTTGATAATTACAATTCTAATAGTCCAACAGAACGTTCTTGGTTAGTCGAGCATCGAGAAACAGGTATAGTTGATTATTTGCATCAAGTAGAAGTATTAAGTTTTGATGATTTGGATTATACCATTGATGATTTTGATAATGTCTCCGCAACGAGTATACAAGGACTCGATAAATATTATGGTTTAGGTGAACAAATCGAAGGCCGTTATAATTTATATAATGACATTGATTTTATTCCGTTTAACTTTGGTCGTGAAATTGTCGATAAAACGTCTTCGATTAAAATTACTATTTCTCGTGATCATGAATATGGGATGAATAGTGGAACATTAGAATTAATTAATGCAACAGGATTTGCTCTGCAATTTACCAACTTAGAAAATAATGAAGTGAGTAATAGTCTTAGCGTCCCAAGTTCTGGAACAAGCGAATATCTCATTCAAGGGATTCAGTGGGGTGAAAATGGTGAGGGTGGCGCATTTGGTGGTGGTCAGGCATTTATAAAAATGTCTAATTCAGGTTTTGAATATTACTATTACCGCGACGGTGAAAATCGAGAACTGACTCCAACCTTAGGTAATTACTCCATTACAGTAAGTCGTTATGCAGAAGGCACTTCAGGAGATGACACTCTCAATACTCAAGGGGCAACTGAACAGCAAAGTGTGGAAGAAATTGCTGGTTTAGCTGGAAACGATATTATAACTGGGCGAGCCAATGACGAAGTTTTAGACGGTGGAGCCGGTGATGATACTATTTATGGCGGAGCCGGTAATGACCAAATTATTGGTGGTGCAGGTGACGATTCGTTATATGGAGAGCTTGGAGATGACACTTTCCTGCTAGAGGGGGAATCTTCGGTAGCAGATTTAATTGATGGTGGTGAAGGCACTGATACCATAAAGGTTAATAGTGATGTCGATTTAACCGGAGCAACGCTAACTTCTATTGAGTTTTTAGAAGGTGCTGGTGGAAACAGGGTTCAGCTGACTGCAGAGCAAGCTTCTTCTTTTACCAGTGTGTCTGGTATTATTTTTACCGGTGCTAACCAGAATCTAAGTTCTCTGTCGGGTGATTTCGTTATAGAAGGTGACCGATTTGCCAATACACTAATTGGCGGCGACGGTAATAATGAAATTCGCCCATTTGCTA
>Ga0209771_1001972_pt1 | contig 12825 bp, 9 predicted proteins | sample SaaInl59LU_5_DNA_FD_184639 | JGI IMG/M metagenome (GOLD analysis project Ga0209771, IMG submission 184639) | Marine microbial communities from expanding oxygen minimum zones in the Saanich Inlet - ESP_59LU_5_DNA (SPAdes) (version 2) | ecosystem: Environmental > Aquatic > Marine > Intertidal zone ...
CCGCTGAAAGCATATAAGCGGGAAGCCTCTCCCAAGATTAAATCTCCCAGAGACTTTATGTCTCCTAAAGAGTCGTCATAGACTATGACGTTGATAGGCAAGATGTGTAAGCACTGCGAAGTGTTGAGCTAACTTGTACTAATAACTCGTGAGGCTTGATCATGTAACCTTAAGCAAGGTTTATGATTTGAGTAACATTGTAGTGAAATAAAAAATAAGAAAATTCATACCAGTTTGCCTGATGACAATAGCAACTTGGCACCACCTGATCCCATCTCGAACTCAGAAGTGAAACGAGTTAACGCCAATGGTAGTGCAGGGTCTCCCTGTGTGAGAGTAGGAAATCGTCAGGCTTTTTAACTTAAAAAGGCTCTCATTTATGAGGGCCTTTTTTTTATGTTTTTTTCTGTGATAATGTTTCTATGATTATTGGATTAACAGGTGGTATCGGCTCTGGAAAATCAGCTGCAGCTCATTTATTTAAAGCTCATGGTATTGATGTAATACAGGCTGATGTAATAGCTAACAAAGCGCTAGATAAGGGCACACAGGGATATATGAATTTTGTAAAGATATTTGGTGATGAATACCTTCGCAAAGATTTAAGTATAAACAAGACCTATTTAAGACAGAAAATCTTTGCAAATTTAAGTTTAAAAAAAACTTTAGAAAATATCATCCATCCTATAGTTGGTCAAAATATTTCTATATTAATTAGTTTATCTAAGTCTCCTTATCAAATTATAGAAGTGCCATTAATATACGAAACAGGCTCTCAAGATAATTATGACAGGATACTTGTAGTTGATTGCGATGAATCACTTCAAGTTAAAAGAGCCTCTTCTAGAGACTCTGTCAATCAGGCTAGCATTAAAGATATTTTATTAAACCAAGCTTCTAGACATGAAAGGCTTAGTATTGCAGATGATGTAATTATAAATAATGCTGATATAGAGCAGTTAGAAATCGAAGTTAATAAATTACATGAATTTTACTTGAATCTACTTAAGGATTAAATATGAATAAATGCCCGCGATGCGAAAAGAACACAAGCCTCAGTAATGAAAATAAATATAGACCTTTTTGTTCAGAGGTGTGCAAACTAATAGATTTTGGTGACTGGGCTAATGAAGACAATAGGATTTCAAGGCCTGTTGATTCAGAAGACTTCTATGAGGATTAGTTCCCTATTTCATACTTCATACTATCTTCCACTCGCCACTATCAATTAGAGCTTGAGCTTTTTTATATTTTATTTCTTTTGTATCTTTGCCGTTGGAAATTTTTACCAATTCATTTCTTCCAATTTTTGGATCCTCTCTTTTTATAGAAACTTTAGTTTCATCAACGTCTGAGAAATTACTATGATTGATATCATTAGTATTGCTTTCTCTGTTTAAAATTATCCCACTGTCATTGTTTATACTTCTTCTTTCAGTATTTTTTAAATCTTCTTCTGAAGATATTTTTAATGAAAACAATACTCTTATAGTTTCAAAATCTATTTCATCAAGCATGCCTTGAAACATATGGAATGCCTCTTTTTTAAATTCATTTTTAGGGTTTTTTTGAGCATATGCTCTTAAGCCCACACTGCCCCTTAGATGGTCTATTTCAGCTAAATGCTCCTTCCAGTGCACATCAAGAACCTGAAGCATTATCTGTCTTTCAAGATCCTTAAGATTGCCCCCTAATAAAGCATACTTATTTTTATAATGATTTTTAGAATAATCAATTATGCTATTAGCAATTGAGGCTGGGAGTAACTTTTTATCTTCTTTTGCTTTCAAACTTATGCCAGTCTCTAAGTTAAAAGTTTCTTGAAGGTATAAATCTAATTCATCTAGCTTCCATTGCGATTCAATTGATTCTAATGGCACATATCGATGTGTAATTGATCTAAATTGCTGTTCAATAAGAATCTGAATAGTGTCATTTATTGATTCTTCTTCAAGCAACTGGTCTCTTAATGAGTAAGTAGCTTTCCTTTGATCATTTGAAACATCATCATATTCTAATAAGTTTTTTCTAGCATCAAAATTTCTAGCTTCAATCCTTCTTTGTGAATTTTCAATACTTCTTGATAACATTCCATGTTCTATAGTTTCATCTTTCATTCCCATCTTTTCAAATAGATCTTTCCTTGAATCTGTTATAAACAAGCGCAGAAGATCATCATTCATTGATAGGAAAAACCTTGAGTAGCCCGGGTCACCCTGTCTACCAGATCTTCCTCTAAGCTGATTATCTATTCGTCTAGATTCATGCCTTTCTGTGCCTAGGATATGTAACCCTCCAGCCTCTAAAACAGTTTTATTATTTTTCTCCCATGTAATAAGATCTTGATCTTCTTTATTTCCACCCAGAACTATATCAGTCCCTCTACCTGCCATATTGGTTGCAATTGTTACAACACCAGGACGACCAGCATTAGCTATAATTTCAGCTTCTTTTTCATGATGTTTTGCATTTAGTACTTGGTGGGGAATTTTTGCTTTAGTTAAATAATCAGAAACTATTTCAGATGATTCTACGGATGCAGTCCCCACTAAAACCGGAGCACTCTTTTCTCTAATCTCAGTAATTTCTTTAACAAGTGCCTTAAATTTAGCATTTGTGTTTTGAAATACTAGATCATTCATATCACTCCTAGCCATTGGGACATTTGTAGGAATTATTACAACGTTAAGGTTATAAATTTCTCTAAACTCAGGAGCTTCAGTATCGGCAGTTCCAGTCATTCCAGACAGTGTTTTGAACAGTCTAAAGAAGTTTTGAAATGTAGTTGATGCAAGAGTTTGGGACTCTCTTTGAATAGTTACATTTTCTTTACACTCTAAAGCCTGATGAACCCCCTCACTAATCCTTCTGCCAGGCATTGTTCGTCCAGTATGCTCATCAATTAGCAATACTTCATTATTCCTTACTAAATAGTGAACATTCTTTTTAAAAAGAAAACTCGCTTTTAAACTTGCTTGAACAAATTTCATAATTTTTAAATTAGAAACAGAATAAAGACCATCCTCTTGACCAATTATCCCGGCATCTTCAAGCATTGTTTCTACAATTAAATATCCATCATCAGTCAAATCAATGGTTCTATTTTTTTCATCGATAACAAAATGCCCTCTCTCATCGTTCGAAAGAGGCTCCTCTTCGGTCTCTTCTCGATCTTGTTTTATAAGTTTTGGTATAAACCCCTTAATTTTTTTATACATTTCTGAGCTTTCAGCTGCTGGACCAGAAATAATTAGAGGCGTTCTAGCCTCATCAATTAAAATTGAATCAACCTCATCAATAATTGCAAAATCTAAAGAACACTGAACCTTATCTTCAGATCTATGAGCCATATTATCTCTAAGGTAATCAAAACCAAGTTCATTATTAGTTGCATAAATAATATCTGAAGCATATGCCTGTTTTTTTTCATCTGGATCTTGGTTTGAGTAAACGACACCAACAGTTAAGCCAAGATATTCGTATACTGGCTTCATCCATTCTGCATCTCTCTTCGCAAGATAATCATTAACTGTAACTAAAACAGTTTTATTTCCAATAGACGCATTTAAAAATGCTGGAAGGGTGGCCACAAGAGTCTTTCCCTCACCAGTCTTCATTTCAGCTATATTACCTTCAGATAAGGCCATTCCTCCAAGCAGCTGAGAATCAAAATGTCTAAGGCCAAGAGTTCTCATGCTTGCTTCCCTTGTTGCAGCAAAGGCGAGGGGTAAAATTGATTCTAGTTGCTTGTCATTGTTATTGTAGGATGCAAGAAGTTCATTTCTAAGCTCCTTAAAATATTGCTCTGATTCATTATGGACTGTGCTCTCAAGGCTGTTAATTTCTCTAACAGTCACCATCATTCTTTGAATGACCCTATCGTTACTAGTTTTAAATATTTTTTTTAATAACTTAAACATATCCTATCGATTAATCATGAATCTCCAAAAGGAGGTCTTGAATAAGAAATGGGGGCGTTATCAAAATTTTCAAACTCTATTATTTCGTAAGCATCATCAGAAGCTATAATTTTTTTTAATAACTCATTGTTAAGAGCATGGCCAGATTTAAAACCAGAAAATTGGCCAATGAGGTTATGGCCTAATAGATATAAGTCACCTATTGCGTCCAACATTTTATGCTTCACTATCTCATCTTCAAATCTCAGCCCTTCTTCATTTAGAATTTCGTCATCACCAAAGGCAATAGCATTTGAAACGCTTGCTCCTAGTGCAAGGTTTTGAGATTTAAGCAGTTCAAGGTCATTCATCGAACCAAAAGTTCTGGCTCTGCAAACCTCTTTAACAAAAGATGTTGATGAAAAATCAATTATGGATTCGGATGGAAGTTTTTTGTGAACAGGGTGATCAAACTCAACCTTAAAGGAAACCTTGAACCCATCATATGGCTTTATCGTTGCAAACGCATCATCTCTTCTAACAGTTACTTCTTTTGTTACTTTAATAAATTTCTTCAATGATTCTTGTTCTTGCAATCCTGCTGACTGAATCAAAAAAACAAAAGGGCTTGAGCTACCATCCATTATCGGAACTTCAGGACCATCTACTTTAATAATACAATTATCTATTCCCAGACCAGCAATTGCAGATAATAAATGCTCTATGGTAGAAACTTTTACATTATCTTTTATTAACGCTGTAGAAAGGCTCGTATCTCCAACATTTTCAACAAGAGCTGGTATCTTTATACTTTCGTCAATATCAGATCGTATAAAATTTATCCCAGTATCAGGACCGGATGGAATTAGCTCCATATTTACGACTTTACCAGTATGAAGACCTATGCCTTTTGCCTTGATGGCATTTCGAAGTGTTCTTTGTTTTAACATGTTAGAAGTCTAATAGAAAAAAATATCATATCAAGCTAAACCTTATTTCTTTGTCTAGTCGCCTCTGAAAGTATTATCCCTGTAGCAACTGAAACATTGAAGCTTTTAAATCTACTGTTAGAAGCAAGACTGATAACATTGTCACATTTTTCCAGTGTTTTCTTTCTAATCCCCGCTTCTTCAGACCCCATAACCAATGCACAAGGGTCTCTAAAATTATAATCCGTATAACTTTCTTTTGCATGTTCGCTAAGGCCGTTTATGTTAATACCACCTTCTCTTAAATATTTAAAACAATTAACTAAGTTTGTTACATGAAATATATTCACAAATTCAAAACCCCCAGCAGCCACTTTGTGTGAAATTGAATTTGATGGCGCACAGTGGTGCTTATTTATTATGACTGCATCTACACTTGTCACAGCAGCAGACCTTATACATGCACCCAAATTCCTTGGGTCTATGACGTTGTCTAGAATAAGTAGTAATGGGCTACCTTGAAATCCATCGATATAGTTCTTTAAATCTTTAAAGTTCTTCTCTTCTTGTTCTTTTATATATGCTTCAGGCTCCTGCTTTAACTTAAATGAACTTTCAAAAGATATGCCAGCTTTTTCAAGATTAATCTTGAGATTAATTAGCCTTTGATCATTTCTTTTAGCAGGAAGAATAACTTTTTTAATAATTTCGGGAGTATTCTCAACAATGCTCTCAATACTGTGAAAGCCTATTCTTATATTGCTATCTCTCTCCCTCATCTATCTTTTATTATTTTTTGGCACAAGTGTTATTTTTCTCTCTTCTGGTAATACGTTCGCTATAGTAACCAACATAGATTGACCTAATTTATATGATTTGCCAGTTTTTCTGCCTTTTAAGACATTTGATTCCTTATCAAGAAAATATCTGTCCCCAGAAAGATCAGAAACATGTATTAGCCCAGAAACGTAAAAATCTTGAATTTCTGCAAACAAACCAAACTCGGCTACTCCAGTAACAACTGCATTAACCTCTTCTCCAATATGCTTTTTTAAAAAGAAGCATATCATTTGTTGTGTTACTTGCCTCGATGACTTCTCGGCCACTCTTTCAAGACCAGACATATCAATACATATCTCTTCTATATTGTCTTTATTAGTAGCATTTGATGAATTATTAAGAATGTTTTTAATCATTCTGTGAGTCATAAGGTCAGGATATCTTCTTATTGGAGATGTGAAATGTGAATATCTTTGTAATTGCAATCCAAAATGGCCAAGCTCTTCTGTAGAATATTCTGCTCGCTTTAAGCTTTGAAGCACAACTGTTTGAAGAGCTTTATTTAATTTATTGTCTCTAGAATGCAAAAGGCATTGCTTGATTAAATTGGCTGGGTCTTTGGAAAAAGATCCTGAAAAACCCTTTAATGAAAAAAATTTCTTTAAACTCTCTAGTTTTAATTCATCTGGTTCTTCATGAATCCTATAAACTCCAAAGTTATAATGCTTATTCATAAAGTTTGCAGCACAAACATTTGCGGCAAGCATTGATTCTTCAACCATTCGATGAGAAAAAAGCCTCTCAGGTAAAATAATTTTTTTAACTTTACCTTCAACATTTATATCTAATAAAGGCTCTTGGCTTTCTATTTCTAACGCGCCTCTTTTACCTCTAATCTTTAGCAATACTTTTGTAAGTTTATGAAGAGACTTTATAGAGTTGCTAATATTGCTTTCAAGCCCAGAGCCAGCAGCTAGGAATTTGTCGACTTCGGCATATGTCATTCTTTTATGCGATTTTATTCTTGCCTCAAAAAAATTATAGTTTTGAATCTCTCCAATTTCAGAAAAAGTTATTTCACAGACCACAACATTTCTTATTTGATTTGGTACTAATGAGCAAAGACCATTAGAAATTTCCTCAGGAAGCATGGGTATGACTTTCGATGGGAAGTATATAGACGTCCCTCTATTTAAAGCCTCATCATCAAGAGCAGTACCAGGCTGAACTAGTTCTGCCACATCTGCAATAGCTACGCTTAAGGTAAAGGATGACTTTGAGTAAATGCAATGAATTGCATCGTCAAAATCCTTTGCATCTGATCCATCTATTGTGATAAATGGAACTCTCGTAAGATCCTTTCTTTTAGAATTTAAGTCTAGTTCTGCGTGCTTTAGTTCATTAAGTACTTCTTTACCCCATTCAAATGAAATATTATTTTCATCTATAACTTGCGATATGGTTGCTTCGAGTTCATTCATAAGAAGAGTTTAGTTTAATTAGGATAAAAAGGGGTTTATATTAGATTTTATAGCTTATTAATTTTTACTTTCGATATTCAAAATTCAGCCCAATTATTCTTCCCCTAGGATCATGCGTTCTTGAATCAAAGCTAAAGTCTGGAGCATCGTAAACTCTTGGAGCAGGCTCATTAAATATATTTGATGCAGATATTTTATAATTTAATACCCCATTTTTAAAACTAAAATAGTTTCCTATTGAAAAATCAAAAACCAGAAAAGATTCAACTTTATTTCCATATCCTAGCTGCAAACCTCGTGTGGAGATAGCTCTACCATTGTTATAGCCATCTATATATCTTGCAGTAATTCTATAGTCATAGTTTTTTACATTTAATCCCAATGATGTATTGATCCTAATTTTTGGTAAAGAATATAGGTGAGTATCATAATTAAATTTACCAATTCTATTAATCATTGTATTGCTACCTATTCCAGATGGAGTAAGAAACTTTTCAAGTGAGGTAGCCTCTAAATTAGCACTTAAAATTCCATGATCTTGTGATTCGAATAGAGTGATTTTATAACTTAAATCAACTCCCGAGATTTTAGTATTTTCTTCATTAAAATATGATGTTGTTACGCCAATGAGATCACCATTTTCATTTCTGGTTATGCTTTCCCCAAAAGGGTTTTGATCAAGAAGGGCTTGCGCACTTTCACCAGTAACCCTATCAGTAAAATCTAGACTCCAATAATCTATAGCGATTTGATGTGAGGAGTTTTTAAAAAGAAAACCTATATTCTTATTAACAGAGGAAGCAGGCTTCAATTCTGGATTTCCAATTTTAGCTTGCCTAACAAAGGGATTATTGTCATTAATATCTCTTATGCTTCCAAGGTTGATATCACTTGAATACATTTGCGCCATCGATGGCATTGAAAATGAAGAGCCTATTGAGGCTCTAAAATAAAAACCATCTATTAACTTGTACTTAAAAGATAACTTAGGGTCGAATGAAGAAATATTACTAAATTTTTCAAATCTCCCAGAAAATCTCCCGCTAAAATTTTTTAAGCTTTTTCCAGCTTCAAAAAAAGCAGCATAGTTTTTTCTGCTTTTAGAAACATTTATACCGCCTCCTAAAAAAAATAGATCTGCTGTCTTTAAGATTTGACCTTTTTCATCAAATTTTGCTTCGCTTATTTCGTCATAATATATTTGTAAATTTTCTTTATTTATCTGGAGCCCATAAGCAAAGTTTATATCTCCTATATTAGTCCTAATAACGGCCTCTAAACTTTTCAAATATGACTTTTTATTAGAAACCTCAGCCCCAGTAACATAATCAATAAGCTTGTTAGAATTATTAGCCGGAGTGAATATGTCCCAAAAAAAATCTTCACCAGTTGAAGAGTTTAATTTGACTCCATCAAGCGCATCGACAAACCTTGAATCAATAATGTCTGGTCTAAAATGCATATTTGCATGTTTGCTTGATGTGAAAGAAATTTCTAATTCAGCATTGTCATCTATCTGACCAGATATCATTTGGCTAAAATTATATTGCTTGATATCTTTTGGAGATTTCGGTGATGTATATTCTGGTCCTAAAGGGCGCCCATACCAAGTAACTGGGACATTGAATGGGCTTCCGCCCTGACCAGGTAATATTTTTCTTGAAAGAAATGGAAGTGCTGGGTATGAGGGTGACTGAGGATTATCATTAACCTTGATGTTTGAAAACATAAAAGTTGCTTCATAATCCAATAGTCCTAGATCATAGTGTATATGTGTATAAATTTTTTCATGATTCTCATCATTTACTAGATTAAACCTTTCACCATAATTAAAACCACAGGTTTCATTATTTACTAGAGTACCCCCATTGGATTCGCATTCAGGGTCGGGAATTTTTTGACCAGCATCGTAAACTCCCGCCCACAAACCATCTTCAACAATGTCACTTTCGACAACTCTGAATGATCTCCCTAGGCCACTTACTGCCAGCTCTGCGATTCCATCTACTTCTGAAGCAGCCAGAGGTTTTCTATCCATTACACCAACACCAAAAACGTAATTCAATTTTTTGAATGAAGATCCAAATAAAACACCAAATGATGAGTCGCTCTGGTTATAACCTGAGGTCTTTTTATGATCTGCTTGAATCTTGATTCCTGAGAAATCAGTTTCAGTTTTTATGTTAACCACTCCTGCAACTGCATCTGATCCATATATTGAAGTTGCACCTTCTTTTAATAAATCAATCTGCTTTAGTGCAATCTCTGGGATAATATTTAAATCTATATAACTACTTCCATCTGATGATGGCGTTCCTGCAAAAGTATGCCTTTTTGAGTTCAGTAAAATTAGCGTGGAAGAATGACCTAGTCCTCTCATATTAAAAGATGACATGCCTTGATCAAAACCATCTAGATTGTTTGATTGAAAATGTGAACCTGAGGCAGAGGGTATGTGTTTAGCAATTTCTCCGATATTAGAAATATTAAAGTTTTTATAGTCTTTCTGCGTGATGACCTGAAGAGGGTTAGAATCTTGCTCAGATTTTTTAGTGAGAGATCCTGTTATTATAATTTCCTCAATATTTTGATCACTCAATATTGGCAAAGAAGCTAATACTAAAAATAGTTTAGAAAGTCTTAAAAATTGAGCCATCAAATTTTTGAATAAAAAGACGGATTTTACAGGATTAAAAGTATTCTTGAAACTTGAATTTAACTAGATGCTACTTTCAGGTTCGTGGCAGTCACAGTTAGTCTTTTTGCATATTTGATAGTTTTTATAGTGAGATAGCACAACTAAAGCAGAACCAAGCATTGTTAAAGATAGCTCGCCATTTTCACCTAAGATACCTTCGCCCATTATTACAGCAAGAACAAGGGTAAGTAACCCAATCACACCCAACGCAATGAAATTTATAGTTTTATGATTTTTATACCCAAGACTTAACGCAAATATACTCACAGGAACTGTAATAAGTAGGATTAATTTATGAATAAGCTCGCTCTCAACTGACATTGCCATAAAACTATATGTAAGAACAATTAACGACGGCGCAAACAAACAATGCACTAGACAGACCATAGACAAAGTCATTGCAAATTTATCAGATAGTAATTGTGTTTTCATTGTTGCCCTAAAGTTTCCCCAAATTCATTATACATATGAACTTGGGGAGACATAATATACAGAATTTATTTAATTAGAAAGTTAAATTAAATTTCATTCCATAGTTTTTTCCAGGCAATGGAACCTCATCTTTTACAAAAGATGAATGGTTTCTAGCAGCTTCATCAAGCAAATTATTGCCAAATAATGATATTTTAAGAACTCCCTTACCACTTATTTCATATGTTTTGGTAAGTCTAGAATTCAGCATTTGATATCCATCAGTTGCAGTTTCACCCTCTCCAAATGAGCTTTGCTTTTCAACATCTTTTAAATTTAATTTAAAAGTTAAATCATTTTGCGCATAAGACAAAGAGTATATATTTCTAGCCGGATTGATTCTTGGAACATTATGGCCGTCTGAGAATTGAGCATTAGTAACATCTCTACCAAATGATAAAGTTAGCTCTCCAGATCCCAACTCAACAGTTCTTCCAAACTCTATCTCATACCCATAAAAATCAGCATTCTCCTGGATATAGTTCGCATGAATAAGATTTCCGTGACCATGATCATCATGATCTTCATCACCATGATCTTCATCACCATGATCTTCATCGCCTTCATCCATCAGTGTAATATAATTATCAACATCATTTATGAAGAAGCTAGCAAATGCATAGTAATCTCCATTCTCATAATTAAATGTTATATCTATGTTATTTGAAGTTTCACTATTAAGGTTAGGGTTCCCAACTTCAAACCTTCCTGTTGCTAAATGAGGCCCATTCATAAATAACTCAATCACTGAAGGCAATCTCTCAACACTTGCAAAGCCAAGATTTACATTTAAGTTACTATTTAGATCCTTGCCAATGTTAAATGCATAGCTAGATGTGCGATTATCAATCTCATATTTATCAGCATTGCCATCTTCATGGGAAACACTTCCCGTTCTAACAACGTCATCAAGCCTAGCCCCAAAATCAATATTATAAGATTCAAAATCTTTACTCATAAAGTAACCTAAGGTTAGTTCTCTATTATTTGCAGGGTTCATAAAAGCTTCTTCACCAAATATAGATGTATCTTCATCTACAAAATTAAAAGATATTTTTTGACTAACACCACTTTTAGATAAATCAAAAATTGCACCATATTCAGACGAGTTATTTAGGAATAGAGTAGGGGCATGCTCCTCATGCTCTTCACCTTCATGCTCTTCACCTTCATGTTCGTCATGCTCTTCTTCAGCATGCTGCTCTGTAAATGAATAATCTGATTTTCTATATGTGTAATCCACTTTATTAAATAATGAGCCATTAGTATTATAGGATCCTTTCAAAGTAATACTTTCTGAGTCAGTAGTTGAGAATATTCTTTCGTCCTCATGCTCTTCACCTTCATGCTCGTCATGCTCTTCACCATGGAAGGGAATGCCATACATGCTCTCAATATTATCAACAGAAAGACCAATATAGCCCCAGTCACCAGTTTTGGATATACCAAATTTAGTTGCCTCAGACATGTAATCTGAATTATTTATATAACCCATATTTTCTTCATGTTCTTCATGCTCTTCACCTTCATGCTCTTCACCCTCATGCTCTTCATCATGATGCTCCTCATGCATAACTGCTCCGTTAGGGATATCGTAATTACCAAATTCTGAGTTTTTATACCCAAAATTTACATTAAAGCCGTTTAGATTATTTTTATAATTAAAATATTCAGTACTACCATCATTAACTGACTGTGTTTCATAGCCTGCTGCAAACTCAGCGCCATCGAAATCCATTTGTGCTATGCAATCATCAACCACATTAATAATTCCTCCAATAGATCCATTTGCATATAGTAGTGATGAAGGCCCCTTAACAATTTCAATTTGAGATATATCATTTAAATCTAAATCATTTAAATGATCTGCACCTAGAAATGAAACATCTCTATTAACCATTCCATTTTTAAGGATCTTGACCCTAGAACCAGACATCCCTCTAATTATTGGCTGTCCAACAGCTGAACCGTAATCGGCAATTGAAATTCCTAAATACCCGTCAATTGCAGCACCCAGACTTGATGTTGGACCATCTAATATTTCATCACCATCAATAACATATAAAGGTTTATCAATAGTATTTATATCCACCAAAGCAGATGTGACCACGACCGTCTCATCCACAACTTGCTGTGAAAAAGCATCGCTCGATTGAATCGCTATTAAAACTATAAAAGCGTTAAAAATTTTGTTCATATGAACTCCTAAAAATTAAAATTAAAAAAAAATTAAATTAAATTTTTGGCGGAGCCCTTGAATTAAAGATTCGAAAAAATGATAGAACAAGATGATTTCTTAGTTCGTTAGAAACTTTTTTAGAAAAATATCTTTGAATATGTATTGGGGCTAGATCTGGAGCATCAACTGACTTATTTTCGAAGTATTCACAGCTAAATGAACTTTCATTCTGATGGAAATGATCATGGATCAAAGAGTCAGATGAGATAGATGTAACAAAAAGCAATCCAGCTAATATTAGCAATATATTGTTTTTATATTTCTTCATCTATTATAAGTATTAATGTTTTAAGCATACCATTCCAGGTATATCACCATTTTTAAGGTC
>Ga0209771_1001974_pt1 | contig 12808 bp, 10 predicted proteins | sample SaaInl59LU_5_DNA_FD_184639 | JGI IMG/M metagenome (GOLD analysis project Ga0209771, IMG submission 184639) | Marine microbial communities from expanding oxygen minimum zones in the Saanich Inlet - ESP_59LU_5_DNA (SPAdes) (version 2) | ecosystem: Environmental > Aquatic > Marine > Intertidal zone...
TTCGCTCATTTTGAACATAACTCTTAAAATTAACCATCTGAGTTTCAAAGGAATTCATATTCTTTAATTTCTTTTATTGAATTTACAAAAATCTACTTCAAAACACAAACTTATTTTAAATTCAAAAAGCTAACATAAACCATTCTGGTATTATAATTATAACCTTATATAAAATATTGTTTTACAATATTTTAAAACAATAAAAAAAACAATTACTTTAATTTTAAATTAGACGAGAATTAAAGATTTGAAAATAAAAAAAGCCTCGTTTCAAAAAGAAACAAGGCTTTCACTCATTAATAATTAGTCTTCTTATTTGTCTTCAGACACTTCTTCGAAATCTACATCCGTCACTTCTTCATCACCTTCCGAAGCACTTCCCTCTGCTCCTTCTTGAGCGCCTGCTTCATCTTGGGCAGCATACATTTCTTGGCTAGCTGCTTGGAAAGTAGTTGTTACTTTTTCAATTCCAGCTTTCATTGCAGCCAAATCTTTTGATTCATGAGCTGTTTTTAATTCAGCTAAAGCTTCTTCAATTGGTGCTTTTTTGTCAGCAGGAATTTTATCTCCGTACTCCTCAAGTTGCTTTTCAGTTTGGAAAATCAAACTATCTGCTTGATTGACAGTTTCAGCTTCTTCCATTTTAGCTTTATCAGCATCTGCATTTGCCTCAGCTTCTTGCTTCATTTTTTCAATTTCTTCTTCACTCAATCCAGAAGATGCTTCGATTCTGATATTTTGCTCCTTTCCTGTAGCTTTATCCTTAGCAGAAACATTGATAATTCCGTTTGCATCGATATCAAATATTACTTCGATTTGAGGCTCTCCTCTTCTTGCAGGCGGTATATCTGTTAATTGGAATCTTCCCAATGTTCTGTTATCAGCAGCCATTGGTCTTTCTCCCTGAAGCACGTGAATATCTACAGCTGGCTGATTGTCAGCGGCAGTAGAAAACACTTGCGACTTTTTCGTTGGGATGGTTGTATTCGCATCAATCAATCTTGTTAATACACCTCCCATTGTTTCGATTCCTAAGGAAAGTGGTGTTACATCCAATAATAAAACGTCTTTTACTTCTCCTGTTAACACCCCACCTTGAATTGCTGCACCTACTGCTACAACTTCATCAGGATTTACTCCTTTAGATGGTTCTTTTCCGAAATATTTTTGAACTGCTTCTTGTACAGCTGGAATTCTAGTAGAACCTCCTACCAAAATAATTTCATCGATATCACTGGCAGAAAGTCCTGCAGATTTCATTGCAGTCACACAAGGTTCGATTGTTCTTTTTACCAAATCATCAATTAGTTGCTCAAATTTAGCTCTAGACAAAGTTCTTACCAAGTGTTTTGGTATTCCGTCTACTGGCATGATGTAGGGCAAGTTTATTTCAGATGAAGTGGTGCTTGACAATTCAATTTTTGCCTTTTCTGCTGCCTCTTTCAATCTTTGCAATGCCATTGGGTCATCTCTTAAATCAATCCCTTCGTCATTCTTGAATTCATCTGCCAACCAGTCGATGATTTTTTGATCTACATCGTCTCCTCCAAGGTGGGTATCCCCATCTGTAGAGAGTACTTCAAATACTCCATCTCCCAGTTCCAAAATAGAAACGTCATGTGTTCCTCCTCCGAAATCGAAAACAACAACTTTCTGGTCTGTGTTCTTTTTGTCCAATCCGTATGCTAATGCTGCGGCAGTTGGCTCATTAATAATTCTTTTGATTGTTAATCCTGCAATTTCACCTGCTTCTTTGGTAGCTTGTCTTTGTGCATCGTTAAAGTATGCCGGAACTGTAACCACTGCCTCTGACACTGAAGTACCCAAGTAATCCTCTGCAGTTTTCTTCATTTTTTGAAGAATCATTGCTGAAATTTCTTGTGGAGTGTACAACCTGTCGTCAATTTTAACTCTTGGTGTATTGTTGTCTCCTTTAACTACGTTGTAAGGAACTCTTTTTACTTCTTTGCTTGACTCATCAAAGCTATTTCCCATAAATCTCTTGATAGAGAAAATAGTTTTTGTTGGGTTTGTGATAGCTTGTCTTTTGGCAGGATCTCCTACCTTTCTCTCTCCACCCTCAACAAAAGCTACTACGGATGGTGTAGTTCTTTTTCCTTCGCTGTTAGGAATTACTACTGGCTCATTTCCTTCCATTACAGAAACACATGAGTTAGTTGTTCCTAAATCTATTCCTATTATTTTACTCATAATTTTTATTATTGTTTTTATATTAAAAAATTCATTTTCCTCCGTTCAATGATTGTGCCACCAGAATTTTGGTGTCAGTTTTATGCCATTGTTAATGAAATCAGGGTGTCAGAAAGACAGAATGTCAGGATTTTTTACGTATAATTAATTCCCAATTCCTTAAAAACAGTCCAAGAGGTTAGTCCATCTGAAGAAAATTCGTACCGCTTTATTTTTCCTCCAAAAGAAAGTAAAACTTCTTCCACTTGCTGCCTTTGGTTTTCTTCGGAATAAAAAATCATGAATCCTCCTCCTCCCGCTCCTGATATTTTACCTCCGGTAGCTCCAGCATTTATCGCTGCGGCATAAATAGAATCTATGTAGTGATTTGAAATACCTTCCGCCATTTTTTTCTTATTCTCCCAACTCATGGATAGTATCTCGCCCACTTTATGTAATTCACCGGTTAGTAAAGCTTCTTTCATCAAAAACGCTTGCTCTTTCACAATTTTCATCGCCTGAACCGGAATTTCTTTTTCTGCTTTCGCATTACTGGCTTGTGTTTCAATAATTTTTGATGACTCCCTACTTGTTTCGGTATAATATAAAATAAGGTTAAATTGAAGTTCATTAATCACTTCTGATTTTAATCTTAATGGGTTTACAATCACAGAATTATCAGTTCCAAACTCCATGAAATTAATTCCGCCAAATGTGGCAGCATACTGGTCTTGCTTTCCTCCTGCCATCTTCAAGTCCTTTCGCTCTATATCAAAAGCTAGTTTGGCAATATCATTTTCTCCAAGTGGCAACTTAAACCATTCTACAAAAGCTCCTATAACAGAGGTAACCAAGGTAGAGGAAGTTCCCAACCCTGAACCAGAGGAAACATCCATTGAGGTAATCATCTCAAACGAAAGATTCGATTTTTGGAATTGCTTTACAATCCTATTGTATACACCAACTTGTAAGTCCAAAATTCCCGAAATTGGCAATTCATCTATTGAATCAAACTCCAATTTTTCTCCTCTGTCCTCAGCTCTAATAATTATCTTTCCATCAGTTCTGGGGATAATTGTGGTGTAGGCATACAAATTAATTGAAGCATTGAGAGTAGCACCTCCATAATTATCAGAAAAAGGGCTGACATCACTTCCTCCTCCGGCTAATCCGATTCTAAACGGGGCTTTACTTCTGTACTTCACTGGTTTGCTTTATATTTCTTTTTCTACGGCATAATTATTCCTAATAGAGGAATTACGACCTATTAACTCAGCAATAAAACCCGCTAGAAATAATTGTGTTCCTATTACCATTGAAAACAAAGCGATGTGAAACCATGTATTGTCAGCCAATAACACAGCGTTTTGGTTGAAAAATAGTTTTTCAATCCCTAACCAAAATGTCAGACTAAATCCAAGAATAAAAAACAAAGTTCCTATCAAACCAAAAAAGTGCATCGGCTTTTTACCAAAATGAGTAATAAATGTAATGGTAAACAAATCTAGAAATCCATTCACAAAACGGTTCAATCCAAATTTGGAAACACCGTACTTTCTTTCCTGATGCTGAACCACTTTTTCGCCAATTTTATCAAAACCAGCTCCTTTCGCAATCACAGGAATATAGCGATGCATTTCACCGAAAATCTCTATAGAACGAACTACATCACCTTTGTAGGCTTTCAGTCCGCAGTTCATATCGTGTAGTTTTATTCCACTAAAAATTCGGGTTACACCATTATATAGTTTCGTTGGAATTGTCTTGGAAAGTGGATCATGCCTTTCTTTTTTCCATCCCGATACAATGTCATAATCCTCTTTAATAATCATGGAATACAATTCAGGTATTTCATCTGGACTATCCTGTAAATCAGCATCCATTGTAATTACTACTTTCCCTTTTGTAACCGCAAAACCTGTGTTTAAGGCTGCCGATTTACCATAATTTCTTCTGAATTTAATCCCTCTAACAAAGGAGAATTTTTGTTTCAACTCTTCCACCACCTCCCAAGATTTATCCTTGCTTCCATCATCTATCAAAATAACTTCAACAGAATAACTTTCTTTTTTACACACTCTATCAATCCAAGAAATCAATTCTGGCAATGATTCTTCCTCGTTATATAACGGAATTACAATCGAAATATCCATGTTTGCTGTTTCCAATTTTTAATCAATACTTTTATATTTATTTTTTCAAACTTTTTGAAAATTGCTCTATCAACCCTTCTAGTTTTTTGTCAGAAACTCCCACAGCAGAATCTATTCCCTCGAGTGCTTCAACTGCTTTATCTATATCCATTTTTTCTATTAACTCATTTATTCCTTCAGTGCTCAAATTTACTCCTTCCCCTACTTTATCCAAAAGTCCATTGAGGTTAATTTCTTTAAAATTATCTAACAAATCATCAAGAGCATTGGCTGCAGATGACTGAATATCTAATTTCCATAGATCGTTCTCCTTTTTTAAAGAAAGCGGCAAAGGCTTACTGTCTTGTTCAAAAAAACAGTCGCATTCACTTACTTCTCCTTCCGTGATACAATCTACTGCCGTTATCTTTCCGTTTTTTAGTGTCAGTTCTAGATTTTCACCTACCAAATCGAGCATTGATTGGGATTTATTTGTGGCCAATGATTTTGCTTTGGCTATGTCTTTATTCTTTACAGCCAAATAAAATTCTTGGACTACTTTTTCTGGCTTGTTGGGATTGGAACACCCAACAATTATAAGTAATAAGAAAAAATACAAGTGTTTCATATCAAACAGTGATGTGGTTATAAATTTTGAAAATTGAAGATACAAAAAAAGGCACAATTCGAATTGTGCCTTTTTTTAAACTTAGTTAAAATGCTATTTAGTCATGAGAAACTTCTTCATCTTTTGCTGCAGTTGTGTCATTAGCTTTTGCTGCAGTTGTGTCAATAGCTTTTGCTGCAGTTGTGTCATTAGCTTTATCTTCAGCTCCTTCTACTTCTTCAACAGTCTGAGTTCCATCTTCTACTGCACCTTCAGCAGCATCAGTAGCAGCTTCACATGAAAATAATGCAACAGCAGCAACGATAGTTAAAAATTTAATTTTCATAATCTTTGATTAATAGGGTTAATAATTGTACAAAGCTAACATTATTCTAATAATCACAAAAAAAAAAGCTTTTAAATTATTGAAATTCTATTGAATTTTTTGCGTAACTCTCCCATTTTTCTATTACTTGCTGCATATCATCCGGTAATTCAGAGTTAAACTGCATAAATTCACCTGTGTAAGGATGAGTAAAACCAAGTGTTTTGGCATGTAACGCTTGCCTTGGTAATAATTTAAAACAATTTTGGACGAACTGCTTGTATTTGGTGTAAGTAGTTCCCTTCAATATTATCTCTCCTCCGTAATCAAAATCATTAAACAACGTATGACCGATGTGTTTCATGTGAGCTCTAATTTGATGGGTTCTACCGGTCTCCAGCTCACACTGAACTAATGTCGTGTATCCGTATCTTTTGAGTACTTTGTAATTGGTAACTGCTTCTTTACCAAAAGAACCATCCTCGTACACGCTCATTAACTTTCTGTTTTTGAGAGATCTTCCTATATGACCTTCTATTCTTCCCTCGTCTTCTTCACATCTTCCCCAAACTAAAGCATGATATTTTCTTTCTGTAGTTTTATCAAAAAACTGTTTGGAAAGTTCGACCAAAGCCTTTTCGGTTTTAGCGACAACCATCAATCCTGTTGTGTTTTTATCCAATCGGTGCACAATACCTGGTCTTCCCTCAAAATCATCTCTTTTGGGTAAATTATCAAAATGATAAAGCAAGGCATTTGCAATGGTTCCTTCAAAGTTCCCGTATCCTGGGTGCACAACCATATTTGTTGGTTTATTTATCACCGCTAAATAGTCATCTTCGTACACAAAATCCAACGGAATATTTTCCGCTACTAATTCAGTTTCTCTTACCGGATAAGGATAACTCAATGTAATTTCCTCGCCTGGTTTTGCCTTGTAATTTGGTTTTACTTCTTCACCATTTGATCTTACGTATCCTTTCAGCGCTGCTTCTTTTAATTTGGTTCTTGAAATGTTAGGCAAACGATTCATCAAAAACTTGTCTACACGAGTTATCTCTTGACCTGGATCTACGGTAAATTTGTAATGCTCGAATAATTCCGGATTTTCTTCCGGATTTGCTCTCTCTTCTTCTACTTCTTTCGCTTTCTTTCGTTCTTGACTCACCTTGATTAAATTTTAATTTTTGACAAATCTCGTTATGATTTGTCTGTTTTTTTCATCTGTAATTTTCATTACATACATTCCATTAGTTAGATATGATATATCCAAATTGGTCACAAAAGTAGTTGAAACAACTAACTTCCCTGTTAAATCTATGACCTCAATATTCTTAATTTCGGTATTGGCCAAAATTTCGACTGAAATATGAGAATGAGCAGGATTGGGAAATACTTTAACTTCTGGTAGAATTTCTGTATCGGCTAATCCTACAGAATAATCTCGTTGATAAACGAATGAAGGACGAATCATCAATGCGCCTTCAAAACCAGATTGTCGCCAAATACCATTGCTGTTGTAATAAGTATTTTCGATGTTGTCGATATTTTTATCAAAACCAATATTTATCCTGTCGGGAGTTGTTTGCGAAATTCCGACAAAATAATTTCCTGCCGGGAGATAGTGATTACTATCTAGCGGATATTCATAAAAACCATTGACACCTAAATTATATCTTGGTACATCTAATGAAATTTTCTCATATAAGATAGAACCTGGATTTCCACCTGCTTCATTCCATACTGTGATAACAAATGTGGTTGAACTCATATTATAGGCCGAAGGAGTGAAATGGAAGAAAACAGATTTTAGTGTATCTCCTTGCGCTAAGGCAAATCTCGATGCTATTTTAGGATTTAAACCTCCCAAGCCTTGAACACCGTATGCGGCTTCAGCGGTTCCGTCATCGTAGGAATAGTAATCGCTAAACTCTTGAATGAACCTCAACGTATCGTTTGTTCTTGTAAAATCAGGTGTGGTATTGTGGGTAACTTGCACCAAGAAAGAAGCATTGGTATCATTTACCAGGGTATCATAAAAAAAACCTGAAGGCATTTTATATTCCGTTGTAAAATCAGTTAGCCCAGGAATTGAGGGTGTATTTGTATTCAATATGGTTTGTTGTAAGGCCGAATTATAGAAAATTTCCATTTGGTTGCTTCCTACCAGTCTTCCAGACGTATTGTTATTGCGTTGAAAGACAAATATAGAATCGACCATCGCTGAAGTCGTTTCCCACTTAAAGTGTTTCCAAGGCATTGCCGTGTAGCGATTTAATAGCGTGTGCGAAGGTAACTGAAACGCAACATCATCTCTGACTCGATCGGTTGAAAATCGAGAGGAACCAAAGAATACATAATCTAAATTCCAATGATCAAAACTACCTGAAAGGGAGGCATAATTTAGAAAGCGGAATTTGAACCCTGCCTCTAAAAATCGCACATCGGTAATTTTTATCATTACTTGGGTAAAGTTTGTATCGAGCTGTCTTCCATCTACTTTCCACATGCTCACCCATTCGTTGTCATTTGGAGAATAAAACTGAAGTACCAGTGAATCTTCAGGCTCTGGTTCGTTTCCTAGTCCTTGCGGTTGGTAGTAAAAGCTTAAGTAAATAGAATCTGAGAGAGAATAAGGAAAACCGTTGGGTTTTGCATCTAAATATATTGGTTTGGACGTTAAGTAATCCGCTTTGCCATAAGTGAAGGCAGTAGAGAAATCATAGGGATATCCATTTTCATTTAAGCCATCAAATGTAACCACTCCTATAGATGGAGGATTTATGGCGTAATCATTATTCAAATAAACGTGATTATCTTGCCAAAAACTAGTGGTGTCTGTTGCACTCACAAAGTAAACCTGAGCCGAATCTTGTTCCACATCTGGAGGAAACACTCCGTAAATATTATCCGGATTTGCGGGAGTTCCTATTGTATCATCTGTGTTGTAGGCCGGCCAAACATTCACCGTGGTGCAAGTAACTGGGTAACTGGATAAATCACAGATTGTTCTCGAACCCATTACAGGCAAAGGAAATGTATCTATTTGAAAAGAATCGGGTGTGGCTGTTGGTGTGTATTGATAATGATACGTGGTATCCAACATGAATTTGGCTGTATCCACATCAGGAATTCCTCCATCATAAATCACATGAAAAACAGAGTCCAACACATTCGAGTCTGTTGATTTGGCAGTGTATTTTTTGAACCTATCATTTGAAAAATCGTCTATAATAGGTAAATGAATTGTATCCATGGCATACACAAACAATTCATCAATTGACCTTGGCTGGGCTTTTGATTTACGAACCAAGCTAGGATTTATTCCCAAAGGCTCTAAACTTTCTTGTGAAAAAATCAAGATTGGAAGGAAAGATAAAAAGAGTAAAAAGCTTAAACGCATAAGTGTTTATTTTGACAAAAATATAATGATTTCACTTCCTTCAGCTATCGTTAAACCCTTAATATATTCGGGAGTTTGCTGGTCTATTACTGCACTTGCCGAATCGGCTGCCGTTTGACACTCATTGCAATTAAAAACAGTAACTAACTGGAAATTTTTATCAGATAACTCCAAGTTAGCTTCGCTTATTGTTTTTCCTATCAAATTTGGTACTTGTATTTGAGCGGCTGCTCCCTGTCCTTTGCCAACTACCACCGTTACAGTTGATTCTTTTTCTAACAAAAATCCAGATTCAACTGACTTGCCTTTGTACTTCACATCGAGCACAACATCTTTGTAAGGACTTGTTTCGTATTCCCAATTGGGAGTCAATCCTGCAATAGTTAGCTTGATAGAAGCTAACGATTTGGAATTATCTATTATGGCTGGCAATTTTATTTTTTGTTTTGTGGATCGAACGAGGGTAATATAGATAATTCGTTGTGCCTTTACCCAAGACTCTGTTGAATCGGAAAAAGGAACCGGATTTTGCAAAATGACAGTATTTAAAGGTTTTGAGCTAAACACCGAATCTATAGAAAGTCTTAAATCATTTTCTTTTGCTAGGTCATTTGCTTCTTCTAAAGACAAACCCAGAAAGTTTGGAGTTTCAATTTTCTCTCCGTGAAGTGTGTAGGAATTTAGCCACATTAAAGTTCCCATGAGGAGAAAAACAACTACCAATAATGCGATGAACGAATGCCTAAAAAAAGAACTAGATATTATTTTTTTCCACATGGAATTGGGTGTATTATTGGTTATTGGACAAATATAACGAAAGTAGTGGAATTGTATTTTAATCAGATCTCTTATTTCCTCTTCGAACCAAATTCAATAAAATTAGTGAAATTGTGAATGAACCGTTACTTTTGTTTTTATCAAAAAAAATGAAGATAAATGAATTTCACTGTACTGGATTGGTCCATCATTGTTTCTTTTTTAATTATCACCTTGTTTATTGGGCTGTATTTTAAAAACTCGGCAAGCAAGAGTCTCACAGATTTTTTTCTGGCAGGCAGAAATCTTCCTTGGTACATCGCGGGAATCTCGATGGTGGCGACAACTTTTGCTGCAGACACTCCGCTGTGGGTGGCAGAAGTGATAAAAAAAAATGGTGTTTCGGGAAATTGGCTCTGGTGGAATATGATGATTGGAGGAATGGTAACCACTTTCTTTTTTGCAAAATTATGGCGAAGAGCTGATGTATTGACAGAACTTGAGTTTCTTGAAATTCGATACTCTGGTAACGCAGTGAATATTTTCAGAAGTTTCAAATCGGTGTATTTAGGAATCTTTTTTAATGCAATTGTAATTGGTTGGGTCAATGCCGCTATGATAAAAATTCTCGAAGAGTTTTTTGGTATTGATTATTTTACTGCTTTTCAGGTAGTGGCTGGTCTGATGATTCTTATTGCTATTTACAGTACGATTTCAGGATTATTGGGAGTGGCTATTACAGATGCACTTCAGTTTGTGTTGGCAATGGCAGGATGCATCATTTTGGCAATCATTATGGTCAATTCCGAAAAAGTGGGAGGAATTGACGGACTGAAAGAAAAACTTCCTGCCTGGAGATTTGAGTTTTTTCCAAATTTTAATTCCAGCAGTTCCGTTGGTACGTTCTCTGTTTCTATTCTTGCTTTTTTGAGCTTTGTAGGTGTTCAGTGGTGGGCAAGTTGGTACCCAGGAGCAGAACCCGGTGGTGGTGGATACATTTCGCAAAGAATGATGAGTACAAAAAATGAAAAACATTCCGTATTTGCCACGTTATTTTTTCAAATAGCACATTATTGTTTGCGACCATGGCCTTGGATAATAGTTGGCCTTTGTGCCTTAGTCGTGTACCCCGAATTATCGCAAGCCGATGCAGGAAAAGGTTTTGTCAAAGCTATGAATGAATTTATGCCATCAGGGCTAAAAGGACTTTTATTCACTGCCTTTCTAGGAGCTTACATGAGCACCATTTCTACTCAACTGAATTGGGGAGCGAGTTACCTCACCAATGATTTATACAAACGTAATTTTGGCGCAAAAACTTCTCAAAAAAACCTAGTAAGAATAGGAAAATTATTCACTGTTTTGATTATGATTGTTGCTGTAATTACAACTACTTTTATCGAAACCATTGATGGAGCTGCCCGTTTTCTTATTGGGTCATCAGCGGGACTTGGTGCGGTATTAATACTGAGGTGGTACTGGTGGAGGATCAATATATGGAGTGAAATTAGCGCCACGCTTGCTCCCATATTGGGTTACAGCATTGCCAAGTATGTGCTAGCACCAATGTATCAAAACGAAACAGAAAATCTCTTTGTAGAAAATGAAGGAATAATACTGGTTACCACAATCTTCACAACCCTTATTTGGTTAGTTGTCACATTCCTTACAAAACCTACCTCAACCGAAAAGCTGAAATCTTTTTACCAAAAAGTAAAGCCAGATGGAGCTTGGAAGCCTTTTAAACCGACTACAGAAAAGCAACAGTCCAACATCCTTTACTTAGCAGTTTGCTGGATAACTTCCGTTTGGATGACTTACTCTGTTTTATTTTTTATCGGAAAACTCCTATTTAAAGAATGGAATTCTGTAATGATTTGGGGAGTTAGTTCGTTGGTAAGTTATCTCCTTTTCAGGGTGTTTTTGAACAAAACCTCTATCATGGAAAAAGAATTAAAAGCACATGAGTAAAGACAATACTTGGTTTGCAAATTGGTTTGATTCGCCTCATTACCATATATTGTACAAACACAGAGATTTTAAAGAGGCCGAGTTCTTCCTAAAGAACCTGACGGATTTTCTGCATCCAAAAAAAACGGACAAAATCTTGGACTTAGCTTGCGGTGCTGGGCGACATTCTATTTTTTTGAATAAACTTGGATTTGATGTTACCGGTGTAGATTTATCTCCTAACAGCATCGAAACGGCCAATGAATCCAAAAACGGGAGGTTAACCTTCGATGTGCACGACATGCGAGAGGTTTACAAAGAGGAAGGGTTTAACTTTGTGTTCAACATGTTTACCAGCTTTGGTTATTTTGATTCCAATGAAGAAAACAAAAAAATGCTTCGTTCAATCGAAAAAACCTTAAAGCCCGATGGAGTTTTTGTCCTTGATTTTTTTAACGCTACGCGTGTCAAAAGAGAATTAGTAAACCAAGAAACGAAAGAAATAGATGGAGTTCGATTTGATTTAAAGCGAGAATTTAAAGACGGAAAAATCATTAAACACATCGAATTTAAGGTGGGCGAGGAACCATTCAGTTTTCAAGAAATAGTGCAAGCAATCGATTTATTAGAGTTTCAAAAGCTTTTTTCTCAAACAGGATTAAAAATCATTGCTACCTTTGGCGACTATTCGTTGAACGAATTTAGTAATCAAAACTCGGAGAGACTCATACTGATAGCAAAAAAAACAAATGGATAACTTTTACACATACATACTTTTATCAGGAATTGTAATGCTTGGCGGTGGTTTGGTTTATTTTCTGAAAGAGCAAATTACGAGTGGTCTTAAATATTTGCTCGCTTTTAGTGGTGCTTTTATGCTGGGTATAGCCGCCCTACATTTAATCCCCGAAGTGTACGCAAGTCACGAAACATCAATTGGGATATTTGTGCTGCTGGGTTTTTTAGTTCAGCTGGTTTTGGAGTACTTTTCTCAAGGAATCGAACACGGACATATTCATGCACACAAAAATGCGAGTAGTAGATTCTTTGCTCCTTTGCTCATCAGTTTATGCATTCATGCATTTTTGGAAGGCTTACCTTTGGCCAACGAAACCTTAGGTCACAATCATTCGCACGGATTTACCCATTCGGATGAACATTCTTTTTTGATCAGTATTTTATTGCACAAGTTTCCTATCGCAATTGCCCTAATGACTTTGTTCATTAAATCAAATGTATCCATTAAGAAATCGTTCTTTTGGCTCTTTATCTTTTCCTTGATGGCTCCTTTTGGAAATATTGTTGCTATTTACTTCATGGAGTTTTTTGAAGCAAATGGAAATATTATGAACAAAATACTGGCAGTAGTTGTGGGAATGTTTTTACACATTTCAACTACCATTTTGTTTGAGACAGACGAAAGTCACAAATTCAACTTAGCCAAA
>Ga0209771_1001980_pt1 | contig 12783 bp, 6 predicted proteins | sample SaaInl59LU_5_DNA_FD_184639 | JGI IMG/M metagenome (GOLD analysis project Ga0209771, IMG submission 184639) | Marine microbial communities from expanding oxygen minimum zones in the Saanich Inlet - ESP_59LU_5_DNA (SPAdes) (version 2) | ecosystem: Environmental > Aquatic > Marine > Intertidal zone ...
ATTACGGAAATACTAATATACAAGTATTAAGATACTTTAATTGTTACAATTTTCAAAACGGCGTAGAATCTAATAGAATTAGAGATGATTACAATGCTGTTCAAATGGACAAGCAAGTTAGAGTTTCAACTGTTCTAGCAGAACAATATAAAAGATCAAGAAATAGTCAGGGTTTAATATGGTCTGGATTATATAATTCAAGAAACTCAGTTAACAGATTAAATCAATTTTCCGCAGCGGAACCTATTACAAAAGATTTAGATCCCGAATACGGATCAATCCAACTATTGCATACTAGAGATACTGACGTTATAGCTCTATGCGAAGATAAAATCCTTAGAATACAAGCGGATAAAGATTCATTGTATAATGCAGATGGATCTACTAATGTGGTTTCTTCTAATAATGTACTTGGTCAAGCTGTGCCATATGGTGGTGAATTTGGTATTTCAAAAAATCCAGAATCGTTTACTTATTATGGCTATCAAGCATACTTTACCGATAAGGCAAGAGGAGCTGTTTTAAGACTATCTAGGGACGGTTTAACTCTGCTATCTAGTAAGAATATGAATTCATATTTTAGAGATAAATTAAAAGCCCATAACAGCCTTATAATTGGATCATATGATATACAGACAAGACAATATGTTTTATCTTTTAAAGGAGATGAAAGTTTAGCTTTTTCTGAAACTGTAGACGGATGGACTACAAGGCTTAGTTTTGTTCCTGAAAGTGGGGTATATTTAAATGGAGATTATTTTACATTTAATAGCTCTCAACTTTGGAAACATCACTCTAGCGGTAGAAATAATTTTTATGGGTCTCAGTATGATTCTTCTGTAAAATTTATATTTAACAACGAACCTTCAGTAGTTAAAAACTTTAAAACTATTTCTTATGAAGGAACTCAAGGGAAAACATTAAATTCAGACGGATGGACAACTACTTCAATTGAAACAGATTTACAAACAGGAAAAGTAATTTACTTTAAAGGCAAAGAAGGGAAATGGTTTAATAATATTTTAGGAGACCCTAAAACTTTGTCTAGTTTAGATAGTGCTGGTTTTTCTGTTCAGGGCATAGGAACGCCTTTAAGCATAGTAACAGTTTAACAATAAATCAAAAATCGTAATAGTATTACTATGGCTACCACTACTTTAACATTCGGTTCAAAAATAAATATATCGCTGCAGGTTGGCGATATAGTTTATTATTTAGATAATTCAGAAAATATTAAAGAGATAGGGCCCTGCACTAGCGTTTCAGATAATGTAATTGTTTGTAATGTTACTGGCAATACTGGTACATTGACAACAGATAGTTTTATATTCTTTGGAAAAGATAACGAAATAAATACTTCCGGGCTGCTTGGCTATTATGCGGAAGTAACAATGAAAAACTCAAGAACAGATTATGCTGAGCTATTTGCAGTAAACTCAGAAATATTCGTAAGTAGTAATTAAAATAATATGGCAATACAAGGATTTAGCAACATGTCCACAGATCAAACCGCCGGGGTTATAGGGGGCGCCGTTGGTGGCGTTGCCGGTATTTTAGGCGGGATCATAGGCGGCAGAAAAAGAAGGCAGGAACAAAGAGCAGCAAAGCAAGAATTAGCTACTCAAACAGCAGCGTATAAGAGTTTTCAATTTGAAAACGCTTTTGCTAATATGGAAAATCCATTTGAGGATTTAACAGTAAACACTCAACAAGCAGAATTTCAAGCGCAGCAGCAACAACAAGGTATTGCAAATACTTTAGATCAGCTTAGGCAAAGCGGTGGAGGAATGGGTGCTGCGGCATTAGCTCAAGCATTAGTTGGACAACAACAACAAGGCCTACAGCAAATATCCGCCTCAATAGGGGCGCAAGAAGCTGCTAACGCAAGGATGTCTGCTCAAGGAGCTGCTCAAATGCAAATGGCAGAAGCTCAAGGAGCTATGGCAGTGCAAGGACAAGAGTTTGATAGAGAATCAACATTACTAGGTATGTCACAACAAAGATCAGCCGCGGCAGACGCAGCGAGAGCTCAAGCAACACAATCATTAGTTGGTGGAATTGGAAGTTTAGCAGGTGCAGCAGTTGGATTTGCCGGGGCTGGCGGATTTGCTAAATTAGGCTCAACTGGAAATCAATTTCAAGATGCCTTTAAGAAATATGGAGGTAGCTTCGGTGGCTAAAAATAAAAAATAATATGGCAGCAGATAAAACATTAGTACAAGGCGCAGCAATGGCTGCTCCTAAATTCGTAAATGTAGCGGGAGCTTTTAGTAAAAACTTTGAAAGTACTTTAGGCGAAATTACAAAAGCAACAAACGAAGCAAATGCAAAAAGGAGCGAGCTAATAAATAGCCTTGACTTTATACAATTTGACGAAAATGGTAATACAATACCAATGTCTGAAGCACAGCTTGCTATTGCTAAAGATATTAGACAACAAGTTTTAGATGATATTAATAACGGTGATCCTTTTAGCCCAAAAAGAGCTGACTCAATAGGAAAGGCTAAAATGAAGGTACAGGAAGTTGCTGGGTTAGCTAATGTTCATAAACAAGTTATTGCTGATATGCAGTCCGCTAAATCAGAATTAAGCGGTGCAAATGATACTTCTGCTATTGATAGGCTTAATGCTATTAAAAACGCAAAGCTCGTTAAAGACCCTAAGACTGGCGAATACAAATATGAAGTAGCAGGTGAAATGCTATCCGCTCAACAACTTGCTGCATATCCGGAGGACATCATAGAAACCCCTGTTGTAGCGGAAGCAAATATTGGAAATACTTTTAATGTTTTATCTAAAAAATACACAACAATAGATCCAAACGATCCTTCTAAAAGAGCGCAATTTTTTGGTAACGCCGAACAAGAAGTTAGAACTATAGTTATACAGCAATTAAATGACCCTGCTTACGGTAATGATCTTAGGTATCATGCTTTAACACAAGGAAGCGATTATATTAAAAACCCACCGTACGATGGAATTACTAAATCTGGATTAGATGAAATAGCAATTACGGAAGTTAAAAAAGACATGGCCGAATGGAACAAGGCTAATCCCGACAAACCACCAAAAACTTTCCCAGATAACGACCCAATAAGAAAAGAAAATTTTATAAAAAATAAACTTAATGAAATGGTTGAGGAAGCCTATGTTAATGGCTTTAAAGAAAACAACCCGGATTCTAAATTGCAACCTAAACCAGAAAAAAATACTGTTTATAAAGAAACTCCTCTAGCGGAAAAAGTTAGAACAACTAGACCTTTTGTAAACGATATTGATAGTTTTGTTAAAAGAATAAACCCTGAGGACAAAACAGAAACAAAATATACTGGAGACGAAAAAGTAAAAAAAATAATCAATAAAATTAATTCTTTAAACCCTGAAAAGCCTACTGGATTAATGACTAGAGGCGAAGCTTTTAAAAAGTATGTTGAACTTGAAAATGAAAGACTAAAAAGTTTAACTGAAAATGAAAGAGAAAAAGAATTAATTGGAGGAAAATGGCCTGATGCAAAACAAATGAAAGATGGTTTTTTAAAGGCTATAGGTGAAAATGATAAAACAAAAGGCTTAAATCAAATTTTTGAAGTTATAGAATTTGAACAGGCAGCGCCAGAGTTTAAGCCAGCCCCTATAAATACAAGGGACAGCAAATCTATAATGAGCTTTATGTTAGGTAGAGCGCCCATGTCCACAGAGGTTAGAAATCAATTTAAAAGCGAATTACTACCATAATTAAATATATATAATATGTTCGAATACGAAGGCACAGAATTTACCCTAGAAGAAGTTCAAGCTGCGGCTGATGCAAAGGGGTTAGATTTAAATTCTTATATAACCAAATTTGGCATAACAAAGAAGGAAGACGCTGAAGCGGGAAAGATAACACCTCCGACGGCAACAACGGGCCAACTGGCGGAGGAAAAAGAGTTTGGTCCATCGGTATTTCCATTGGCAACATCTTCTTGGGATTCGTCATTTCTAAAAACGGACAACCCGGTAACATATGAAGCCGAAAACAACAAAGAGGTAGAGGTAGTAAGCTCCCAATATGCGTTTGAATCTGCTAAAAATATTTATTCAGCTTTACCTAAAGGGGAAGATGAAGATAAAATATCTATTAACGCAAACACAACTTTAAATAAGCTTGTTGAAAAAGATGATTTCTTTAAATCATTTCCATTAGAGGTTTTAAAAAACAATAAAGACTCTGTAAATTCTTTTATAAAAGATATTAAAGAAAAATACGATTTAACAAAAGAAACAGATTTTGAAAAAGCCAATAAAGAACTAAGCGATTACTACGATAGCTTAGTACAAGATGCCGCGGCTAGGTCCGAAACATATAACCAGCGTTTAAACTCTTACAAGGCGGCCGCCTCGCAAGCTGCTGGTGGGGATTTTAAAATTTTGCAAGACAAGTTAAGTTTAGAAGAAAAAAATAAAGCCAAAGATTTAGATGCTGTAAAAACCGCTGTTGCTGCAGATATGATAAGCGCAACACCTTTCAGTTTTTTAAATGTGTTGCCTGACAATGTTGCCGCCAACTTATACAAGACAGCGGCCGCAACAATACCCTCGTCTTTCAGCAGCACGTCAGTCATGAACAATGGACTAAGAGTTTCCGCTACTAAAAAGCAGATGGAGCTTATTGAAAAAAACGAAAACGAAGATCAATTATATTTTTCTGAAAAAGAAGCGCAAGGATTGCCACGATCTGGTGTATCGATAGGAAAACCAACTCTTACTAAAGAAGAAAAATTAAAAGAGCTTAAAGAATTATCGTCACAATTTCAAAAAGACTTTATACAAGGCGTTGTTAAAACAGAAGAATGGAAAAAAATACTTGAAGTTTTTCCGTCAGATGCGCAATTTTTAGATAATAGCGGTGTTTTTGATAAAGAGAATGCTTTAGATTTGCAAAAAGCAATTGGTACTCAAGGTGCTCAAATGCTTGGCGCCATGGCTAGTTTTGGATTAACTACTTATACTCAAGAAGGAGGCGGTGCTGCTTTAGAAATTTTAAATATAGAAGCTGCAAAATATGTAAAACAACCGAGCGAACCACTTGATAAAGCAAAGGCAAGAGTAGAAAAAATGCCTGCCAAAGAAAAAAGTGAATTGTTTTTAAAATTGCTTGACAACGGCCAAGTAAATTTAGAACCAGCCGTTGCAGTTGGGGCGGCAAATGCTGGGTTAGATCTAGTTTCTAACTTTTTTGTAGTAGGCAAAGCAGCTAAAGTTTTACCAAAGTCTGTTCTTAGAAATTTATTAAAAGGCAAAGTAAAACAAGCAATAGCCAAAGGAGGCTTACAAGGAGCCAAAGAACTTACACAGGCAACGTTTGCAGAGGTTGCAACGGAAAATTTGCAAGAATTATCCTCAGCCGTTGGGGTTGGAGCAGCTACTGGCGAATATGATATAACATTTAATAGGTTTTTAGAAACAACTATACAAACAGCTTTAACTACACCGTTTTTAGGAGGGGCTACAAAAGTTACTTCAAGCACTATTAATGAAATTGCGACTAACATTGCCGCATTAGATAACCCTGTTCATACCAGAACATTGGCTAACTCCTTAAAAGCAAACATAGAAAATCAATATAAAACAGGCGAAATATCTTTTGAGCAAAAAGATGAATTGTTTTCGCAAATTGAAGAAGCTGAAAAAATAAATAAAAGTCCAATATATAAAGGACTTGGTAAAGAAGCAAAAGTAGAAGCTTTTAATTTAGCTCTTGACTCAAAAAGAAACGAAGGAGAAGTAAAAAATATTCAGTCTCGTATAGATGAATTAAAGAGCAATAATCAGAATACTTTGCTCGATGAAATAAAGCTAGCTAATGCACAAAAGCTTTTAGACGAATCTAAAAAAATAGAAGCCAAGCTTTTATACTATAATAGATATTCTAATTCAGGTAAGAAATTTGCAGATGTAGTAAACAATACAAATGAAGGATCTTTAAAAGATTTAGAAATAAAATTTTTTAGCAATACAAAAGAATCTAAAAATTATGCGGATAACTTACTCCTTGAAGATGAATCTATAAAAGGCGAAGATAAGCAAGCTTTAGAAAGGTTTTCAAACGGAGAAACATCAGCTGTTTTTATAGGTAACACAGCATTAATAAACGACGCCGCTACAAAAACTAATATATATAAAGAAGTTTCTGATTTTAATATATCTACAGCTTCTAACGTAGTGCACCATGAAGCGTTGCATTTTTTAACAAATAAGTTAAGCGACACTGAATTAAACGATTTAGTTAGCAGTGTTAAAAATGAAATGAATGACTCTAATAGTAAAGAGATGATTTCATTAAATGGTTTAGCCAAAGCAAGAGTTCAAGATAGCTATTCAAATAGAAACAAAAGAATTCAAAACGAAGAATATTTAACATCTCTTTCGGATTTTTCAAATGTATTTAGCATATTGCAAGGGGATAATAAAGTTGAGGCTGGTTTTACTTTAGATAAAATTGCAAATATTTTTAATAAAAAGATTAGCGCTTTATCACCAGAATTAAACGCAAATTTTGATGCAATTCAGCTGTTAGATTTTATTAAAAAATATAATAAAATTGGAGATAAAGATTTTAAATCTCTTAGGGTACCCGTAGTAAAAAGCAAATCAGTAGAAGCTGACGAAGAAATTAATAATGAAAAGCAAACTAACGTAACTGAATCAAGACCAATACCAACTTTGGATGATTTATACAAAAAATATGGCAATGATCAAGTAAATTTAGTTAGTAATAGTTTATTAATAACACCAGAAGGAAAAGAAACGTTTGATTTTTCAAAATCAGAATTTGGTCAATCAATAGGTGGATTAGTTGAAAAAATAACTAAAGCAAATTTTGACGGCATTGCTCCTGACGCAAGAAAAGGCATTACCAGAAGCGACTATAAAAATGATTTGGTATCATTAGCGGCTACATTGGTTTCTAATGAATACGTGCCTTCTAAACAAGCCATAGGCAAGTTTATGATGTCCAGACTTAGACTTAGAGCTTTGGCTCTTGCTAAGCAAATGGGTATTGAGTCTACTGTTGAAAAAGGAGGAATGGGTATTGGCTTTGCCGCTGAAGATCAAAAAGACTTAATGGCTACAGAAACATCTGAGTCTGAAGTTTTAAAAAGCGAAGAAATTGCAAAAGAAAAACCAGTAAAGAAAAAAGAAACTTTATTGGAAAAAATTAAATTTCCAAACGAAACTATGTCTCAATTTGATGAGGCATTGGTAAAGGGGATAGCTTTAAACATTAAAAAGTTTGACACTGCTAAAGGTCAGAATCAAACTATATCTCCATTTGTGGCTGATTTAAAAATAGATTTAGCCAACTATTTAGAAAAAGATTTAGTTAAAGCTATTAAAAGCCAAGGCTTAGAAGAGTTTTTAAGAAATAATAGGGAGGCTGTTTTAGATAATTTTACCACTACATTTTTATCTAAACATCCGTTTTTTAGAAAAGGTATATTAAAAAGAGTTAATGGCGTTTGGACTCCACCTAGAAAAATTAGTGCATACAAATATGATTGGGTTGACGACAATGGTAATAAACTTAAAATAGACAGGGATAATGCAGCCGGAAGAGGTTTAACTTCTGGGCCAGAATTTATTAAAAGAAACCCTGATATTAAAAACGTTATAAAAGAAAATGAATTTATTGATTATCATTTTCAAGATGGTGCTTTAAGAAACAAAGCAAAACAAAATCCAGTTGCATCAATGGCTAGACAGATAGCATCTGAAATGGGGTTTGATGTATTAAAAAATGATTTAGCTAATAACGGTGAATTAACTACTGAAATATTCAAAAGGGCAGACCTATACGATATTATTGTTATAGAAGAAACTATAAATGACTTAGCAAAAGATTTAGACAGAGGTTTAATTAAAGAATCTAAATACTTAAAATCATTAACTGAAACTGAGGTAGGTATTTTCTATGATAATTCATCTTCTTTTACTGAAAAGTTAATTAACAACGGTTATAACACAGAAAAAGCATTTAAAGAAGTTTATACTATAAAGGTTTTGCCATTAGGTAAAGAAAAGTTAGATGGTATAATATCCGAGTTAGATGAAAAATTAAGATATGTTCTTAATAATGAAGAACTAAGATCCGCCATAGCTATACAAGAGTATTTAAATCATGAAATTCATGAAGCCATGTCTGAATTTAGAGGTATAAATGCAACCGCTAGAGTTTTAGACTACCAAATATCAATAAAAAATAACGCAAAGGGCGTAGAAAAAGCTATAAAAAACTTTACTCCTGTTTTGAAAAAAATAGTTTCAACTAAACTAAACAAAGCTGAGTTTATAATAAAGCACTTGTCTAGAGCTTTTTCTCATGGTAAAGACGATAGCATTTTCTTGACAAATAATGATATATTTGAAAATTTAATTAAGCCAATTACAACAAAGGAAGAAATACAAAATATAAAAGTTAGGAATGGCCAGTTTGTATTTGTTGAAAAAATTATTGAAAAAGGAAAAGAAAAAACAATATACACCAAAATAAAACCAACAGAAAGCTTTTATTACGGTACGGCAGCAAGCTTTAGGGATCTTATAAGCTCCGGAGGTTTGAATAAAACAAAAGCTTTAGAAAGCAAAAAAGTAACAGATGTTGTTTCTAAAGAAAGCAAAAAAGTTTTTATAGAAATAATTAAAGCTTTACAAACCGCTGTAGCTGACAAAAACAATCCTATGGATATTATTGACGCGGCCTTAATATTCCGCACGTTATATTCAGATCAAAAAGCATTAATAAAAAAAATGTACCCGTTAGAAGGTATTTTTGTTGGGAAAAATACATCGAATGAAATTCATGTATACGAACACAACCCCCCAGTATCTTCTTTAGCAAGGCATGCTATAGCTTATATTGCCGGGGATTTAACCGATATTAAAGTAGTAGAAGATATAATAAATCGTTCAAAAGCTTATATAACTCCTGAGTCAATGGACAAAATTATTACAGATAACGGACATAAACAAACGGTTCCAAAAACAAAAACAGGAATTGAAGATAGGGTTGCAATAGACGGTTTTAAATTAGTTACTATCAAAGAGGATAAAGTTGTAGAAAGCAAAAAATTAGAGGCTATGAGCACAACCTTTAATAAAATGCTAGAACGCAAAAAAGGTATTGCTGCAACTGAGAACATTTCAAAAGCAACCGCTAAATTACAAGGACAAAAAAAGGGTAGATTTAAAGTTTTTGTACCAGCATCTGCAGATGACTTTGTCGGTTTGCTTTATAATTTTTTAGGAACGGGTAAGCAAGGTGATGCTGATATGCAATTTTTTGAAGACAAATTACTTACACCTTTAGCTGAAGCTAATAGTAATTTAAATTCAGAAAGACAAGCAATAAAACAAAAATGGCAAGGAGTTGTAAAAGCCAACAAAGGTATTACTAAAATATTAAGACAAGAAAATGATTATAAGTTTTATACAAATGACCACGCTGTTAGAACATGGATGTGGGATAAACTTGGCTATGAAATTCCAGGAATAAGCGAAACAGATAAATCATCATTAATAGAGTCTGTTAATTCTAATGAAAAATTATTAAAATTTGCAGAAGATCTTATTGATATTCCAGATAAAAAAGAAAGCTGGCTGAAACCAGACCAAGATTGGACCGCTGGCACGGTTGAAATGGATCTTCAAGAAATTTTAAGTAAAATTGGTAGAGCCAGAATATTTGAAGAGTATATTACAAATGCCGATATTATATTTTCAGAAGGCAATTTAAATAAAATTGAAGCAGCATATGGACCAGCATTAAGAAGCGCCTTAGAAGATATGCTTTACAGAATAAAAAATGGTAGAGCAAGAGAGATTGGAAACAATAAATTAGCTAATGCTTATTTAAACTGGGTTAGAGGGTCTGTAGCAACAACCATGTTCTTTAACACCAGAACCTCTTTATTACAGCAACTTTCCATTGTTAACTTTACTAACTGGAACGAAAACAATCCTATGGCTCAGGCTAAATTTTTGTTAGGCAGCCCTAGAATATATGCACAGTATTGGACTCAAATATTCAATTCAGATTGGATGAAAGAGCGTAGACAGGGATTAAAAACAGATATAAATGAATCTGAGCTTGTTGCAAGATTAGAGGGTAGCAAAAATAAAAATAAAGCTTTATTAGCTTACATTTTAGAAAAAGGATTTTCACTTACAAAATATGGTGACAACATTGCAATTGCTACGGGAGGAGCTCCATATTTATATAACAGAGAACAAAAGTATATTAAAGATGGTCTGACTGTAGAAAAAGCTAGAGAAAAAGCTTTTTTAGATTTTCAGGAGTTAGCCGAAAGAACTCAGCAATCCTCAAGACAAGATTTATTGTCTAATCAACAAGTAAGTATTACTGGTAGATTATTCTTAGCGTTTCAAAATACTACTATGCAGATGACGCGTATACAGAAAAAATCTGCTTTAGATATAATAAATAGAAGAGGAGACTTTAAAACAAATATATCTAGGTTTGTATATTATAGTGCAATACAAAACACTTTATTTGCCTTTTTCCAAAACACATTATTTGCCGCAATATGGGCGGATGAAGATGATGAAGATTTAAAAATAGATGATAAAACGCTAAGGGCTGCAAACACTGTTTTAGATAGTGCTCTTAGGGGATCAGGTATTGGTGGCGCGGTTTTAGCTACTTTAAAAAACGCTATTATAGCTTGGAAAAAACAAAATGACAAAGGATGGACCGCCGATAACTCCAAAGTTTTAATAGAATTACTAAATGTTTCTCCAGCGGTTGGTATTAAAGTTAGAAAAATTAATACCGCAATGAATACTTATAAATACAATAAAAAAATTATTGATGATATTAGCTATACCAATCCTAATCACCCATATTATGGGATTGTTGGAAGTTTAACTTCTGCAATAATTAACGTTCCATTAGACAGGGTTATTACAAAAGCTCAAAATTTACAAGCCATGACACAGCAAGACGCGGAGGCCTGGCAAAGAACAGCGTTGTTTATGGGTTATAATAGTTGGGATTTAGGCTTAAAAGATAAAGAAATAGAATTAGCTAAAGCAAAATCTAAATTTGAATCTTCAACTTCTAAAAGAAAAACTGTTGTAAAGAAAAAAGTAAAAAAGAAAAAACGTAAAATAAACTAATTAAGTGTAAAAATATAATATGCACCAATGAAACTACTAATGGAAGATTTAAAAATATACATGATAAACACCGTGTCATTACTCGTCTCGTTCTCTAATGTAGAAATGGGATTGAAGATTGTATTGTTGATAGCCTCCATTGGGTATACCATTAGCAAGTGGATTGAAATATATAAAAAACGTAAAAAATAAAAATGGCTGTACCTAAAATAAATGATGATAGCTCACTATCTATAAACATAAAATGGTTGATACAGATTGTTTTATTAGTAGGTACGGCTGTGTACATGTATTTAGGACTTGAAAATAGAATAAAGGAAGTAGAAGATGAAGCCAGCAGCTTAAGATTTAACCAAAACACTTATGTTTTTCCAGATATTAGGATATTAGAAAACGAAGTATTAGATTTTAAACTTGACAGGGTCAGCTTTAGGAAAAGATTTGAAAGACACGAAGAATTAATACAAGAATTAAGAAATAACGAATAATGACAATTAGTGATCATATATCTTTTAAAGAATTTACAGCTTCAAACACAGCACAAAGATTAGGCATTGAAAACAAACCAGGTGCTTATGAAGTTAAAAATGCTAGGGATCTAGCTTATCATGTATTTGAACCACTAAGAAAATGGGCTGGAGGTCCAATTAGAATTAATTCTTTCTTTCGCTCACCAGAACTAAACAAAGCCATAGGGGGCTCTAAAAATTCCCAGCACTGTTATGGTCAGGCAATGGATTTGGATGACACACACGGCTTTAAAACGAACGCAGAGATGTTTAATTACATCAAAGATAACCTTGAGTACGACCAACTTATATGGGAATTTGGAACGGATGAAAATCCTGACTGGGTTCACGTTAGTTACGTAGGCCCTGGGAAAAACAGAAAGCGCAATTTAAGAGCTTCGAGAAACAAAAATAAAACAGTGTATAGCATAATATAAAAAACGCCGAAGAAATTAATCAACGGCGTTTAATATGAACAACTAAACTAACTAAAGTCACGGGTAACTACTCCGTGATTTTTTTTTACCCATCACACGACAGGCAATCTGGATCCATAGCTTTTGCAGCAATATCTCCACGTAATACTGATTCAGTTCTTGTGTAGTATAAAGTCTTCACTCCTTTTTTCCATGCTTCAAAATGAACTTGATTAATCCACTTTGGTGTTGCAGTAGACGGGAAAGCTAAGTTTAAACTTACTGACTGATCTATATATTGTTGACGTATACCAGCTTGATTAACTAATTCTAACTGGTTTATTTCTTTGAACGTTTTAAATACATCTTTAACAGCGTCATAACCATTCAACATATCTTGTTCTGATGTATCTGGTAAATATACTAATTTTTTATTTATATATCCCCAATCATCTAAAATATTTATGTCTTGAATACTTCCACCATCTTCAAGTATTTTATTCCACGTTTCCTCAGTGTCAATACCTACTTTCTTAAGAACTTTTATTAATTCTTTGTTCTTACGTATGAACGTACCTTTTGCAGACTGCTCTGTAAATACATTTGCAGCCCAAGGCTCGATGCCTGGAGACACATTACCAGATAGTTTACTATTTGATACAGTAGGTGCAATAGCCCT
>Ga0209771_1001991_pt1 | contig 12740 bp, 13 predicted proteins | sample SaaInl59LU_5_DNA_FD_184639 | JGI IMG/M metagenome (GOLD analysis project Ga0209771, IMG submission 184639) | Marine microbial communities from expanding oxygen minimum zones in the Saanich Inlet - ESP_59LU_5_DNA (SPAdes) (version 2) | ecosystem: Environmental > Aquatic > Marine > Intertidal zone...
TCCGTGCCCATCCAATAAGCAATGTTGCCTGAGTATACCGCTGCGTTCGGGCTTGCTAGGGTGATGTTGTCACCGAGTAGCTGCGCACCCCAAACCTCTGGAGCACCTAAATACTGAAGGCCGTACAGGGCGGTGTCAGTCCAAACCAGAACTTCCTGACGTGCTTGGACAGCGGTGATTATCTCACTACCACGGGATAAACGCAGGCTACCTGCTTGGTTAGTGGCAGCGGGAGTCCAGTTAGCCACGTCTTCTTGGTCAGACCAACGGATAAGCATAGGGTCTAGTGTGCTAGTACCCAGATCGTTCGCGCCAAAGCAAAACGCAAACCGGAAGATGTCAGACACGAATGCCTTATTAACTATGACAGGAACGTCTGACGCACCGGCAAGCGAAGACACATAGACCGCACGAGTAGTAACCCCGTTGGTTGCATCCCAGTAGAAAAGCTCACCGCCCCGATAAGTAAAGAACAGGTCCTCGCCAAAGTTAGCTTGGCTCCAAAGCCGGATAGGAGAGTCTGTAGTACCACCAAAACCCCACGTACCCGCACCCCAAGTACCGCCAGACCAACCAGTAAATGGCACGGAAATATCACTACCGGTGTTTAGCTGGTAAGCCGCAGTAACAGTCCCGCCGCCCGTGGCAGTAGAAGAAGCCGTAGTCTCGGCAGTAATAGTGTAGGCATCTTCGTCAATCAGGTTTATCTGGTACTCGTTATTAAGAGTAAGCCCACCCACTGCTGTAGCACCGCTAAACGTAACAAAGTCGCCCCCAAGTGCACCATGACCGACATCATCTACACGGACAACCGCAGAGCCTAAAAAGGTAGTAAAGGGGTTGGTTAGAACTACTGTGCTACGGATAGGCGTAATGTCGAAATAAGCCCCACCTTTCTCAATGTAATACTTGAGGTTAGTACCTACAGAAACAAGATTTTGCCCGCCAAGAGTAACCCAGTTGAGCATAGACCGGCAGACGCCAAGAAAAGTAGCACTAGACAGGCGCACCCACCCACCGATCTTCTGAGGCATACCCCGTCTGAAACGCACTTTGTTGGTCTCGTACCAACCGCCTTCGGCAGCATAGCGCGTATTCTCGCGGTCAACCCCGGGCTTGAACTGTAGTTTCTGAAGCGGCATTTCTTAACCTCATTATAGGTAGTTACCCGTCTCAATCATGTAGCAGAGTTCGGTAGCACGACCCTTAACGTCCTGACTCCATTTGGAATCTAGGAACTCTTTTGCTGCGGTTGTATAGTCGGCAACTTCCATAGCTGCCAATGCGCGCTTGAAACCACGGAATCTAGTGGCACCAAGGTTAAAACTAATGTCAATCATAGCATCTTTTCGCACATCATCAAGTGAGTTAAACCACGGATATTCCGAAGAAAGTTCCTTAATGACACGTGCAATATCGTTCTCTAGCAGGTAATCCACTTCATCGTCTGACAGACCCATACCGGACTTCGAGATATTTCGCCCCACCCCAATGGTTTCGTACCCAGCAGAACACAGGTAAACGTGCGACCTTACGCCCTCATGGCGCTTGAGCATCTCAAGTAGTTTTTGCATTTACTTCTCTCTGCTAACGCCTTTGGTTTTCTCAAAAGTACGCATAGCGCCTAAGCCGAGCATGCCCATTAGCACTGTGGTCAAAAGCGATGTATCTACTTCAGGGACAGTAAACCATATGCCTAAGATTGGAGATACTATGGTGGAGTACAGTAAGGCTAATCCGCATATCCAACCGATAGCCGGACGCCACCCCGCTACAAACAGGTTCTTATGGGCAGCTTCTATCTTGTTGACCTCGATCTGAGCGGACATCTGCTTATCGGCCATAGTCGCAATTTCGTGCGACAGCTTCTCACGCAGGTCTTTATCTGGAATTACTTTATCCAAGATAGCCGAGACAGGCCCAATCAGGGCGCTAAGTGAGGACAGCATTTAATTAACCGCTAACGCTATTAGAATGAACGCAGTTAAAAGAACAACAACAGTTGCTTGCTCTTCTGTGGCGCTCATAAATTTAGATTTAACAAACTTGCCTATCACTTTAATGTATTTCATGCGGACTCCTATTTGTCAGCTTTGGTCTCAAGTCGTTTAAAGATCGCACCGAGCATCTCTTTGACTTCTCGTATGTCATCACGGTAATCTTCTTTGGACACGTATTGCATTGGGATAGCTTTCATCTCTGCGTCAATCCTATCTAATAGGACAAATACACGATTAACCATCCAGCCGCCAATAAAACCGACTAGAGCAATGCCTACGTTAAATACTACCTGATAATCCATCGCCCTATCCTACTACTAAGCCGACCATCCAAAAAATTATGCCCATTGTCGCTCCCGTCATTAGGAGGATAAGAGCGCCGTCAATTATAAATCGTTTTCGTTTAGCCCTAGCCTCTGCGGCTTCAAGGCGAAGTCTTCGTATACTGCGCCTAGTCTTCATCATCTCGTTGTAGAAAGCCTCACCCGGCCCGTAGACCACTATCATCTCTCGCAACCTCATTTCCATCTGCTGCGTCTTGTGCTTCGCCATCTGTATTTCTAGGGCTTGGGCTTCTACCGACGAGCCACGCATGAACTTAGGGCCATGCTGATTCTCTTTTTCTATCTCAAGAAGCTTCTCTTTAGAATCAAAGAACTTGCCTATGTACTGTGCTGTATCCTCTATCTCACGCCCGGCGTTAACCGCTTTGTTAATCAAGTTGTAGGCTTTAGTTGCGCCAGATATACAAGCGGTTATGGTTAACGGGTCCATTAGTACGGCCTCACTGCCTCGGGGTCTACAAATTTAGGTAAACAATAAGCTGCAAGGGCCACACCTCTCGGCTCGTATCTAAGTGTCCGTTCTACCTTCCCCCTAACAATTGCGTTTGCAAAATAGTTGCACCTATGAATGTCATAGAAATACATGTCCGAAGACTGTACTTGGCCGTTGACCAGTACCATTAACAAAAATAGGTGCGTCATTTTTCATCCTAGTTATTCCGTCGCCCAAGGCAAACCGGGATCAGCAACTGGATTTATTTTTTCGTCTATTTCTTTCTGGATTTGCTCATTCACATGCTCTTCATAGCGTCCGACAACCACACCTTGAATCCAACCGACAACAATCTCTTCGGTCAATTCTGAAAAAGGAATAAACGTCGAGGACTCTGGTTTGTAATCAAATGGGGTTGCTCCAGCGAACATTCCGGTATTACCGTTTTCATCAGTACCTATTTTTTCCCAGAACGTCTGGACTACAGTTTCGTCGTAGGTAGTGCCGTCCACGGTCTTATTACGAACTGCCATGTCGGTCACTTTCCAAGTGTAGGTGATTGCCATCTTTATTCTTCCTCAGTCGATGCAAGCGACTCTTTCAACATGCCTACAAAAGCCTGCCTCCCTACCGCCAACTGGTCCAGATTGAACTGGGTAGTACCCATCTTGCGGTCTAGGTCAGCAATGTGGTTAATCATTGCCTTCTGTTGGTCGGTCATCGACTCAATGTCATGTTCAACATCGTCGATGGTAATCGTTGACGCTTTATTTTCTTTTGTCATTTGATATACCTTCGTTGGTTATGGTTTAGTCGGCCATGTGATGGTATGTGGGAACCCATCCTGATCTGTTATGTCTCGCAGAGTCTGTCTGTAAACTGCTATTTCAGTAGGCATAGTAACATCTGTAAGCGCCATCCAGTCAGTCTCGGCTAACTTAGCATCACGTGAAGTTCTGGCACCGTCCGCAGCTTCTGCGTCTAAACGGGCTTGGTATTCCGCCTCCTGCTCTGCCTTGGTGTGTGCTACGCCTTCATCGTCTGTGTAGTCAGTAAACATATCCACTACTGACCACGCCTGTACCCAGTTACCGTTAGCGTCCTGTGTAACACCGTCACGGACAGCCTGTGTGTAGCCTGTCACTTCGGGCTTAGGCGTAATAAATACTGGGTCTATGCCAAGAGCGGAGCAAACGTTAGCGTCCCACACTCGCGGCAGTGATGTGTTGCTGTGCATTCTTCTGACTTCGCCTTGAGTTTTGACTTCGCCAGTTGATTGAATACGATATTCCATAATAGTTCCTATGCTATTGCTAAGAAGATGTAGTTGCCGCCACTGGCGTTAAGCGCAGCAGGAGCAGTTGATGTTACTGTAAAGCCACTTGCTAGTGGGTCAATGTAGTCCGTGTTAGTGACTTCTGCGGCTGTGGAGTTCAAGAGCAGATACGGATCGTTACCTGCAACAATGCCTCTTACGCTGTCCCAGACGTACCAGTCGCCAGTAGAGTCTGTACGCTTGATAAGGATGAATCTAGCACCTGCGCTAAAGCCACAGTCTACGTTTAGGGTAGCCGCTGTGCCTGTGTAGCTGCCTACTTTACTGACTCCTGCTAGTGTGGCGAAGAGGTAGGTAACCATTGAGACACCGTTACCGTATAAGTTTCCTGCGCCTGTAATTGTAGTAGCTGTGGCGTTTGCTAAGTTTGGGCCAAGACCGCTTCCGTTACCCGCGCCTCCCCAAGCGCCGCCGCTGTTTAACTCTCCAAAACCGTCAGTAGCTACCATCGCAAACCATGTGCCTGTTGTCCTTGATTTGTAAATAACAAGCTCTGGACTTACGCCTAAATTGTGGTTTATCGCTGAAGTAGTCGAAGTATAAGCAACCACATCAAAGAAGCCGGGGGCGCGACGGAAGAAGTAGTTGATATGGGGGAATGGCTGGTAATTAAATCTGGCAAACTGAGTGTCTGGCCCGTAGTTTACCCCATCCATACCAAAAGAAGTGACGCTGTTGCTATTGGGGCTTCCATAGTCAGCCTCGGATGCAGTATAAGTTGCCGAAAGCATTTGAGTGGTGCCACGGACCCTGTCAATCCAACCGTTACCAGCAATGGCCGAACCTGATCTCTGTTGTGCAATAACAATATCAGGTGCAAAACCTACCCCTGTCACGGCAGCAGCAGCAGCAGTTCCCGTTCGGTTGATAGCGGTATAAACCTCAGTCCCAGACTCAGGAGTCTTCATTGGGCGGCGTATGGCTATGTAGATGTATTTTTCCCCGCTTGCATTGAAAGACGTCCCTACGTTGTTAACGCAAAACCCCGTGGATGTTGAATTAATTCCAAATGCGCCGCTACCTGCTGCTCCACTAGAATTTGCCTGTAAATATTCTTCAAGGCCGCCAACGGCTGTCATGCCTCGCATAACATCAAACATAAACCAGTCCTGTGTGCGGTCAGCAGCCTTAAGCATTAGCCACTGCGGCTCATATCCTAGAGTCACATTGTTTCCGGTAGCCCCAGTACCAGTATAACTCCCACACTTAATAATACTGTCTTCGCCATCGTCTCCAAAGCCTCCTGCGTCTGAGGCGAATAGGTAGGCTACATAAGTTGTCCCAGAATTATTTACTAAGCCTGAACTACCCACAGTAAATACAGTGCTTGTAGGAGCAGTGCTATTCCAGACGGTTGGGGCTGAGACTTCTGCACTGGTACTATTTAACCATATGCTGTAAGCAGCCGATGTAAGTCCGTTGTGATAAACTTGCCAATTATTAGCCCCAGTGCTTTTAACTATAATACAGCCCGGAACGCTTCCAAGACTATGACTAACAGTTCTACCAGCAGTCCCATTTCCTGTATAAGTCACAACATCAAAAAACTTCGCAGCCTTGCGGAATGACCATGAAACTGCTTCTTGACCAGAAGTGTTATACCCAGTATAGGTATCAAGTAGAGTAAATCCATTATTGTTGAACGTAACTCCGTAAACGCCAGTGAAATCTAGCTCCGAGTCAGCGCTATTAGAGTATAAAAGTTTTCCTCCCCCTCTTTCAGTATTTATCAAGACATTGTTAGTTCCAGTACTATCTCTATTTTTTAACCAAACAAGCCCACCGTCGCCAGAAAAATCAATTCCGTTTGTTATAGTCTGATTACTTCCAGTACCCGTATACAAATAAGTCGAGAAGACATCCTCAACATACAGAGACTCACCACCTGCATTACCTGCTGCTTCTAGTAATTTTCTAGCCAACATTATGCGTAGCTCCCTGCGTAGGCACCGTAGAGGGTTGTTGAAATCTTCCACAATACGATGGTGTCGTTCGCTGTGAGTGTAGGTGCGACATTACCCGCTGAAGTAACCCAAGTGATTGTAGGCCAAGTCACGGTGTACGATGCTCCGGCGAGTAGCATAAGGACCATAGATTCTCCAGAGGTTAAAGACTCAGTAAAAGTCGTATTAGCCGCTAAAGTCTTAGTTTGCAGCGTACCATTAGCGGGGTCTAGTGCTGTGCCTGAGAGGGCGTAAACCTCTTCAGAATAAGCGCCATCTAAAGCTAGGCTAGTTATTGTAGGGGCGGAAGACAAGACTACCGAACCCGTACCCGTAGAAGAAGTTACCCCAGTACCGCCATTAGCGACCGGTAAAGTTCCTGTAACTTGAGAGGTAAGGTTTATATCCGATAAAGACCCACCAAGAGTTAGATTACCCGAACTAGTAACAGTGCCCGATAAAGTTAAACCTTGAACAGTTCCAGTGCCGCCTACGCTAGTAACAGACCCCACACCCTTAGCATTTAGCTGAGTCTGAATGTTGCTAGTAACGCCGTCAGTGTAGTTCAGCTCGGTAGTGTTGGCGGTGATGCCGTTCAAGACATTAATTTCAGCCGCATTGGCTGTAAGTCCCAGATTTGCTAGTGCGCCCGAAGCCGTTGCGGAGCCTGTACCGCCGTTAGCGATAGCAAGAGTACCCGCAAGTGTTATTGTGCCTGAGCCAGTAATTGGGCCGCCTGAAGTGGTCAGACCCGTAGTGCCACCAGAAACAGCAACACTTGTAACCGTACCCCCCGCATCTGTAGCGGAGAGAGTAGTACCTGAAATCTGAAGTCCTGAACCTACGGTGAGGAACGCTGTCGATCCAACAGAGTCATCCCAGAAAAAGAGGCGGTCCGCATTAGGGTCTACTAATGAAGCACCTGTACCGCCGTTGGCAAGAGATAAATCAGTGCCAGACCAGTTAGCGTTGTTGATTGTTAGCGTACCGCCAAGGGTTAGGCTGCCTGCGGTGGTTACTGTACCTGTCAGAGTCAGACCATTTACACTGCCTGTGCCTGCTACACTAGTAACTGAGCCTCCAGACTGAGTGTTTTCAAGGGAAGTTCCGTTAATCTGAAGCCCAGAGCCTACAGTTAACCAAGCGGCTGTCCCCGCTGAGTCGTCCCAGAAGAAGATACGGTCCGCATTAGGGTCTACCAGTGAAGCGCCTGTACCACCGTTGGCGAGAGATAAATCAGTGCCAGACCAGTCAGAGTTGTTGATTGCAAGCGTACCCCCAAGGGTCAGACTTCCAGACGTAGTTACCGTGCCTGACATGGTCAGGCCATTTACAGTGCCTGTGCCGCCTACGCTTGTTACTGATCCAACGCCTTTTGCGTTTAACTGAGTCTGGATGTTGCTAGTAACACCGTCAGTGTAGTTCAGCTCTGTAGCAGTAGCTGTAAGACCAAAGTTAGTTAAAGCACCGGGGGCTGTAGTTGAGCCTGTACCGCCTCGGGCAACAGATAAAGTTCCCGTAGTGCCTGTAATAATGGGAAGGCCAGTGGCATTGGTCAAAGTAGCCGCTGAAGGTGTGCCTATATCTGGCGTAGTAAGTACAGGGCTTGTAGAAAGAACCACAGCCCCAGTGCCAGTAGATAAAGTTACGCCTGTGCCACCCCTAGCAACAGATAACGTGCCCGTAGTACCTGCAATAATTGGAAGCCCCGTGGCATTGGTCAGAGTGGCCGCAGAAGGGGTGCCGAGATTTGGAGTAGTAAGTGTAGGACTTGTAGAAAGAACCACAGCCCCAGTGCCAGTAGACGAAGTTACGCCTGTACCGCCGTTAGCTACAGGAAGAGTGCCAGTTACTTGTGAGGCTAAGTTTACCCCTGTTAAAGCACCGCCTAATGTGAGGTTGCCTGAACTAGTTACAGTACCAGAAAGACTAATTCCATTAACTGTGCCTGTGCCGCCTACGCTTGTTACCGTACCCCCAATTTCGGTGGGGTTAGCATTAAAAACCGCAGCGCCTGCTCCCGCGCCATCTGTGACGACCATAACTTTAGAGCCGTTGGGTACGTCTACCGTAGCCCCAGAATCCTGTCTGATCGTAATAATCTGGCTGCCTGAAGTAGCGTTCTCAATCATCCACACCTTGCTAATGGTATTTGGACCAAGTGTTACCTCACGAGTAGCGGTAAGAGATACAGCAGAAGTAATCTTCAGGTAAAAAGAACGAGTGTCGTCCGCCGTAGCGTCCGGCATGGTAAAGGTTTCGTTAGCGTCAGCGGCAATTTCTTTTGTACCGTAGCTAAAACCGTCGGTAATCAGCTCAAGGTTAGTATTAGTACTGGTGCCCCAAGTGCCGTCTTCATCACCCGTGGTGATTTCTTTTAGCCGTAAGTTGTTTACATAAGTAGCCATTTGGGCACCCCAGTTATACTAATGTGCTTCCGCCAGCGGGCGGTATGCTTGTCGCGTAAATCTTTGTATTCTGGCGTAAGTTTAGTGCTTCGCCGCAATCTGAGCAAGTGTCCGCCTCTAGTTCTTCTGCATCTACGTCATACCCGCAGTTGCCACAAACCACTTCAATTTCGTGCTTTGGGTCGATTACATCGCCCAGTTGTACGGCTTCCTTTACTGTCTTCATGCTGCTATCTCCGTCCAAGTTGGTGTTTGGCTGCCCTCTACTTCAGTCCAGCCCGGTGTTTGGTCATCGTCTACGTCCGCCCAGTTCGGTGTTTGGCTGGCGGCTATAGCGTTCCAATTAGGTGTTTGGTTATCATCTACGTTTGCCCATTCGGCATTCTGATCGGGGACTATTTCCCCCCATACTAACACATTTCCTATTCTACCCGTGGCCTGTACGCCAATGGCGTACACTGTGGCCGTACCTGTTTCTGTTGTCTCACCTAGTGCGGTAGTGCCTTGAACGCCTGTTACGTACGCATTAGCGTCCGCTTTTGCTGTAGCCGTGCCGAGTTGAGCAGTGGCCTGTAGGCCCGTAACGTCAATTATGTTGTTGGTTATCTGGGTTACTGTACCTAACTGAGTAGTACCCTGAACCCCCGTAACAGCTACATTAGCGTCGGCAGTGACGGTTTCTTCGCCAAGGACTGTGGTTCCCACCACTCCAGTAACTGCAACAACTGCTGTGCCTGTTACCCCAACCGTTCCAGTCTGACCAGTGGCTTCTAAGCCTGTAGTATCTACATCGGCACCGGCTTCTACTACAACACTACCCGTAGCGCCCGTGGCTCCTACACCGCTAACAAGGACCGTGGCGTCTGCTTCAATCGCTGGGGTACCTAGTGCTACAGTGGCCTCAACTCCAGTAACTGCAACGACTGCTTCACCTATTACAGCGACGGTACCTATCGCGCCTGTGGCTTCTAATCCGGCGGTGCTTACATTGGCGTCAGCCTCTACTGCAACGCTACCTAGTGCCCCTGTAGCTTCTAACCCTGTTACAGAAATAATATTATTGGTTACTAAAGAAACATTGCCTAGTGCAGTAGTGCCTACTACGCCGGTAACATCTACTACAGCGATACCGGTTACTTCAACCGAACCAGTCTGGCCCGGGGCTTCAACCCCAGTAACGAAGACATTTGCTTCAGCTATAACGCTTGCAGTACCAAGGGCGGCAGTACCTTGAACACCTGTAACCGAAACAATAGAATCGGCCTCTACTGCAACTGTGCCAACCACTCCGGTAGCGGCGTTACCTAAAGCAAATACTGAGGCGTCTGCTTCTACTACGGTGTTGCCAAGAGCGGCTGTGCCCTGAACCCCTGTAGTAGAGATATTAGCATCAGCCTGAACAGCCGCAGTACCAAGAGCAGTAGTACCCTGAACGCCGGTAACCGAGAATGCAACGCTCTCTTCGACAGTTACGGTCCCAACAGCGCCAGAACCCTGAACACCCGTTACAAAGACAATCTTTTCGCTCTTAGCTATTACAGAACCAACAGCGCCCGTGCCCGCAACACCCGTAGCATTAACAACGGCTTCCGCGTCAACCGTAACTGATCCCGCAATGGCTGTAGCCGCATTACCAAGAGCCTGAACAGCCCCGTCCGCTTCTACCGCAATATTGCCAAGCGTCGTAGTAGCAGATACCCCAGAGACATTAACGATGGCCTCTGCATAGACAGCAGCCGTACCAAGTTGCCCCGTAGCCTGAACGCCGGATAGGGTTACGCTAACAGAGACATTCGCATCATCTGCTATAGGGGCTGAAGCTATAGGGTAAAAACCTAACATTATGCTTCTCCCTTACGCTCCGTAGCCTACATACGCTCCATACAGGTTTGTATTTATTTTCCAGAACACAAGGACATCCTGAGTGCCATTGAGTGTAGGCGCTACGTTTCCGCCGGAAGTAATCCACGTCATAGTCGGCCAAGTAACCGTGTATGTCGCACCGCCGTTTAAACGCAGTGTCATTGACTCGCCACTATCAACAGAATCTGTAAAAGTAGTATTGGCTGCTAGAGTCTTATACTGAATAGCACCGAGGTTGGGGTTTAAAGTCGTACCACTATTAGAATAAATATTTTCATCTACATTTTTACAAACCAGTGTTCCCGCAAAGTTCCCTGATGTCGTGGTACTGTTTGGGTTTATATAATAGGCTGTGCTGTTTGAATCGTAGAAGATCGGCGCACGGGAGGAACCGGGCGAATAGGTATAAGAAGTGTAGATAAGAAACTCATTATTACCGCCAGCAGTGAAACCTATCCTATCAGTAGTGGCTCGGTACATTCCTGTGTTTAAGTCGGCACTCCAAGTAAACGAAGGACTCGTGTTACTGTCTGCATCAATACCTTGAAAGCCGCCACTTGTGGTGCTGGTCGCGTTGAATGTCGGAGCTACTATTGTTCCTGTGGCGGTACCGCCAGTTAAAGGCAGTTTAGTATCGTCAGCTACGGTGATGTTTGCAGAGCCGTCGAATGACACACCGTTGATTGTACGAGCCGTTTGTAGGGTGGTAGCAGTTGTGGCGTTGCCCGCAATGTTCATTGTAGAACCAGATAACAGCGTAGCGGCAGCTTGAGCCGTGTAAGAACGCCCGTAGGTATCTGTGCCGTTAGTTCCCGTAAAAATACCCATACCAGAAGTAACGCCGGTAGTATTGAAGGTGCCCACAGAATTATAGTAACTCGCAAATACGTAGCCATTTCCGTCACGAGCTACGATCTTACTTGCTGTTGCTGCTGTTGTGGCGTCTACAGCCCACGTGGTAGCAGCGGAGCCGTTAAAGTTGGAGCCTGTTAAATATGTACCACGAGTAAGCGTATTAGTGGTATTTGCGGCAACAGTAATATTGGCAGAGCCGTTAAAGCTAACGCCGTTGATTGTGCGGGCTGTGGTTAGAGTGTCGGCGTTGGGGTGGTAGCCGTCGTGGAATACTTTGTTTAAAGAACCAAGTGTCGTGCCACCGGTATACATCTCGCCTAAAACATTAAACGATAAAGTTCCAGTTGTAGGAAATTGAGTATTAGTTGTTGATGGGCCTACTACCAGACCATATCCTGTGACAGGAAGTTCATTGTCGTATACATTTAACTCTATGGCTATTCCTTGGTTTGCTGTTGTATCAAATTCAACAAATGGATTGTTTCCGCTAGTGCCTGTTGAATCGTAAAGCCTTACTTTAGCATCAGCTTTGCTAATTACTACGTCACCAGTCAACGTACCGCCAGTTAAAGGCAGTTTGGTCGCGTCAGCTACGGTAATATTTGCTGAGCCGTTAAAGCTAACGCCGTTGATTGTTCTTGCCGTTTGTAGGGTTGTGGCTGTTGTAGCGTTACCAGACAGAGGCCCAGAGAATGCTGTGGCTGTGGCGGTTCCGGTGATGTTGACGCCAGCGCTAGTTGTCGCAAATTTTACAGCATTGGAATAATATAAAGCTATGCCCGCAGCTTCAGTCATCAAAACATGCCACTGGCTATCTTCGTCGTTATATATCCCAGCTTGTTCGCCATCAGTCATGAAAGACCATCGGCCTTCATTTGAGGAGTTACGGATTTGTAAGCCTCCCCAAGTTGATGTAGTAGAAGAAATCTGTAGCAAATCAGCGCGATCTGTAGACTCAGAAAGAACAACCTCTGAGCCAAGGCTTAGGCTAGTGCTAAAAGCACCTGTTGTTCCAGTTAAACCACCAGTAAGAGTCCCGCCAGTAAGAGGCAGTTTGGTCGCGTCAGCTACAGTAATATTTGCAGAGCCATTAAACGAAACGCCGTTGATTGTACGAGCTGTTGCGAGCGTAGTGGCGGTAGTTGCGTTACCGTTGAAACCTCCGTCTGCTCTTATAACATATGGAGTGTAGACCCCGTTGGTAAACTCTCCAAGCTGATTTAACCGTAGGTAACCATCGTTATAGTCGGCGCTAAGAGCAGTGCGACTATTAAAAGATATACCGCGAGAATCATTAGTGTCATTTGCAGAAAAATTTAATACATCCTGCCCATCCTGCGACAGAGTGAGCGCACCAGTAATCGTACCGCCAGCTAGAGGCAGTTTGGTTGCGTCAGCTACAGTAATATTTGCAGAACCGTTGAACGACACGCCGTTGATTGTTCTTGCCGTTTCTAGGGTTGTGGCTGTTGTAGCGTTACCGGATAGTGGGCCTGAGAATGTAGTGGCCGTTGCTGTGCCGGTAATATCTACGCCTGTTGTAGTTGTCTCTAGTTTT
>Ga0209771_1001994_pt1 | contig 12735 bp, 15 predicted proteins | sample SaaInl59LU_5_DNA_FD_184639 | JGI IMG/M metagenome (GOLD analysis project Ga0209771, IMG submission 184639) | Marine microbial communities from expanding oxygen minimum zones in the Saanich Inlet - ESP_59LU_5_DNA (SPAdes) (version 2) | ecosystem: Environmental > Aquatic > Marine > Intertidal zone...
CGCGGAAATGATACGTTGGGGTAAAATTCATATCATCACAGAAATGAGTCTTCGCATCGAAAATAAGGATGTTACGCCTGAAGAAATATTAAGATGGTCAAAAAGTCAATATGATTGGGCATTAAAGAATGAAAAGAAATTCTACAAATATCTTATGGACGAAAATCTATTATTCGACAGCAATGAAAAAAACAGGGCTTACCTAATTAATAACGGACCCTACACGATTGGATTACCTGAAGAAAGCCCGGATCGAATGGGTCAGTTTCTAGGCTACCAAATCGTTAGAAATTATGTGTTAAGTGAAAATCTATCACTTCTTGAACTAATTGACCTCAAATACAACACAATACTCAAAACATACCAACCTGAATCGTAGCTATGAAAAAATCTGAAATAAGAATTTCTGTTGACCTGAATGAAAACAATTTGCCCACGCAAATTAATTGGAGTGCGGAAGATGGTAAAGTTAAGAATGAAAAAGCAGCAGCTTTTTTACTTTCATTGTGGGACCCAAATCAAAAAAACACTATGAAAATCGATCTTTGGACAAAGGATATGTCTATTGAAGAGATGAAGCAGTTTTTTCACCAATCACTGCTGTCAATGGCAGATACCTTTGAAAAAGCAACAGGAGAGAATCTTATCTGCGAAGACTTAAGAGATTACTGCATGCACTTTGCTGAAAAAATGGAGATTCTTCCAGAATGAGACTGACGCTCTCCAAAATGAGAACCGAGTTTAAGGAACCTATACAATATTCCTTAAATTTAGTTGGAGATTCAATTTCCATAAACAGTTTATTACACAAAAGATTAAGAATCAAATGGGATGGGGTTATTATCTGTCGAAAATGTAAAAAACATACCAAGAAATCATTTGGGGAAGGATTTTGTTACAATTGCTTTATTTCCGCACCGGAAGCCAGTCCATGTATTTTAAAGCCTGAACTCTGTGAAGCGCACCTTGGGAAAGGTCGAGATCTAGAGTATGAAGAGAAAAATCATAACCAACCTCATATTGTTTACTTAGCAGCAACGGATAAGGTTAAAGTTGGCGTTACCAGAGAAACTCAGGTGCCAACGCGATGGATTGATCAAGGGGCACACCAAACAATAGTATTGGCAAGAACCCCAAATAGGTATTTAGCCGGAGTTTTAGAAGTCGCCTTAAAGGCCCTTTACACGGATAAAACCAACTGGAGGTCCATGTTAAAAAACATAATAGATAGCACCATTGATCTTGAGGAAGAGAAATGGTCATGCTGTGAGGTACTCCCTAATGACCTTCAGCAATACTTTACAGAAGACGATACCATTTTTACACTGCACTTCCCGACTACGCAATATCCTGAAAAACTTCAAACTTTAAATTTGTTAAAACAGGATTGTTTTGAGGGAATTCTTACCGGTATCAAAGGACAATATCTTATTTTTGACCACCAAACTGTTTTTAACGTTAGACGTCACACAAGTTTTGAAATTGAATTGCATATTAATGAGTAACCTGATTCGGCGGTTTTTGGATGTTTTCTATCCTATTGTTTCGAAAATATTCGATAAAACAACATACTATTATGCCGCCTGTGGTGCCGCAAATCTTGTATTGAGCTGGGTACTTTTCTTTTTATTTTACCAATTCGTTTTTGAACAAAAATTGTGGTACGTATCACAAATCGATTTTGTTTTTACATCCTATACGCTTAGTGCTTTTTCATGCTTTATAATTTCTTTCTGCATAGGTTTTTTACTCATGAAATATGTTGTATTTATTCAAAGTGAACTCAAGGGGAGGATACAACTGTTTAGATACGGTTTGAGTGCATTAATAACAAGCAGTGCAAATTGGGTACTTCTCAAGGCGCTTATTGAACTTTTTGAGTTCTATCCTTCAATTGCTAATGTAATATCCACATGTGTTATCGTTGTAATAAGTTATTTAATACAACGGAATTTCACCTTTAAATAAAACCTTAAAGTATAGACCGGTATACTTCGTTGAATTTTCGTCCTACGGATTCATAACCAAAGTTTTCAAGAGCATATGCACGAATATGTTCGGCGTCAAATTTAATGTCACCGTTAATAAAGCTGGCTGTCTTTTCAAAAAGGGCTTCTTCATCGCCAGGGTTTACAAGTAAACCAAAATTGGGTAGTACATGCTCAGGTATACCATTTACATTAGATGAAATTACAGGCTTACCAGACATCATCGACTCTGCAATTACACAAGGGAAATTCTCATAATTACTAAACATGAGAAGCGCATCACTTTTAGCCAGCATAGCTGCAATTTCAGCGGTGGTTTTTGTAGCATGAAATGCTACTACTTCACTTCCTCCTAAAGCTTTATTTAACTTCTTTGCATATTCAATATCGCCGTCTGAAACAATATCCAAATGAATAGCGAAACCTTTTTCAGATAAACGATTCGCAACTCGAATCATACCCGATAAGTTTTTAATGCTATCGACTCCTGTTGAGATATGAATTAATCGAGACGGGTTGGCTGACCTCGGCAATGCTGTTTTAAATAACTTTTCATCAACAACGTTACATATGATTTCATAACGTTTTCCACCTGATATTTTTTCTAAACTACCTTTAAGATTTTCACTAACTGGCATCAAAACTGAGGCGTTTTTCAGAATCAAAGCACAGAGCTTCATGATCGGCTTTGGATAAGCATGTGCGCTGTCGACATGAAAACCACTCGAGTTTTCAGTTACAACATAAGGTATGGCATGTCGTACTTTTAACCAAAACGCCCAAATACCAAGAGGGTAAACTATATTTAAATGCACAATATCAGGCTTACCTAAAATCTCTTGAACCCTTCTATAACCTTGACGAAAAGCACTCCTGTGTGCCAAGAAATTCTTTACCCTGCGGAGGAAAGAAAAACCAGAAACCTGTTTCGGATAATAAACGACAACCTCATGAAGGGCATCACGTTTTGTCTCTACCAACCTGACCGTTTTTTCTTTTTCAGTCGGAAAGATAGAAAGCGCAACAGTTTCGTTATTTAAAGCAATGGTGTCCGCATGCTTTTGAACAAAATTTCCTAATGTTGGATTTGTTTCATTGGGATACCAAGAACAGAGGGTTAAAATTTTCAAAGTATTATTTCTAGACAATATTATTTTTGAATATCTCAACAACTTGTTGCACGGCATAATCGATCTCTTCCTTTGTCGTATATCTTGAAAAAGAAAATCGCGTATTTGGTCTTTTTACATTTGCTCCAATTCCTTCAAGAACATGAGAACCTTTAGAAGAACCTGAGGAGCATGCACTACCTCCACTTGCCGCTATCCCCTTTAAATCCAAAGTAAACAATAACATTGACGCTTTATCAGTTTCAGGAAAGTCAACATTTAACACTGTATACAGCGCGCTATCCTTTGAGGTTTCACCATGAAATTGAACATCAGGAATCGCTGCAATAAAACACGCTTTCATATACTTTTTAAGACCATATACATGGGTTTGATGTGCTTCTAAATCCTCATATGCCATATCCATGGCTTTTGACAACCCCACTATACCATATATATTTTCAGTTCCTCCTCTCAAACCGCGTTCTTGGGCACCTCCATGAATAAAGGCTGTGGTGTGAACACTACTTTTTACATATAAAAAACCCACTCCCTTCGGTCCATGAAATTTATGAGCTGCACATGTTAAAAAATCGATATCTAGCACCTCCAAATCGAATGAATAATGTCCCATCGTTTGAACTGTGTCAGAATGAAAATAAGCCCCATGTTTTCTACAGAGGCGAGAAACCTCATGAATAGGCAATAATGTACCAATCTCATTATTCGCATGCATTAAGGTCAACAGGGTCTTCTTGGAAGTGTCACTTAAGATTTGTTCGAGATGCTCCAAGTTTACGTTTCCTTTGGAATCTACATCTACTAAAACAAGTTCAATATTAAATTTACTTTCTATATTTTTTGCCGTGTGCCCTACTGCATGATGTTCGAGGCAAGAGGTTACGATTCGCGTAACACCAAGTTCAGAAACGGAGGTGAACATTGCCATATTGTCGGCTTCAGTACCCCCAGAGGTAAAAATAATCTCAGACGGTTTGCAATTTAAATGCCCCGCAATATTGCGACGTGACTTTTCAATTATCGCCTTTGAGCCTCTCCCAAAAAGATGCGTACTAGATGGATTACCAAAATTATCTTGAAATATTGGAGCCATAGCTTCAAAAACCTCAGGTGCCACAGGAGTAGTCGCTGCGTTATCAAGATATACCTTCATCCTTAATGCTTTTTTGCGAAGTTAATAATTTAAAAGTAAATTATTTCACAGAATATTTCGGATATAAATTAATATCAGTGTTGAATATTTGTACATTACAATATGAATTTTAAAGTTGGAAAAACTTTATTTATCCTGCTTTCTTTTGCATTACCTGTTCAATCGTTCGGACAATTTTGGTTTGACATTGCGATTGGTGGGTCTTCGGGTACGAGTATTGTTAGTGATTTCAGTCTCTATGAGGATACTAGAATTGATGTCACCCCTAAATTCTCATCAAATGGATTCATAAAAGTTGGATTAAATATTAATGAAAAAGCATCCATCGTTTTTGACCTTGGAATTTCAAATAGAAATTTTCAATTGACGCAAAATAACATTCCAACTATAACGGATATAACAACGGATGTCATTTTTGGTTACAGTGGATTCAGAGTTTTACCTATGTATCGACACACCAAAGAAGGAACTTATCTTGAAATTGGACCAGAATTTGGGTTCACGCGCTCACAATATTTTAACGACAATGCAAATGGACCAATAAAAAACACCTTATTTACTGAACAAATCACTAGGGTTGCTATCGGATTCGGAGGCTATATCTTGGGGAATGAGAGAGTAACCTTGGTTTCTGGACTCAGAATACTCTATGACTTGAGTGACTTAAGAAAAAGTCAAGCTATTGAATATAATTTCCCTTTTCAGAATTTTACTGATCAAACAAGTAAGCCTTTTAAAGCCTTCGATATTCAACTAAGCCTCGAACTTAACATTTCTCTCGGTTTTTTAGCCAGAAGTTCTTGCGGGAAAAGAACCCTAATGTTTCATTGGTAAGGCACTTCCATACAGATCGTAATGGTCGGCTTTCTCTATGATGACTTTGGTGAAATCACCAAGTCTTATATATTCGTCCTTCATTGAAACAAGTACCTCATTATCTACCTCTGGTGAATCAAATTCAGTTCTACCGACAAAATACCCCCCTTCGGTTCGGTCAAATAGAACCTTTAATTCTTGCCCTACTCTTTTTTGATTCAATTCATGACTAATTCCAGATTGTAAATCCATGATTGTATCAGCGCGTTCTTTTTTTACCTCTTCGGGCACATCATCCTTAAAATTGTATGCATGCGTATTCTCTTCATGCGAGTAGGTGAAAATCCCTAACCTATCAAACCTTGAACGCTGCACCCAATCATACATTTCATCAAAATCAGCATCAGTTTCTCCCGGATAACCAGCAATCAAAGTTGTTCTTATTGCAATACCTGGGACAGTTTCTCTAATATTGGTAATAAGCTCCTCTGTTTTCTCTCTTGTAATACCTCGACGCATAGCCTTAAGTATTTTTGTTGAACCATGCTGAAGCGGCATATCCAAATAATTACATATTTTAGGATTGTTTCTCATTACATCCAACACCTCCATTGGGAAACCTGAAGGAAAAGCATAGTGAAGTCTGATCCACTCTATTCCCTCAACTTCTACCAACTTCAACAATAAATCTGCAAGTGCTCTTTTCTTATATAAATCAAGACCGTAATACGTCAAGTCCTGTGCGATCAACATAAGCTCTTTGACTCCATTTGCTGCAAGTGACTTTGCTTGCTTAACAAGCGCCTCTATCGGTGTAGATAAATGTTTACCTCGCATTAAAGGAATTGCACAAAATGAACATGGACGGTCACAACCTTCTGCGATCTTGAAATATGCAAAATGATTAGGTGTCGTTAATAAGCGTTCTCCAACAAGTTCATGTTTGTAATCTGCTTTTAAGGTTTTAAGCAATCTAGGCAAATCTCTTGTACCAAAATAACCATCTACTTCCGGGATCTCTTTTTTCAAATCATCCTTATACCTCTCAGACAAACAACCAGTTACATAGACTCGATCTACAGCCCCTTCCTTCTTAGCATCTGCATAACGCAAAATAGTATCAATAGATTCCTGCTTTGCATTATCAATGAAGCCACAAGTATTAATGATAACAATTTCTGAGTCGTCCTCCTTAGCCTCATGCGCTACATCAAATTTATTTGCCTTAAGTTGCGCCATCATCACTTCGGAATCAAAAATATTTTTTGAACATCCTAACGTGACAACATTTACCTTATTTTTCTTGAGTGTTCGTGCTTTCATTTGTTGGCAAAAATAAGGTACTTTCGTTAATCTTACTATGAACAGAACAATTACTTTTTTACTCTCCTTTTGTGCAGCGCTATTCTCATGTTCAAAAACAACTGTAATCGACCCTTACTTTTTTGGTAACGGAATGGAAGAGATACATATAAAAGCCTCAAATAAAGGAAGTTTTCCTGCATCTAAAACATTCCGTATAATTAATGCTTTCATCGATGCAAACCTTCTGTATCTTCAAATTGAATATAAAAGCTCCTGTATCGGAAATGATCAATTTGATTTTACCGGGGGACAACTAACTTTCGATTCCTCAGGCAAGGCACATAGAACTGCTCGTTTGAGTATAAAAGGAAACGATAATGATTGCGACCTTAAAAACATTACCAAAATTATTGATTTACGGGCTTTAACAAGTTACAAGGAAAGAGATGCCGAAACGATTTTGCATATTGGAGGATGGAGAACACTAATGACCTATGTATATATTCCGCATCGAGATAACAAACAATAGCACTTTGGTATTATATTTGAATTGATAAATGAAAACCTAATAGTTATGAAGAATTTAATGATCCTAACACTGTTGATATTCGCAACCTCTTGTAAAACAACGAAAGATATGGAAGCCAAGAATCAAGTCATCAAAATTGATAACAAAACAAAACCGTCAGGAGGCATTACTGAACGAATTCACGATCCAATAATCATAAAGGCAAAAATTGCGAGAAATGACGCAAAGAATAAAGCATCTGTTCAAATACTAGGTTCAAAAATCTCAGAGAATACACTTAACTTAAAAATTGGGTACTCTGGTGGATGCAGCAAACATAAGTTTGAATTCATTGGAAACCCAATGATTTCAAAGTCTCTTCCTCCTATACGCTCAGCTGAATTAATTCACTACGCCAATGGTGATACATGCCGAGAGTACATCGAGCAAGAATTGATCATAGATATTTCAGAACTCGCTTATTTAAAAGAAGGAGGAAGTAGTATTAAGCTTAATTTCGCAGACACCACGTTATTGTACACATATACAGAGGAATAAAATGAATAAGGCTTTATCGGGTATTGATTTTTCAATACCAACTTTTGTTACCGGAATTGGAACAGATGTAGGGAAAACAGTTGTTTCTGCTATTCTTTGTGAATGGGCGAATGCAGATTATTGGAAACCTATTCAATCAGGAGATCCTGAAGGTGGAGATTCCCAAACGCTGAAAAAACTCGTGTCGCATTCATCTTTTCGTATTTTAAAAGAAGCTTACCAATTTGATGCCCCCCTATCTCCTCATGCCGCCGCTGAATTAGAAGGAAAAAAAATAAAAGTTGATTCAATCGCCTTACCAAAAAGCAATAAACCATTTATTATTGAAGGTGCAGGAGGGCTTTTAGTTCCTTTGAATTACGAAAATGATACTATTTGCGATTTAATTTTAAAATTAGATGCTCAAGTCATTGTTGTTGTTAAAGAATACCTGGGCAATATCAATCATACACTTTTGACAATTGAACATCTTAAAAGATGTAGGATCAAAATAGCAGGATTAGTTTTTGTTGGTGAAGAACTACCCTACACATTCGATATTATTTCGAAATCCACGAATATTCAAATGCTTTTTAGAGTTCCTATTTTTAAAACTCTCAATAAGAATACTATCCTTAACTTTGTTTCCAAATTAGATTAAATTGCCGTTTAGGATATGAATCTTGAAGATGATAAAAAATTTCTTTGGCACCCCCTCACGCAGCATCAGCTTCACCCAGAACATTTGCTTATAAAAAAGGCGAAAGGTGTAATGCTCTATGACGAATACGATAACGAGTACATTGACGGAATAGCCTCCTGGTACACTTGTATGTATGGTCATTGCAATCCTGAAATCACCTCAAAAGTGGCTGAACAAATGACCGAATTAGACCATGTTGTTTTTACGGGGTTTACCCATCAGCCTGCAATAAATCTCGCAAGGGAACTCTTAAAAATACTACCAGAAAATCAAGACAAACTATTTTTCTCTGACAATGGGTCCACATCCATTGATATCGCGATTAAAATGGCACTTCAATACCACCATAACAAGGGTGTTAAAAAACAAAAAATTATTGCATTAGACGATGGCTTTCATGGTGACACCTTTGGCGCAATGTCAGTCTCTGATTTATCAATATATAATGGGCCATTTTCAGATTATTTCCTTGAGGTAATAAGAATACCCGCTCCAAATAAAGAAAATGTAAAGCAGAGCATTGCGATTATTCGAGAACTTGCAAAAAAAAATGATATCGCTGCTTTTGTTTATGAACCTATTGTTCAGGGGGCAGCTGCGATGAAAATGCATGAACCAAAAGCGCTGAATGAGCTACTAGAAGTCGCTAAAGGCGAAAACATCATAACTATTGCTGATGAGGTAATGACGGGGTTCGGAAAAACAGGCAAGAATTTCGCCTCCGAATTTATGTCTTGCCTTCCAGATATCATTTGCCTTTCTAAATCTTTAACAGGCGGCATAGGACCTATGGCAATTACGAGTTGTAATCAAATGATCTATGAAGCCTTTTTAAGCTCAAAAATGGAGCAAGGATTTTTTCATGGTCATACCTATTCAGCAAACCCCACATCTTGCTCTGCCGCACTCGCAAGTCTTGAGCTTTTAAAGTCAAGTGAAATACAGAATAACATAAAAAATATAGAAGCATCTCATCGTCGCTTTAATGAAAAAATAAAGGACCATCCTAAAGTTAAAAACACAAGGCAGCAAGGTATTATTTTCGCGTTAGATTTTAATGTAAACGTTGACCGTTACGGAGATTTACGTTATCGATTATATGACTTTTATATGGCACAAGGAGTTTATCTTCGCCCCTTAGGAAATACGGTATATATACTCGCCCCATTTGTAATTTCGCAGATCGAGTTACAAAGAATATATGACGCTATTCAAAATAGCTTCGAAATCATTTAGGCAAATAAAGAAAAATGAAAGCATCTTATTGGAGTGACAGATATCAAAATAACAAAACAGGTTGGGACTTAGGACAGGTATCCAAACCTCTTTTACCAATTTTTAAGACCCTAAATGTAAATGATAAAATTTTAATTCCTGGATGTGGAAACGCACATGAAGCAAGATTCCTTCACAGTCAGGGCTTTAATGACGTTCATATCATCGATATCGTAAAAGAACCTCTTGTTAATTTTACAAACGCTCACCCTAATTTCCCTAAAAACAAAGTTATACATGGAGATTTCTTTGAGCACACCGCAAATTATGACGTGATCATTGAACAAACTTTTTTTTGTGCAATTGATCCATGCTTGAGAATTGACTATGTAAAAAAGTGCGCTGAATTACTTAGGGCAAATGGTGTTCTTACCGGGGTGCTTTTCAACCGAGAATTTCCAGAAGGGCCACCTTTCGGAGGAAATAAAGAGGAATACAAGAAACTTTTTTTAAAAGGTTTTAAACAAGTAGAAATAAGGGAATGTCACAATTCATCAGAACCTAGATTGGGAACCGAAGTATTAATAAAATGTTCTAATCAGAATACTTTCAGTTAAGCCAATTGATTTTTAAGGATATACTTTAAGTGGTAACTCACAAGATTGTCTACTGGTTTTGCGATAATCGATTTAATCTCAATCCCCAAATCATCCGCAGCTTGTCTCAAATGATTTTCGAGAAGTGCAGACAATGAACCGACAAAATGTACGGGTGTATTCAGATAACCCTCATAACAACACACATGAACTTCCATGAATGTCTTTAAGCCATTCACGATAATTTGCTTGAAAAATTCATGCTCCTTATGTTTTACAATAAACGGCATAAAAGATGCTATAAATACATTGGCGCTATCGCTCTTATAAACATTAGACACAATTTCGGAATGACTTAATTTGTAGGTCTCTTGGAAGTCAACTAAAATATCCTTAGGTAATCTGTGATACAAAAAATTTGCGAGTAAAAACTTACCGAAATAACTACCACTTCCCTCGTCACCCAAAACGTATCCTAATGCTGGGACCTCTTCAGATAACTCGGCACCATCAAAAAAGCAAGAATTCGAACCCGTTCCGATAATGCAAGAGATTCCTGGTTCTCCATCATAAGTCGCGTAAGCACATGCTAAAAGATCGTGATCAACTACAACTTCAGCCTCGGTGAAAACGGCCTTTAATCCTGATTCTATTTCTTTATTTAACCTTTCACTTGAACACCCCGCACCATAGAAAAAGATTTTTGAGACTTCGCCAACGTGCGCCATAATCGACTTGTTTTTCCTAATCTCAGCGGCTACAACATCTGAAGAATGAAAATATGGATTAAAGCCAATGGTTTTGTAAAAAGTTTGTTTAGATTTGTTATCAACTAAGACCCAGTCACTTTTAGTTGAACCACTTTCAATGATAAAAATCATATGTTAATATTGTTTTTTATAGCTATGTGTCTTTTGAACACTTTCAAATATAATACAATTAATATGAAGTTGTGAATTTGCAATCAAAAAAAAATAAAAAAGAGCTCAATCCTAGCTTATCTGTCGACTGTGTGATTTTTGGGTTTGACTTAGACCAATTATACGTCTTACTAATTGACAGTGGTAGTACTGAAGCTTACAGCCAATCAAGGATGGCCGTTCCCGGCGACCTTATATTTGATACAGAAAACTTAGATGAAGCCGCTAGAAGAGTTTTAAAAGAATTGACAGGGATTGAAAATATCTACCTTGAGCAAATTGGTGCTTTCGGAGATCCAAATAGGATAGGAAAGAAAGATTCAGATAGAAAATGGCTCGAATCAATTCGTGCCAAACCTGATGCACGTGTTATTACTGTTGCCTACTATTCTCTCGTGCGAATGCCTAACTTCAATCCAAAAGCAAGTTCATTTGCGAAAAGTGCAGGATGGGCACCTATTAAAGAAGTATTTGATTTAGCATTTGACCATTTTGACATTCTGCAAGCAGGATTAGATCAATTAAAAAGAAAGATTAAAATTCAACCCATCGGCTTCAATCTGTTACCGGAGAAATTTACACTTAGTCAACTTCACAAACTTTACGAATGCATCCTAGATAAAGACCTCGACAAAAGAAACTTTAGGCGAAAGATTTTAAACCTAAACATCCTCACCAATCTTGAAGAAAAACAGATCGGCGTTCCCCATAAACCTTCGCAACTATTCAAGTTTAACGAAGAAAATTACAAAAAGTTATCTCAAGAAGGCTTTGATAATTTCGGGTTTTAGAAGCTAAATAAGTTTCCTTATATTTGTTAGGATAGTTACGACCTGTAACTTTTCATTGTTTCAATTTGTATTAACTGTAAATGCACCTATTTGAGAAAGCATGAATATAACACCGTGATTGACGAGCTAAGTGCTCAACTTTACCGGTATGCCTTTCATTTCCTGAGAAATCAAGAAGACGCAAAGGATATTATTCAAGATGTTTTTGAAAAGATGTGGCTGAATAGAAAAACAATTGATTTGGAAACAGTAAAACCTTGGCTTTACAGATGTACGCACAACGCGATGGTGAATTATACCGCAAGAAAATCGCGAACGAGTTATATGTCAAACCAAGAATTACCGACCCCTTCTACCCCATTTGATTCAAGTTTCGAATCAATGCAGGTTGTTGAGCGAATGGTAAATATCCTCCCTCCAACTCAAAAAAGTATTATTCTATTGAGAGACATAGAAGGCTATTCCTACAAAGATATTGGACTTATTCTAAATTTGTCTGCATCCCAAGTCAAGGTTTATCTTTTTCGTGCAAGAGTGAAAATTAAAAAGCAGTTAATCGGATTGAGTAAGACAGTATGACATCACCGAATTTTGAGAATATAGATTTATGGCTTTTTGATTACACAGAAGGTAATCTGAGCACCTATCAGAAAGAATTACTCGAGAAATATATACTGAACCACCCAGAACTCGAGATTGATCTGGACATGTGGAATATGTCCAAAGCAACAGTTGCTCAAAACTATGCCCCCGAAATTCATTTCAAAAAGAAAAAAACACCTCGGATTGGCTATTATTCGACCAGTGTGATCGGAGCCGTACTCATACTATTAATATCAAAATCTCACGAATTAAGTGTATATAAAAATAGTTTAAATAAAAACACACAAATATCTTACATACAGTATTTTAACGAAAATAATACAAGTCAAATAACTGATTCAAACGGACCGAAAATCTTACGAATCGAGGAAACAGATACAAAAGCAATAAATGCCTTACACGACGCCCCAGAATTAATTCAGGAAAAAGTTTTCGATACCAAATACGAGGAAAGCAGTCATACTATCGCG
>Ga0209771_1002003_pt1 | contig 12688 bp, 11 predicted proteins | sample SaaInl59LU_5_DNA_FD_184639 | JGI IMG/M metagenome (GOLD analysis project Ga0209771, IMG submission 184639) | Marine microbial communities from expanding oxygen minimum zones in the Saanich Inlet - ESP_59LU_5_DNA (SPAdes) (version 2) | ecosystem: Environmental > Aquatic > Marine > Intertidal zone...
TTAGCGGGTGCAAATATAGAACCTCTTTTGATTCTGACAATGTTTTTTTAAAGCTTTTTTGAACTTTTTTTAAAGCCTACTCTTTAAACCCTATATTACAAGGTTTTAGAAATCAAAATAAGCATTTAAAACGAAGACACATTCTTAGTAAAACCTACTCAAAAACTCTAGAAGAAGGAGAATGCAAGAACTTATCATTCAAAGAACTGATGAGAATCACAGCAGTTTCATTCAAAAAAAAGGCCCAACACGTTGTGTTGGGCCTTTTTCTGTAAGGAGTTTTTATCCTCCAAAATCGTCAAAACGAACATTTTCTGGGGGTACTCCAAAATCGTCACACATTTTTACAACGGCTTGATTCATCATCGGTGGACCACAGAAATAGAATTCTATGTCTTCTGGAGCTTCATGGCTCTCTAAATAATTATCGATCAGGGCTTGGTGGACAAATCCAACAAAACCATCTCCTTCGTCGTTCATGTTGTCTTTTACTTTCCAATTGTCTTCTTCCAAAGGCTCGGACAATACCAAGTGCATTTTAAAGTTTGGGAACTGTTTTTCCAAAGCTTCAAAGTAGTGCAAGTAGAACAACTCGCGTTTTGAACGCCCTCCGTACCAATAAGACACTTTACGTCCCGTTTTCATGGTATGGAACAATTCGTACAAATGAGAACGCATTGGTGCCATTCCTGCTCCACCTCCAACATACACCATTTCGGAATCAGATTCGTTGATGAAGAATTCTCCATAAGGTCCTGAAATGGTTACTTCGTCGCCTGGTTTGCAATTGAATATATAAGAGGAAGCAATTCCTGGATTTACATCCATCCATCCACCTTTGGCTCTGTCAAACGGAGGGCATGCCACACGGACATTCAACATAATGTTTCTTCCCTCTGCTGGGTAAGAAGCCATAGAATACGCTCTCTCAATGGTTTCGTTGTTTTTCATTACCAAGGGCCACAATTTGAATTTATCCCATTCTTCATGGAACTTTTCTGGCTCTCCTGGATGGTCTTGTGGATGCGCTGTGATATCCATGTCTGCATAGTTCACTTCGGTTTTTGGAATTTCAATTTGGATATATCCTCCTGCCTTGTAATCCATGTCTTCTGGGATCTCTACCACAAACTCTTTGATAAAAGAGGCTACATTGTAATTCGATACTACCTTTGCTTTCCATTTCTTGATTCCAAAAATTTCTTCTGGAATCGAAATATCCATGTCGTTTTTTACCTTTACTTGACAGCCCAAACGAGCTCCTGCTGCCAATTCCTTTCTTGTAAAATGTGGCGTCTCTGTTGGCAAAGCTTCACCTCCACCTGAATGTACATGGCATTCACACTGAATACAGGTACCACCCCCTCCACAAGCTGACGGCAAAAATATTTTCTCGTTTCCTAGAGTTCCTAGCAATGAAGCTCCTGTTTCTACCTCAATTGTTTTTTCTCCGTTGATCGTTATTTTTACTTTCCCTGAAGGAAGTAGTTTTGCCTTGGCTACCAATAATATGGATACCAGAATTAAAACTACGATTAAAAATACGACAATACTTACTCCTATAGTCATTGTATAAGGTCTTTGTTGTTTATAATTTGATTCCTGAAAAACTCATGAATCCTATGGCCATTAATCCGGTAATGATAAAAGTAATTCCCAATCCTTTTAAAGGTGCAGGAATATTTGAGTAGGCAATTTTTTCACGAATGGCAGCGATTGCCAAGATCGCCAAAAACCAACCAATTCCTGAACCCAAGCCGTATACTGCAGATTCTCCAACATTTGAAAAATCTTTTTGCTGCATGAATAAAGAACCTCCTAGTATGGCACAGTTTACTGCGATCAATGGAAGAAAAATCCCCAAAGCACCGTACAAAGCAGGTGCAAAGCGTTCTACAATCATCTCTACCAACTGTACCATAGATGCAATCACCGCAATAAACATGATAAAGCTTAAAAAGCTCAAGTCGATCGAAGCATATTCTTCACCCATCCAAGACAAGGCTCCTGGCTTTAATAAATAGGTATCCAATAGAAAGTTTGCAGGAACAGTAACTACCAATACGAAAATTACTGCGGCTCCCAAACCTACTGCAGTGTTTACTGTTTTTGATACTGCCAAATAGGAACACATTCCTAAGAAGTAGGCGAATACCATATTGTCAATAAAAATACTTTTTACAAAAATGTTGATATATTCCATCTTGTACTTTTTATTAGTTTTCGATTAATTTTCTATTTTTCGATCTTTGGAACCAAATAATAATTCCTACGGTAATCAAGGCCATTGGGGACAACAACATGAATCCATTGTTCTCGTATCCAAAAGCATACAAACCAGTAGAATCTGCAATGGTTTTCGCTTTGTGTCCTAAAACTTCAAAACCGAATAATTTCCCTGATCCTAACAACTCACGAAAGAAAGCTACCACTATCAAAATCAGTGCATATCCCGCACCGTTTCCGACACCATCTAAGAAGGACTTCCATGGTCCGTTTGCCAAAGCAAAGGCTTCCAAACGCCCCATCACAATACAGTTTGTAATAATCAATCCTACAAATACGGACAATTCTTTGCTTACATCATAGGCATAGGCTTTTAGTATTTGATCTACCAAAATTACCAAGGATGCCACAATCAACAATTGCACAATAATTCGAATTCTACCTGGAATCAAATTTCTAATCAAAGATACAATGACATTACTCGCGATGATTACAAACAACACCGCTATAGACATCACCAAAGCAGGCTTCAGTTGTACGGTAATCGCCAAGGCCGAACAAATACCAAGTACTTGCACTGAAATGGGGTTGTTGTCATCCAACGGATCTGTCAACAACGCTTTATTTTGTTTCGAAAACAAGGGTTCTTTTTCCTCTGCCATGATTACATATTTTTAAAATAGGGTAAATATCTTGCCAATCTTTCTTGGATCATATCGGACACACCGTCAGAGGTAATGGTTCCTCCTGAAATGGCGTCCACTCCATGTGCATCTTCTGTTTTGGCGCCACCTTTGATTGCTTTTACAGAAACGAAATTTTCTGCTACATAGCCTTCATTGATGTCATTCAACAAAGTTTTCCCAACGAATTGTGCTTGAAACCAATCGGTTGTAATTTCAGCTCCCAAACCGGGTGTTTCTCCTTTGTGTCCAAAATTGGCTCCAATAATGGTGTTTTTATCTGCATCCAAAGCTACATACCCCCAAATGGCATCCCAAAGACCGGCACCGTATAAAGGCACTACGTAAAAGGTTTTCCCTTCTTTTTCTGCGATGTACAGCGGAAAACGTTGTGCTTCGTCACTTTTTTTCACTTCTTTTTTCAAACTCAAATCAAAAGCGTTTGTCTCTGAATCTACAGTTCCATCCACTTTTAAGGCCAATTGCTGTTTGATGTATTTGTTAAATGCCACCTCTGCATTGTCTCTTGAAACATCAGCTACACCGATGGTCCCTAGGATGTTCTGCATCTTTTCTGCTTTCACATTCTTTGCTTGTAAAGGTTTTAGACTTGTTGCTGTAAAAGCCAACAAACCTGCGATTACACTCACCATAATCACTGCAAAAATAAACGTATATGCGTTGCTATTTTTATCCATGTCTAAGCTGTTTCTAAATTAATTTTTTGACGGTTTTTACGACGTTTGATATTTCCTTCCACCACATAATGATCGATGGTCGGTGCAAATACGTTCATCAATAAAATCGCCATCATAAATCCTTCTGGGTAAGCCCCATTGAACACTCGTATCATGATCCCCAATAGACCTATTAAGAATCCATAAATCCACTTCCCTTTTGTCGTTTGTGCTCCCGATACTGGATCGGTTGCCATGAATACAATTGCAAACGCAAAACTTCCTACTAATAAATGCTCCCACCATGGAAAGTTCATCAATCCGTTTCCTGGCAGAAGGGTTGCTCCGATGCTGTTAAAAATCAAGCCCATCACGGAGGCTCCAATCACACCTGACAACATGATTCTCCAACTCGCAACTCCTGTGAACAACAAAAAGGCTGCTCCAATTAAAATCATCAAAACTGAAGTTTCTCCAACAGACCCTGGAATGTATCCTAAGAACATGTCCAATACACTGTACGAAACTTGATCGTTTGCTGCCAATGTTCCTAAAATGGTTTCGCCTGAAATGGCATCAACCGTACTTGCATCTGCTACCCATACTTTGTCTCCAGACATGTAAGGTGCGTACGAGAAAAAGGCGAAGGCACGTGCTACCAAGGCAGGGTTTAGGATGTTCATCCCGGTTCCTCCAAAAGCTTCTTTACCAATCAATACCGCAAAGGCCACAGAAATCCCGAGCATCCACAATGGCAAATCGATCGGCATGATCAAGGGAATTAACATTCCAGAAACCAAATATCCCTCGTTGATCTCATGTCCTCTAAAGATTCCAAATGCGAATTCAATTCCCAATCCTACACCGTAAGAAACGGCAATCATTGGAATAAACTTCATCGCTCCATAACCTAAGAAACTTAAAAAAGTTCCTGCTTCTCCAAGTTGTGAAAAATGTTGGTACCCTACGTTCCACATTCCAAAAATTAGCGCTGGTACCATGGCAAAAATCACGGTCACCATGACTCTCTTCAAATCGACTCCGTCACGAATGTGTGCTCCTTTTTTGGTGGTATGGTTCGGCACGAACATAAGGGTATCAAAAGCATTGAACCCTGGTGCAAATTTTTCGTACTTCCCTCCTTTGTCAAAAAGAGGCTTGAATTTGTCAAATGTATTTCTAATAGATCCCATTATCCTACTTCGTTTATCATTAAATCCAATCCTTCTCTGATGATTTCTTGTGCTTCAATTTTAGAAGAACTCGAATAATCGATCAAAGCAAAATCTTCTGGAGCGACTTCGTAAATTCCCAAGTTCTCCATTTTTTCTATATCTTGTGCTTGTATTGCTTTTAACAATTGCATTGGAAAAATATCAATAGGCATTACTTTTTCCATTTCTCCTGTTACTACCATTGCTCTTTCTTCTCCTTGCAAATTGGTGTTCAAAACGTATTCTTTCTTTGGATTCAACCAAGAAAAAGAGGTTTTGGATGCGCTGTGAATTTTTCCACTTCCCACAAAAGGAACCCAACCAAACATTCTGTATTCGTTTCCTTCCGGAATTACTGTAATTGCACTGTCGTAGAAACCTAAGAATCCTCCTTGAGCGGCTGATTTTTCTCCTGTCAACACATTTCCAGAAATAACACGGGTGTTTTCTGTGTTTATTTTTCCTTCTAACAACTCGTCCAAACCTTGTCCGGCAGTCACTGTGTAATATTGTGGTTTATTGACTTCAGAACCTGCCAACGCGATGGTTCGTACTGGCTTGTACTGACCTGTCAAAAACAAATTCCCAATGATTGCGACATCTTGAGGATTGACTGTCCAAACTTTTTCTCCTTGGTTGATCGGTGCAATTTTTGAAATCTGTACACCTACATTTCCGGCGGGATGCTTTCCTGAAACGTTCACCAATTGCACATTTTTCACTTCGTTGAAAAAAGTTGTTTCTCCATTGACAGACAAATAGATTGCTCCTTTGGTCAATTTTGAAAGGGCATCAATTCCCACTTGAAAAGCTTCTTTTTGCGCCTGCAAAGAAAATGCATAGTTCGTGGCCAAAGGGGCTGTATCAAAAGAAGAAACAAAAATGGCTTTCGGCTCGTCGGCTGGATCTGCAATGACATCGTAAGGTCTTTGATTCACAAATGGCCAGCAACCACTTTCCAAAATCTTAGCTTGTATTTGTTCTTTTTCAAGGTTCTGAGGAAGCTCTTTTCCGAAATCTTTGAATTCATCTTCTGGTTTTGCTTCGATTAGAACAGCTAGAATTCTTCTTTTCGCACCTCTTGCAATCTCTTTTACCGTTCCTGATACAGGAGACGTGAATTTGATCTGCTCGTTCGATTTGGAATAAAACAAAACATCTCCCACAACAACCTCAGCTCCAACTTTGACAGTCAGCTTTGGGGTAATTCCGTGAAAATCTTTTGGTTGAATTGCAAAAACTCTGGAACGTGGTGCTGCAGAAACGATCTCTTCTGCTTTCCCTTTCAGCTTGATTGTCAAGCCTTTTTTTATTCGAATGTCTTTTGACATATTTAGAATTTTAATGTTTGCGTTTTAAAACGTTGCAAATTTAAAACTTTTTGATTTTTTAACCTCAAAACTAAACACATATCTTACGTATCTTTATTATTTATATCCATTCTAAATTATGATTTTGAAACTTGTGGAGATTCTTGATTTTGACTAAAAAAAAAGCAACAAAACCTGTGGATATTTTCATTATTCGCAATACTTGAAAATCAATAAAATATGAAATCCTCTTTTACAAGTGTGCTTTGATTCTTGTATACATCGTTCTTTGTTTTGTTACTTCCTAAGAATTTGAAAACACCTCTTTGTAATTGACTAAACACCTGTAATCATATACTTACACTTCCTGAAATAACACTTGCCATGCATTGTGTTTTTCATAGGTTTGAACATCGCTTTCAATCAAAAAATTCCGAAACACCCTGTGCATCAACTAAATTGAGGAATTGAAATTTTCAAAATCTTAAATATTCTTTGACGATGAAGCTATCTAAATCAAGACCCCTTTAAAGAACTCCTCAAAACAGAATTCTTATCGTACGAAGGCTTTTATGGAAAATCTTTTCTGTATAAAATCTGCCCTTGAAAGATTCACTCTTGGCCTTCTCTAATTCAGGGACAATTCATACATTTAACTTTTGAATTGAAATAAATGTTGCGAAAAAAGTCCTTTTTACTGATTCTTGCCTCTATGTGTTTGCTAACGCAAAGCTTTGCCCAAAATTTTACCGCAAGCTTTGTCAAAACGGTGACCACTCAGGCCACTCTTGACAAGGAACAAACTTCTATTTTTCCGTTGGGGAGTGCTTTTCTATTTTCTTTTGACGACTTGGAATCGGATCAAAAAACGTACTACTACAAAATTGAACATTGCAACTACGACTGGGAAGTTAGCAATCTCAACCCCTCTGAATACATAGAAGGTACGAACGAGCTTGAAATTTTCAACTTCGAAAACTCTTTCAACACGCTTCAAGGCTACACACATTATTCTTTTCAGATACCAAACCAAAACACGCGTATCAAAATAAGTGGTCATTTTTTGGTTACCATCTACAATGAATACGATGAAATTTGCATTCAACGTAGAATTGTACTGCATGAAAACCTGGTAAACATCAGTACCAAAGTGGTTCGTGATCGGAATTTAGAAAACATAAACACCAAACAGGTTGTGCATTTTTCCATTTACCACCCTTCGCTGCGCATCAACAACCCCAGACAAGAATTGCGTGTTGTCATTTTGCAAAATCAAGATTGGAATTTTAGCAAAAAAAATCTGCAACCTCAATTTTACAAAAAAAATGAAATGGTGTACAATTACAACGACATTACTAGTTTCTCAGGAGGCAATGAATTTTTAAATTTCGACACCAAAGACATCAATGGAAATCATGTCAGTATCGCGCAAACTGCTCTCGACAGCATCTTTCATCATTTTTTATACCCTACACAACCCCGAATAAACACCCCCTATACATTGGCCCCTGACATCAATGGTGGCTTTGTCATACGCACCATCAACGAAAACAATGTGCATACAGAAGGAGATTATAGCTGGGTTCATTTTACGCTTAAAAATAACCTTTCTGAATTGTCTCAAAAAGAATTGTATGTGTATGGCGCTTTCAACAATTACGCCTTGACAGAAGACAATAAAATGACCTACGACAAAGATCGGCAAGTTTTTGAGGCGTCTCTTTTGCTAAAACAGGGGTTTTACAATTATTGCTTTGCAAACCAAAACAATGTTCTTGAAAAGAGCAATGTTGATGGCTCTTTTTTTACTACGGAAAATGAATACACCATTCTCGTTTATTACCACCCTTTTGGGCAACGAATTGGCAAAATTATTGGAGCACATTCTGTATTTTCTAAGAATTTTTAAAATCACTTATTACGAGAAAAACATTTTTGTATATTTGGTATAGAATCAACCCGAAAACACGTGATTGAAAAAATAACAAAAGGCATCAAAATTTCCGTTCGTACCAACTACGAAGGCATTCATGTTCGAAATGAAATTTCTCACTATGCTTTTAGTTATTTTATCACCATTGAGAACCAAAGCCAAGACACTGTACAATTGATCTCGAGAAAATGGGAGATTTTTGACTCCCTGAACAACAAAGAAATTGTAATTGGTGATGGTGTTGTGGGGCAACTTCCTGTGTTAGAACCTCATGAAAAATACACCTATCGTTCGAACTGTTTTTTAGAATCCTCTATGGGCTCTATGAAGGGTTATTTTAACATGATCAATTTCACAAGCAAAACGCAATTCAAAGTACAGATTCCTACCTTTCAACTTGTCGTAACGGAAGTTCTGAATTAAGAAACACCCTCTTCGTCAAGTATTCTTTGAAAAACATAGACCTTTCTTTTTTGCTGAACCCAACACATATTGCAATCCGAACCGTGCAAAAATTCGTAGGGTTTTTCAATTTCAAAACCACTTTGGTTGACCAAAAACGAATCTCTTACATGCACTTCTCCATGAGAACCTCGACGTGAAATCACATAATTTTCTTCGAAACCTTTTTCTATCTCAAACCAAGCACCGGATCCTACTCCACTCAACCACTGCCCATTGGGAGGACTGTAAACCGACTTTTCCGGTATCATGTTTCCGTATTTATTGATTTCTTGTGAAACCTTTTTAAAAAAATATTTCTTGTGCTCTTTGACAATGGAATCACAATGGAAACGCCTTATTTTTTGCTTATAAACCTCGAACATTTTGACCTCAGTTTTCCCATTGACCGCGTTGCCAATGGGGCTTGGGGTAAATAATTTGGAGCGTCGAAGTCTTTTTTTTGTTTTTGGATTGTTCGTTGCAAAAAGCAATACATCGCGCACAAATCTGGCACAATTGCTCCCATTCTCTACAAACGCTCCATAGGGGATCGCTCTTTTCTGTTGCAATTTCTCAATGAATCCAATCGCTTTTGCATAATCTATTTCCGCATTTACACTGGCAATCATCTTGCCTTCTCCATGTGTTTTTTCTGGCTGACTTTCCACAAATAGCAGTATTTCATTCAGGTTGGCAATGGCATCTTCCTCAAATACTGCTTTTACAGGAATTCCAAGTTCACAATCTGTTTTTTCACTGCGCACTCTGCCCATTCCTTTGGAAGTTACATACCTTCCAAAATCAAAATAATGCACCGCTCCTGTTTTTTTTGAGACCAACAAAAATGCGGCATGCCCTGCCATCACCCTGTGCTTTCCCCCTACCCCGAATAGAGACCAAATTTTGCTTGAAAATTCTTCCCTCGCAAGACGAACCACCGTTTCTGGATAAGCCAAAACAATTATATATCCTGTATGCTGCATGTTTGAAAATTAAAAAGCCACCGAACGCTGCTCCCCCGTCAAAAGATCCTGGTAAAACATTCGCAGCTGCTCCTCATCTTTTTCAATAGACGTAATGCTGACCGTTTCTACCGATGTTCGTTTCATTTTTATAGAAGTTTCCGCAACACCTAAATCATCCTTTGAATGAAATTTTAGAATGTTTTCTTGAGTAGGGAAAGGATGTTCTTTTTTAAAATTTTGAAACCACGATGTTCTTTCTTTTTTCATCGCAGCATCATATAAAGTGGAGGAGGACCATATTTTAGATTGATTGGACAAAATGTTGATGTGCTTTTCTTTTCCATCCCAAACCAACTCAATACAAATGGGTAAGAACGACCAATCCAGGGCAATCATCGTAAAAGGTTCGACACCTTCAAGATGCAAATCTTCAATTGCCCATTTTACCTCATCAGCATTTAAAACATTTTTGACTACCAAGCCTCGGCTGTATTTGTAATCGCTGGACGGATTGTGCTTTTCCTTTCCGCCGTTTATCAAACAAACCAGCCGTTCTGTTTCAGCAACAGCAATCCAAGTTCCCCCCGCTTTTTTATCCTTCGGATACCATTGCCTAACTCCATCTTCTACATAAAAATCAGGTAAGAGCGCTTCTCTATTCGTTTGTTCGTCCCTGCTAAAGGTCAATATAAAATCGCCGTTTTCTCGTGGAAAAAATGTAACCGTGCACATCGTGTGTATTTTTTAATAATTCTTATTCAAACAAATTCAATTTGAAAATTTATCCTTCGTCTGTGAAAATATCCATTCCTTACCGTCGTAAAAAGGATTTTATCAAAAATAGGAAATATGTAAAAGCAAGCATTAAAGTTTCTAAAAGAAATCAAGAATTGAGTACCTTTGTTTTTCTGAAGTCTGATTGGGCTTTTGACTTTCAAAAACCTTGCACCAAGACAAATGCCACGAATAGAGCAACACTTTCCTGTTTCCGATACCGAAAAATTCAAATCAAATGCACTGGAATGGAGCCAAAACTACGAGACCGTTGTTTGGCTAGATTCGAACCAACACGATCAAAAATACAGTGAACACAGCGCAATTATTGCCTTGGGACAAGAAAAATCCATTCGCTGTTCTTACCATGATTCTTTTGAAAAACTCAAAAAATTTCAATCAAAAATTCAGGATTTTTGTTTTGGTTTTTTAGGGTACGACCTGAAAAACGATATTGAAAACTTGAGTTCTGACAATCACGACGGACTAGAATTTCCTGATTTGTTTTTTTTTCAACCTAAAAAATTGATCTTCATTTCAAAAGAAAAAGCTGTTTTCAAATATTTAAATGTTGATAGAGAAGAGCTCATGAAGGATTTTCAAAGTATTTCCAACCATACTGAAGTACCTGTCAAAATCACAAAAAAGAAGCTTTCTTTGAATTTTCGCATTCAAAAAGAAGCCTATCTCAATAAGGTACGTTCCATTTTAAATCATATCCACCGAGGTGACATTTATGAAGCCAACTTTTGCCAAGAATTTTATGCTGAAAATTCAGTTATTGATCCCCTCGAAGTCTACAAAAATCTGAACCAAATTTCCAAACCCCCTTTTGCAACCTACCTCAAATTCGACAATAATTTTTTATTATCGGCTTCCCCTGAAAGGTATTTGAAAAAGAATGGACGTCAAATTATTTCACAGCCAATCAAAGGAACGGCGAGAAGATCTTCAGACAAACAAAAGGATTTGGCACTGAAGGAAGCTCTCAGAAACGACCCCAAAGAGAGAGCTGAAAATATCATGATTGTAGATTTGGTTCGAAATGACCTCTCTCGAATTGCTCTCAAAGGAAGCGTGCAAGTGGAAGAACTTTGCAAAGTTTACAGCTTCAAACAAGTACATCAAATGATTTCGTCCATTGTTTCCGAAATTCCTGAAAACATTCACCCTGTAGACATTATCAAAAACAGTTACCCCATGGGAAGTATGACTGGGGCTCCGAAAGTAAAGGCTATGAAAATCATTGAAGACCATGAAGAGACGAAGAGAAGTTTGTATTCTGGTGCGGTGGGTTATTTTACCCCTGAAGGAAATTTTGATTTCAATGTAATTATTAGAAGTATTTTGTACAACCAGAAGAACAAATACGTCTCTTGTTCTGTGGGAAGTGCCATCACTTCTTTGTCTGTCCCTGAAAAAGAATTTGAAGAGTGCTTGCTGAAAGCAAAAGCTCTGAGAGAGGTACTCCATTCTTCTTAAGAAATAAAGCTGAATTGAGTATCTTTGATGCACAGTAAAATTCATAAAAATTTCGACAGGTGCTCGAACACTTTGAAAAACACATCCAACAAAAATTCTCTTATCTACAGAATGAGGCTGTTTTAATTGCTTTGTCTGGTGGTATTGACAGTGTTGTGCTTACACATTTAATGCAAAATACAAACTCCAATTGCACCTTAGCGCATTGCAATTTTAATTTAAGAGGTGAAGCAAGTGATCAGGACGAGGACTTTGTCAAATTACTTGGAAACAAACTTGGTTTAGAGGTGATCGTTAAACGCTTTGACACCCAAAAAAAAGCCTCCAAAGAGAAGTTGTCTATTCAGATGGCAGCACGAGCAATGCGATATGAATGGTTTTCAGAAATAGCAGCGCAGCGCAATATAAAATACATTCTTACCGCGCATCACAAAGAAGATGTCTTAGAAACTTTTCTTATCAATTTCACAAGAGGCACAGGCTTGGAGGGATTGACAGGCATTCCTGAAAAAAACGGTGCTGTCGTTAGACCCTTGCTTCCATTTTCAAGAGATGAAATTAGAACATACGCGGAAGAAAACGCAATCAGTTGGAGGGAAGACCAAAGCAATGCGAATACCAAATACCTCAGAAATAAAATCAGACATGCGGTTGTACCCGTTCTTAAAGAACTCAACCCGAATCTTTTGAATTCGTTCGATCAAACGCTCCAGAATCTAAAAGAAAGTAGTTTGTTGGCCAACCATCAAATTGCGTCCTTTAAAAAACAAATATTTTCTTACGGAGTGGCGGGGGAAATCATTATTTGTATTGAAAAAATAAAGGATTTAGAGCATCCCAAAGCTTATTTGTACGCCTTGTTACAACCGTATGGATTTGCCAACTCTGACGAGACTGTTTCTTTATTAGATGCGCAATCTGGCAAATTATTATACTCACAAACGCATCGTATCTTAAAAGATCGCAAACGTTTTATTTTG
>Ga0209771_1002012_pt1 | contig 12656 bp, 9 predicted proteins | sample SaaInl59LU_5_DNA_FD_184639 | JGI IMG/M metagenome (GOLD analysis project Ga0209771, IMG submission 184639) | Marine microbial communities from expanding oxygen minimum zones in the Saanich Inlet - ESP_59LU_5_DNA (SPAdes) (version 2) | ecosystem: Environmental > Aquatic > Marine > Intertidal zone ...
CATCAGGGCAGAAGAAAAAGCATCTATGTCTGCCGCGTCGTCGGTAGCCACTGCTGGCTGGTGGACCGGCTATGGTGGGCTTGGCGCCATCCCGTTTTTTATTGCCGATATTGAAGGATGGTATTGGCCCAATATCTACCTGTTGCTGGCCTGTATTATGTTAGGGCTATCGTTAACAACGCTATTTGCTAAAGAGCCTGACATCGACCGTCAGGCTTTGCGTGATGCAGCTGATACACTTGTCTTTGGCCGCAACAATCAAGCGCAAAACACCGCTCGCTTTTCGATAATACCCTGGCTTAAGCAAAGCTTACTAAGCCCATTTGTTGAGTTTTTTTCTCGTAACGGCGTCAAGCTTGCGCTTTCTTTCCTTCTTTTTATTTTCCTTTTCAAAATTGGCGAAGCCTTTTTAGGAAGAATGAGCATTGTCTTTTACAAAGAGGTGGGCTTTTCAAATAGCGATATTGCTACGTATTCAAAACTGCTTAATTGGTGGGTGACTATTATTTTTTCTCTGTTAGGTGGTTTGGTCAACATTCGCTATGGCATCTACAAAGGCTTGATGATAGCAGGTATAACGATGGCGGCTTCTAACCTGATGTTTTCTCTTATTGCGCATACCGGCCCCGATACAAGCTTGTTGGCCGCCGCGGTTATCATCGACGGTTTTACCGGCGCGTGGAGCACCGTGGCCATGGTTGCGTTTATTTCACTTCTGTGTAACCGAGCCTTTAGTGCTACCCAATATGCGCTTATGGCGTCATTGAGTGTCGCAGGAAGGACGTTTGTTGCCTCAAGCAGTGGCTTTGTCGTTGATGCTCTTGATGGCAATTGGAGCTTATTTTTTGTGTTAACCGCCGTTATGGTCATTCCTAGCCTGTTGTTTCTTTACAGCATTAGACACAAGATAGGTATGTTAGAACGGGGGGATATCTAGCACCGATTTCGCTTTGCATTCTGGGTGAATTATTCTACCTTTGAAATAAGACCTATGTTTTCAATAACACCGTATCTTGCAGCCGTAAATTGGCGCAGCAATGGATAGCCTAAATGATTCGACGCTCCACACATTTTACTATGTTAAAACACCATGCTATTTCATTGGTGGTCATTGGCATCGTCATCAGTGCGTGCTTTTTCGCAATATTTAACGCCGTCCGCGCGCCCAGCCTTATTGCTAAACACATTCATGCGCTTAATGCACTTCAACATATAGCGACAACATCAAAACCTATTGTGGACGCAATACAACAGGTTGAAAATAAAAATAATATTCCTGCATTACAAACTAAGTTACGGCCCCTTTATCAAGAGATGAAGTTTCACATTACTCGCGTGTGGGAAGATGACGTCGCGCTTTACGAGGCGATGAATAATACCGACAATCTGAATAGTGATGCCATTAATGAGCCCCTTACCATGCTCTCTATGCAAGATGAGCAGCGCCAGCTACTTTATATTGGCAGGGCGTTGCAAGTGCTTTCTTACGGCTCACCGGCGCGTGTAGAGAACATAGTCGTTCCTCCTCAAACATTTGACATTATTGATCAATCGCTACGAGCACTAGAGCAAGAAAAGCTTGAGCGCTTCAATATTGACCGCAAAGAAAAACTGTTTCACTTTTCACTTTATGCCGTCGGGCTACTACTCTTATTAATTGCAAGCTGGTTTTGGTTTGTGGCGGGTTTAAACACTTTACGTGCTAACGATGGCGAAAACCTTTCTTCTTTAAATCAAGGTCTGTTTAGGGAAAAACGACAGTTTCTCAACTTAATGAGCCATGAGTTTAGGGCCCCAATTAGTGCCATTATCTCCGCACTTGAACTTATACCAAACCTTAAAGAGCAACAGGAGAAATTGATTCAGCAGGCTGAGCAATCATGCTACCGATTACTCAACCTTACCAATAACCTCGTTGATATTTTTGATGAAGAACATGATGCGGTGCCCGTTAACGAGGATATTGACCTTATTCGGCTGCTTGATGAAATCGTATCGCCTTACTCTGTTCGCGTACGAGACAAAAAGGTCGACTTTACCATGCACTGTAGCCATAGCGTCCCGCCTTTCATTGTAGGCAACGCTACCGTTATAACCAAAAGCGTCGCTAACATTTTAGACAACGCCGTTAAGTTCACGTCTAATGGGTTAATAGATGTCAGTATCACCACTGAAGTAAAAGAAAAGAAAATTTACTTAGTGGTGCGAGTAAACGATTCTGGCACCGGTATTAGTGAAGATATTCAAACGAAAGTTTTCGACCGTTTTTTCAGAGCCGAGCAAATTGAGAACCACCGCTACCCAGGGGCTGGCGTCGGCCTGACGATTGCAAAACAGAATATAGAAAGCCTTGGAGGAACGATTTCGTTTGTAAGCCAAGAAGGTATTGGTACTGAATTTACCGTTCATATTCCTATCACTCCAATTGAGACCGTCACTCACCTTCCAGATGTAAACCGGTTTGTTAAATTTGCTATCGTTGATGATCTAGAGATTTCCCGACTTCATCTGCAAAATATCATTACTCGAGAAGGGTTTACCGCACAATGTTTTTCAAATGGTAACGAGTTACTCAACTTGCATGAAGACTTGCTTAATTTCACTGCCATTGTGACCGATTTATGTATGCCGGGGATCAATGGCCTTGAGCTTATTCGCACGCTGCACGCCATTTACGGTGAACGTACGCCGCCCGTGATATTAATATCCGCCACCCCTGACATTGCCAACGTTGTGGCGAACCAACAGCTGACTATTGCACAAGCCTTTGTAAAACCCATTGATACCAATAGGTTTATTGATACCTTGCATCACTTTAACTCATCCCATAGCAAACACATTACCGCAACACAGAAAAATACGATTTTGGTGGTTGAAGATGAACCTATCAATGCAGAAATGACACAAAGCATGCTGGGGTGTATGGGGTATGAAGCTTATGTAGTCACCAATGGAGAGGATGCCATTGTCGCGATAACAACTCGCGACTTTGCCGCAGTGTTAATGGATATAAATTTACCCGATATGAGCGGTATTGATGTGGCAAAGATAATCTCTGAAAAGCAGCCCTCACTCCCTGTGATAGCGATAACGGCAAATTCTAGAGAGGAGGAAAAAAGAGAATCTATCAAGGTGGGAATGCGCTATCACTTAGTCAAGCCCGTAACGTTTCAAGAACTTAAAAATACACTAGCACTGACACTTATCAAATATGACTAAGGGCGCACTTATTCAGTAGCGCCCCATAAAAACTATACCCGTTCGTAGGCCGCGTTATTCTGAAAACACACAAGACCGATTGCGGCCGGTTTCTTTGGCTTTATACAAGGCTTGATCTGCTTGCTCTAACCACGCCATCGAACTCATGCCATTATTGTTGAACTGCGATAGCCCTAAGCTTACGGTAAAGGTAATGGTTTCGCCGTCATGCTCCACTTTCAAACGTTCTGCGAAGCGCCTTATACGTTCCGCCACCACCAGCGCATCTTCTGCTGCTGAGTCGGTCAGGATCAATGCAAATTCTTCACCACCATAACGCCCAGCGAGGTCTGTTTCTCGAATGCATTTCTTTATTAATGCGGCAAGCATCTGAATCACCTTATCGCCCGCCTGATGACCGTAGGTATCGTTAATCTTTTTAAAATGGTCGATATCAAGCATGATGGCTGTGCTTGATTTTTCCTGACGTTTTGCCAGCTTATACGTTTGTTCAAACCGCTCTTGCCAATAGCGACGGTTATATAAACCGGTCAACCCATCTACCCGACTGGCTATTTTAAGTTCTTCATTTAACCTTTCCATGCCTCGCTTACCAAGTGCTTGGTCGGTTACATCGTAGACAAGAACACAAAAGCGCTCAACGCTTCCATCTTCAGAGATGAGAGGAAACATAGTCACGTTCTGGTACATGTAATTCGCGTCACATGTTATCGGGCGATTACACCCAAATTTAAACAAATACTGACGCTGTTCCCAAATAACAAAAACCGGGCTTTTAAGGTTAAATACAGGCTCTGACTTAAGCCTTAACCAAGGTTCATCTATTTCTGGAAAGTGGGTAAAAATAGGCTGTCCGACTATATCTCTAGGTAAAATAGACGAGTGGTTCTCCATAAACTTGTTCCACACTTCTACCTCAAAATCGCGGTTTAGAATGACGATCCCAACTTCGATAGAATCGACTAAGTCAGACGGTATGGTATTATTCTCGTCGCTCGTAATTGTCATGACGCTTCCCTTTCCACATCAACAAGACGGCCATAAATATGTTTCATCGCATCATCTGGGAACAGCAGTAGCAAGTCAAAAGAGATATTCTTTGCTTTGATAGCGTAAGCAATCTCTATTGCCATTACCTTGCCCCACTGCTTTACGTTTTCGCTTAGTAATGCAGCGAGACCTTGGTGCCTACCCAATAACACCGGGTGTGAATGACTAAAAGATACATTTAACTGTTCAGATAAACCGTTTATGCAGGCGCCGATAAGAATGTTCGACACATCCATCAACGCCTCTAACTCAACGCTCCCCGTTGAACTGTATTGGTCATACTTTAATAACTCGATAATATTTTGCGAATTGAAGTCGTTAAAGATAACCAGTGCTTCACCACGTACCCCGGCGCTTGCAAACCCTTTCGATACCGCAGAAACGCAATCGTTTCGGTTGATATCAGCAACGGCCATAGATAACTCATTGCTTTCTAGTAAATTAACATTGGGAATAGGTAAATCGATGAACTCACCCAATAATTGCGCAAGATTTTCTCCTGCACGTCCCATGGCTACGTTAACCATCTCCCGATACGCATCGAGTTTATCTTCTTCGGTAGACGTATCACCATCGCGCACCGTAGCCTCGCGCATCTCGGCTTTTGCATCACCGTTGTATATACCGAATGAAGACAGAATATGACTTAGTTTGTCGTTATCTATTGGCTTTCGAATAAAGTCGATTGCCCCTTTGGCAATCATGCGCTCACGCGCTTCAGCTTGTACATCACCTGAGACAACGATGACGAGACACGATAAGTCTTTGGCACGAATGGCATCCATGGTTTGATAGCCATCCATCACCGGCATATTCAAATCGAGGAAAACGACGTCCCCTTTGCCCTGCTCTATTAGCGCAATAGCCTCTTTACCGTTTTCTGCAAAAGATATCTCGACATCCCATCCATCTGGGATACTTCGCGCCATTTGACGCCTTGCGAACCCAGAGTCATCACAAATTAATATAGGCGTACTCATAGACACTCCCTATATCGCCACTGGCGCTTTAATGTGTGGGTGACATTGATAATTTTCTAATGAAAAATCGTCAAAGGTGAAACCGAAGATATCTTTGACGTCTGGATTAATTTTCATAGACGGGCGTTCAAACGGTGTACGACTCAGTTGAAGTTCGACTTGCTCTAAATGGTTGGTATAAAGATGCGCATCACCTAGGGTGTGAATAAAATCACCAGGTTCGAGGTCGCATACCTGAGCGACCATCATCGTAAGCAGGGCATAACTTGCAATATTAAAAGGCACGCCTAAAAATATGTCGCCGCTGCGCTGATAGAGCTGACAGCTGAGTTTACCTTCTAATACGTAGAATTGGAAAAGTGTATGGCAGGGGGGTAACGCTTGTTTGCCCATGGCGGCATTTTCTTTTGGCGTATAGTCGGTATCTGGCAGTACAGCTGGGTTCCAGCCACTGACAATCAGTCGCCGTGAGTCAGGGTTTGTTTTAATTTGTTCTATAACTTCAGCAATTTGATCTACCGTGGTCCCATCGCCCCGCTCCCAACTGCGCCACTGGCTACCATAAACTGGTCCTAGTTCACCGTCGTCGGTGGCCCACTCGTCCCAAATGCTCACCCCATTCTCTTTTAGATACGCAATATTGGTTTCACCTTTAAGAAACCAGAGCAACTCATGAATAATGGATTTCAAATGACACTTTTTGGTTGTGACCAGCGGAAACCCTTCCTGTAAGTTAAAGCGCATTTGATATCCGAAAACGCTAAGCGTGCCGGTTCCTGTGCGGTCTTCCTTTTTAACGCCTGCATCACGCACGTGACGCATAAGTGTGAGATATTCTTTCATTCTTATTCTTATATTGTTCTAGTTTTCAACACGGTGCTGCTTGCCACCTTTATACGCCCAAACAATAAGCCCTAAACCCAGCGCAATCATTGGTAAACATAATAGTTGCCCTTGGCTTAAGCCCATTTGATATAAACCTATATGCGCATCGGGCTCACGGAAGTATTCAACAAAAAATCTGAAGCTACCGTATCCCAATAGAAATAAGCCACTTACGGCGCCAATGGGACGTTGCTTTGCTGAGTATAACCATAAAATAACAAATAATAATACGCCTTCTAACGCAAATTCATACAGCTGAGATGGATGCCTTGCCACGTTTCCTGCACCAGGAAAAATTATTGCCCACGGCACATCGGTTGTGCGCCCCCATAACTCGGCATTTAGAAAGTTGCCAATCCGCCCTGCGCCCAGCCCAATGGGAACCAATGGCGCAACGAAGTCGCCTACTTGCAAAAACGAGGCTCCCATTTTCTTTGCTTGCCAAAACAAAGCCACCAATACCCCCAACAAACCGCCGTGGAAGGACATACCACCCGCCCAAATTTTGAAGAGATAAAGCGGGTTATCAACAAACATTCCAAACTGATAGAAGAGCACATAACCCACTCGTCCACCTAGAATGACACCCACGAAACTCCAAAACAAAAGGTCACTAAGTTGGTCTCGAGACCACGTGGTTTGTGATAGCCGCTTTTGCGCCAGTAAATATGCCGCAATAAAGCCCACAAGATACATCATCCCATACCAACGGACACTTACCGGACCAAGACTAAAAATGACTGGGTCGATACTTGGGAATACCAGAAAACTGCTCTGTTCCATTATATTATTCAATTCCTACTAACATTCTTATACTGACCACTACCAATAAACTTGCCAGTATAGCTTTTAAAATACGTGTATTTACCCGCTGACCTAGTTTAGCGCCAATATTTGCAGTAAACATCGAGGTTGCTACTATACCGACCGTAGCAGGAAGGTAAACATATCCGACGCTGAAAGGCGGCATTTCATGCTGCTTTAATCCAGCCACTACAAAGCTTGCGGTACCAAATACCGCAATAATGAGCCCACAGAAGGCCGCACAACCAATTGCTGCGCGAATATTCACTCTAAACCACACCAGTGCGGGTACCAATAATGCGCCGCCCCCAATACCCATTAACGCACTGACTACCCCGGTACCTACGCCTACACCGGCAAGGGCGGAGGTAGTGGCTTTTTTATCCGACGCTTTTCGTTTACCAAAGATCATGTAAAGCGCAATCACGATCACGAGTATGGCAAAAATATTTTTCAGCAGCTCACCTGAAATAAAACTCGCCACTTGCGCACCAATTATTGCCCCAAGTGCAATACCTATACCTGTATAGGTAACAATATTACGGTCGATATTACCCAGCCGATAGTGGGCATAGGCAGAAGAAAAACCCGTAAATATGATCGTAGAAAGCGATGTTGCAATAGCGACTGGCATAACGGTTTCGGTTGTCATCCCCATCAAATGTACCAATAGATAAGACAACACAGGGACGATAATAAGCCCGCCGCCAATCCCTAGCATTCCCGCAAGCAACCCCACAATGGTACCAAGCAACAAACAACTTAAAAAGATGACGGTTATGGGTTCCATTTGTTCCCTTTTATCATGTGCCAACCTACTAGATTAATACGCATTGCTCTGTTCATTGCTGTACAGGCCACGTCGAGAATTCGAGAGCGTACGAGAGGTAGCGACTGACATCGCCAAGCATATAACATTATGCGCCAGCTCGAATAAGCCCGCCTAGGCCTTTTCCTTCTAAGAAGGCATTTAAATAACCAAACACTTCTTCCTGTGTTTCGCAGGTCATTGCCAACGCAAGTAACTCACGGCTTTCTTCTAATGTCACTTTTCGTATCAGCCAATTTATTTTTCGTAAGTTGAACGCATTCATACTTAACTTTCTGTACCCCATCCCCATTAACAGGATAGCGCCGGATGGCTCACCGGCTATTTCACCACAAATCGTGACGGGTACCTGATTTTGATTTGCTTGCTTAACAATATCGTAAAGCGCCCCAAGCACTGCAGGGTGATAGCTATTGTACAAACTCGCAACCCGCGTATTGTTTCTATCAACCGCGAGTAAATACTGCGTGAGGTCGTTGCTGCCTACCGAAAAGAAATCAACATGCTTGGCAAGCTGTGGTAGTTGATACAATACCGAAGGGACTTCTAGCATTATACCTAGCTTTGGCTTTTTCAGCGTCTCACCACTTTCTACAATTTCATCACTGATTTCGTAAAACGCTTGATTAATAAGCCGTTTCGCTTCTTGAACTTCACTTACTGTAGACACCATTGGTAGCATGATTTGCAGGTTACTTAACCCTACACTTGCGCGGAGCATCGCACGAACTTGCACAAGAAATATTTCAGGATGATCCAAGGTTAACCGTATGCCACGCCAGCCTAAGAAGGGGTTTTCTTCATTAATTGGGAAATAAGGTAATGGTTTGTCTCCCCCTACATCAAGCGTGCGCATCGTGATGGGGAGTTCAGGCGCCGACTCTAATACCTCACGGTACAACAAGACTTGTTCTTGTTCTGATGGAAAGCGCTCTCGCAGCATAAAGGGTATTTCAGTTCGGTATAGCCCAATCCCGGAACCAATGTGCTCGGGACTGAGTTCACCTTGCGCAGATAGCCCCGCGTTAATATATAAAGACATCCTGCATCCATCGATACTTTCGCATGGCTGCCCCGCCTCGGCGTCGATACGCTCGGTTATCGCCGACTCTTCCTCTATTAACTGAATGAACTCATTTTTGATGTTTCTATCGGGTGAAACTATTACCTCACCGGCGTATCCGTCGACCAGTATTTCTTTATCTTCCAATAAGGCAGGTGAAACGTTTTGACACCCCATGACTGCTGGCACGCCCATAGCTCTCGCCAATATCGCTGCGTGAGAGTTATTCGAGCCGCGAATGGAGATAATTCCTTTTAATTTATCTCTGGGGAACTCTGCCAACATGGTAGCGGAGACTTCTTCAGCAACGAGAATGCTGTCTTCTACCGCGTACTTTTCTCTTACTTTATAGCCTTTTGCAGCAAGTAAAATATTTGCAAGAATGCGGTCTGATAAGTCTACGATATCAATGGCGCGCTCTTGCATGTACGGATCGTCCATTGCCTGAAAGCGCGCTGCGTAACTTTCTACCACCATTTTTAACGATGATGCGGCGTCCCAACCTTGTTTAATTTTTTCTTCAACCTCTCGGCCTAAACTATTTGCATCTAACAGGTGGTGATACAGTTGAAAAATAGATTTAACATCGTCAGGAATGCCGTCGTCGAGTCTTTCTGAAAGGTTGTCGACGTGTTTTCGGGTTTCCTCTACGCCTTGTCGGTATCGCTGGATTTCTTCAGCCGGCGCTTTAGTGCGTTTGACTACCCAGTTTTTTAGATTGACCGATTTGTCTGGAGCAAACCCTTTACCGATGGCGAGACCAGGAGAGCCTGCAATACCGGTGACATTTTTTTGCTGGATAGTGTATTCATTGGTCGCCGAGTAATTCAGTGCACCACGCATATCGGCATTGGTCACTTCAAGGGCTAACTGGGCGGCAAGGGTAACAAGAAAGGCTTCTTCGTCTTCGCTAAAACGGCGTTTTTCGCTTTGCTGAAGGGTAATTACACCAAGCACACGCCGTTGGTTAATAATCGGCGTACCTAAGAATGCGTTGTAATTGTCTTCTTTTACTTCTGGGTAATGTTTAAAGCGGGCATGTTTTTGCGCGTTGGCAATATTAAGGGGCTCTTCACGTTGACCAACAAGGCCAATAAGCCCCTCAGAGAAGCCTATTCGCACGTGTTCGACAGCATCAACATCAAGGCCGTCGGTTGCTTTTAATACAAAGTCTTGTCGCTCATAGTCCGCGAGGTAAATTGAGCACGAATCAACGTCTAAGGTTTGCTTAACCCGGGAGGCAAGACGAAACAACGCAGTATCAAGTGCGGGAATCTGATTCATTTCCTGCACGATACGCTTTAACGTCGTTAACATGGCCCCTTTGTTACCTCCTGTACTCACAGGTCCCCCTTTTGCTTACCCTCGTCTTCGCTTTTTTCCACGCTTATTAGGCGCAGCGCTCTGACGATGGGGAGGTCGGTGCTGTATCGACATGACCACAGGTGAAAACTCTTTCATTACGCGACGATAAACATCGCGTTTAAAAGAAACAACATTTCGGATCGGATACCAATAGCTTACCCATCGCCAATCATCGAATTCGGGATGCCCCGTTTTTAATACGTTTACGTCCTGCTCGTTACACTCTAACTGCAACAGGAACCATTTTTGTTTTTGTCCTATACAAACGGGATTACTACCTTGACGTATTAAACGCTTAGGTAACTTATATCTCAACCAATTCCGCGTGACGTCAAGAATAGTGACGTCTTTAGGCATTAGCCCTACTTCTTCATGAAGCTCGCGGTACATGGCTTGTTCAGCAGATTCCCCTTCATCAATTCCGCCTTGAGGGAACTGCCATGAATGTTGACCATAACGCCTTGCCCAAAATATTTGACCCATTTTGTTGCAAATCACTATGCCCACATTCGCACGGAATCCATCGGCATCTATCACATAGACTCCCGGGCACACACTATTTTTATATGTTTTCATTCTTCCACAAACTATGCTCCAATCATAGTGTTATTCTTCTTAGGACGGTCTCAAACCCCAAAATAGTGAATTGTATGCAACCACCATCGACTCCCCCTTCCTCTGCCGAGGCGCTTCTTGAACGTTGTAATAACCTTGGCGGCCTAACATTAGGCGAACTCGCTGAGATGGCAAATGTGGCTATACCGGCCAATTTACAGCGACACAAAGGATGGCCTGGGATGCTCATTGAGCGCTGGCTAGGGGCAAGTGCAGGGTCGAAACCCCAGCAAGACTTTCCCGAATTGGGTATTGAACTAAAAACCATCCCCATTGATGAGTATTTTCGCCCTCTTGAAACCACATATGTCTGTTATGCGCCCTTGCTTATGGCGCCCGGCGTTACATGGGAAACATCGAATGTAAGAAATAAGCTTCAACAGGTTTTATGGTTGCCTATTGAGGGAGATAGACGCATCCCTTTGGCACAGCGTCGTGTGGCGACACCATGTCTATGGCAGCCAAGCGAGCAAGAGGATGTGTTGCTAAGAGCAGATTGGGAAGAGTTGACTGAGGCAGTACTAACCGGGCATGTGGAATCGATCACCTCTAAGCAAGGTGTCGCACTGCACATGCGCCCGAAAGCCGCCAACGGCAGCGTATTGACCGACGCATTAGGGCCAGAAGGGAATAAAATAAAAACCCGGCCCCGTGGCTTTTATTTGCGCAAAACGTTTACACAAAGCATTTTGTTTCAACACACATAGCACCATTAACACTGACCGTACTCACCGCAAGAAAAACACATGGATAGGGTATTAAGGGTAAAGCACCGCCCTGTTATTTCGACCCTCGGCGCAAATGTTTAACAAGAAAATCGCTCAGAAACTTCTCTGAATTTAGCCCTAGCCGCTTTGCTACTCGTGCTACCTTCGCGTCACTGTTGAGCAAAACGTTTTTTGCATAATCTAAGCGGTATTTGTAGATAAAACTGCGAAACGTTTGTTTACGCTCTAGTTGAAGCGCGATAGCGAGTAGTGTCGGATCTATCTCATTGCTTAGGCAAAACTGCTTTAGCGTTAACCCCATATCTTTGTATGCTTTCGTATTGATTACCGCAAGTTCAGCCTGTTGCAACACTCGCCTAATATTCGCAGGCGTTTCTTCACCTTTATCGAATCTGTCATATTCGAGCGGCGAGGGTGAGGTGTTGCGTGGCGACGTTAATGTCAGTAGGACGACAAGCAACACCGCACCTATCAACACATGATAAAGGCTTTCCCAAAATGGGATGGTAAAAAAACCAAACATCGCGGCAGTGACGAGCAAGATATTTAAAAACGATACCCCTACCGTGCTGCCTAATAGCCCAGCTAATCGGGGGATTTTATATTCGCCTACATCGACAACTTGATAGGGTAGGTAACGGTGGTAAAGCTGTATATGCTCGGTCACTAAAATACCAATCAGCAATATACTAAACGCTGCCACAAGTGATGGGATATATGCTGGCCACAGTAAGAGCGGCTCTCCTACCGGCGAACCCACCAGCCATTGCGACTTTTCGTGAAGCGGCATTAACAAAATAGACAATTGAAATACTGCGGTAACACCGACAGGCCAAAACAGCCGTGAGCGCTTTGACGGGACCAGAATAAGCATTGATTTAATGAAGCGGTAACAGCATGACAGCAACGCCACGCCAAATACGTCGGTTGCCCCTAACGACCATGTGAGTGCGCTGGCGTCTGCCAGCCTTACCCATTCGTCGAGCATAAACACTGGCCAACATGCTGAAGCAATAGCTAGCCAGCGCGCTTCTTTCAATAAGTGCCAGTTAGCCGCTAGTCGAACTAATGCAACGAAGTAAAGGCCGACCATGGCATATAAGAAAAAATCGTAAATA
>Ga0209771_1002017_pt1 | contig 12642 bp, 14 predicted proteins | sample SaaInl59LU_5_DNA_FD_184639 | JGI IMG/M metagenome (GOLD analysis project Ga0209771, IMG submission 184639) | Marine microbial communities from expanding oxygen minimum zones in the Saanich Inlet - ESP_59LU_5_DNA (SPAdes) (version 2) | ecosystem: Environmental > Aquatic > Marine > Intertidal zone...
GTGTACGTTACTCCATTTATCCAAGTGTAACTGTCACAAGCTGTTTGTACATCTAATCCTGTATTTGAGTTGTTGATTGTCAAATTCAACGTCACAACGGAATCACAACCATTTGTATTAGTTAATGTATCAGTTGCTGTGTTATTCGAACTCGTGTACGTTACTCCATTTATCCAAGTATAAGTGCCACATGATGTTTGAACATCCGTAGAATTAATAGTGGTACAAGGGGTAATAGAATTAGTCTGTGAAAGCGTCAAATCAATATAAATTGACTCATATATTCCCGCTCCGTACGCCAAATAAGGAATATATCTTCCTGCCCATCCTGCTGACAAACCGTGTCTTACTGAGTTAGTTACAGTGTTTGAAGCAGTTAAATCTCCTGGTACATAGTTACTAAATGTTCCGTCTCCGTTTAATTCAGCAGTTACCTGTGACCATCCACCTACACCATATCCCATTGTATCCACGTAAGGGGTAAAAGTATTTCCTGGCTTGAAGTCAATAGTTACCGCAAATAATCTATCAACAGTTATTCCTGCAGGAGTGTTAACATATTGCAATCCACTAGCCGTAGTATCTTGTGGTCTCAATGGTACTTTGTACTCAGCTACAACACCTGGTGGTATCCATGTATTTGTATCTGTGTTCAACATTACAAATCTTGTCGTATCATTACTTAATGGATAATCTGTAGCTTGACCTGTAAAATAAAATACTCTATCTAAGTTAACACTAGTTGTTGATCTTATCACTCTAAAGATAATTGTATCAACTGAATTTGAACGGTCTTGAGCCCATATTCCGTAAGTTGCAATAGAGTCTATAGTGGTTGGTATTGTTACATCAAAAATTGAAGGATAACCTGCAGTATTTTGATTCATTATTGGTGAAGTTAAATCATAAACTTGTCCATATGAATGGTTAAAAACACTTCCTAAAGTTCCTCCATAATCAGCCAATACAGTTGAATCCGGGAAAGTGTAGTAATAATCGTAATCCGGAGTCGAAGAGTAATAGTTTGAATATAAGTCGATAAAGTTAAACTTCACTTTATTCGTAGTAGCTCTACTAGAAAAGTTGTGCACAGGGCTTGGACTCATTGTTGTATGATGACCTGGAGCTTCTCTGAATATGGACTGGCTCAATGGCATTTGGGCCATGATGGTTATATTTAAAACCAATGAGGCTAAAAGTATGTTTATTTTTTTCATATTATTTTTTTCATATTATTTTTACATTCATTTATAAAGTACTAATCAGAAGGCTTTTCGTATCTAGCATCATTTTTTTAGTGTTTTCTGGATGACATTTTTTATTGTCACTTCAGGAAAGTAGTTCAAGCTATAATTTTTGTTATTTGTTCACTCCAAATATACCAATTATAAATTTAGTAAACGGCCCATTTCATGCCCATTAAATTATTTGTTGTTTTACTCGACCATTCAAGACATTTTTTTATCAAATACTCTATTTCAGGTTCTGTCGCATTAACTTGGAATAACTAATAAATGTTTAGATTTGACATTATATCTTATATAAATCATCCTCTTTAGATACTACCTTAAAATCGGTTAAATTATCTGCTTTTATTTGAATTGTATTTTTTTCTCTCTTGTCATATTCTCTATAGTTGTAGGAAGCACATGATGTTAAAAAGAGAATGAAACTTAATTTTAATATTGATTTCATATTTTACGTTTTTTAAATTTAAGTTTGAAAAGAATAAGATTAAAAAAATGACATTTATCAATAAATTTATTTGTTTTTCGACTTTTCATTAAGGTTACTCTCCTAATCAAGTTCTTTACTCACAAAAAAATCAAGTTGAATCAATAAATGAATTGCTCAAATCTTCATAATTTGAAAATAAAGTAAAGATTCATAGTATTTATATTGTTCAAATAAAATGAATTAGAGCAAATTAAAAACTGTAATTTATTTAACGTTACAGTGATTCTATTTATCGTTCATTCAAAATCAAGAACTGTGACTTGTTTATTCCTCTAATCAATGAGCATTTTACCATTGGCAGGTTTCAATGCTTCTTCTCAACCGGTTTTTTTGACTATTTCAATCCTTTGTTAATTGTCAAGGTATTCTAAAATAAAAAATTGATTAGATTTTTCCCCGAATTATCATGAAAACAAGGGTGTTTTCTAAAAGCAATTAGAACAATATTCACTTTTAGTCAAAGTTCATTATTTCTTAATGTTATGACCAAAATCAAATACAGGGTCTATCCCTCACAAAAAGATTCTTTTTAGAATCGTTTTAATTCATTCAAGTCACTCAAAAAGTTAGAACTCTCCACACTTGAGGTCACTCTAGCGGAGAATTGATCATAATTGATTAATTCTCCGTTTTTTATTTTAGCCAAATCTTTTGTCAGTAAAGGGATAGCACCAACTCTTTATTATCGTTGGAGCATAGACTTCATTGAAGCAGGCAAAAAACGATTAAACGGTGACACAGAGCGTGAAGCCAACTCCTTTGAAGTTGATGAACTTCGGAAAGAATAAAATGGTCTAAAAATGGTAGTTGCCGAGCAAGCGCTTGAAATCAGAGTCTTAAAAAAGGCTTGCGTGGTCTAAAATAAAATTCAAAAAGTATATGAGCTTTAGTCAAGACGAAAAATACGAAATCATCCGTTTGGTTGAGGACTCTGAGCTTGGTGTGAATAGAACACAACAGGAGCTGAACACCCCTAAAAGGAAGTTTTACAATTGGTATGGAAGGTATAGTAAGAACGGCTACGATGGTCTTGCACCAAAAAAACACACTGTAAACAGTCAGTGGAACCGGATACCAGATGAAGTTCGAAATGAGGTAGTAGAACTTGCTTTGGAGGTTCCAGAGCTATCTCCTAGAGAGCTTGCTCACCGTATGATTGATCAGAAAGAGTACTTTATATCAGAGAGTAGTGTTTACAGAATCCTCAAATCAAGGGGACTGATTACTTCTCCTGCTTGCATTGTCATGAGGGCTGCGGATGAGTTTAAAGATAAAACCACTCGGATCAACCAAATGTGGCAAACTGATTTTACGTATTTCAAAATTGTTGGCTGGGGGTGGTACTAACTATCAACCATTTTAGACGATTACAGCCGATACATTGTTCATTGGGAGCTTGTGTACTCTAACATGAAAGTAGATGATGTAACCAGAACGCTCGACAGGGCTATGGAGAAAACTGGAATAGAGAAAGATCGCTCACCAAGGCCACTCAGTGATAACGGCTCTTGCTACATCAGTTCAGAGCTTGCTGAGTACATTAAGGATAAGGGTATGAGCCTTGTTAGGGGAAGACCCAACCATCCACAAATTCAAGGAAAGATAGAGCGGTATCATAGATCCATGAAGAACGTGGATAAACTTGAAAATTACTATCTGCCTGGTGATTTAATTAAGAGACTTGAGGAATTTGTTGAGTATTACAATAATCATAGATATCACGAATCTCTTCAAAATCTAACACCGGCTGATGTGTACTTTGGACGTGATAAGGAGATACTCAAACAACATGAATTAATTAAAAAGAAAACAATGAAAAACGAAGAAAGCAACACTTGTTGCAAAGAATGAATTTATAAATTAACTTTGACTATCTCTGGTGTACATTCCTTTGAAGGCTTACAGTAAATCAATTACACCCTAAGCAGATAGAAGAAGGGCTTTAACAAGTATCTTACGAATTGATACAAAATTTTAATTTTTATGATAACATTTAATGATCTTGACAAAGATCCAACGAAAGGTGGGCTTTATATACATCTAATTCAGCCTAAAAGAAAAATAGAAGAGCCAGGTAAAATTATTGAACCAGGTATGTCTGTTGTTAAACCTGGAAAATTCAACGGTTCTCTAAATGGCAGAATGAAGGATTATTATAGTCCGAAGTATTGGCATTTCACGGATACAAAAGAACCTGCATTTAAACTGTCTGTGACAATAAGCCACTTAATTCTAGACGCACAAGATTTTCCTGTTGAACAAAGGTGGTTAATTGCAGGTTTGGAGGTTAAACTATTTGAATTGGTAAAGGAAAAATTCAATGTTATCGGCAAAATTGGTAAAGGAAAAAGCGAGTACCGTGAAATTGAATTCTCTGATCTAGAAAACTATAACAACATAGTTCGAAAAATATCAGGTGAATTAAAAAAGATAGTACAAGTAAATTTAGGCTATTGAATGGAATTTAGTATAAATTTTATTTCCCTTGAACTAAAATATTTTTGCTGGCAAGCTATTTTAGGGAAGAAAATCAAAATAATAAATACCTAACTTTACCATGTCGCACAAATTAATTCAGTAAAACCTTTTTTGGCATATGATAACATGGCCAAGGGTAATTCTTAATAGTATAACTTAAATGTAGATACTCGATTAATTACTAGATATCCAGACAATTCAATATCTAGTTTTAATTTGGTGAACTTAATAGCAAGTGTAAAATGTGCTGAGTATATTAAATAACGTGCATATATCATAATCTTATAACTATTGATTCTCTCTAAAACGCAGGCAATGAAAAAACTAGAATTTAATCCAAGTATAATCGATTACAATGAAGATGGCTCTGATATGGAAAATATCGCACCAGGAGTAAAAAAATATGTTACAAAACCTAAGCCCCAAACATTGAAAGATGCAATTGAAAAACTCTCTTTTGAGAAATTAAAGCAAGCTTTTGGCGCAAAGTATATTAAATACAGAGAGCCTGAGTCATTTCCGGGATATTTTCCTGATCCATTATCTGATCTATATAATGAATTCCTTGAACCAAAAGGAATTGATAAATACAAAGGGATTGAACAAGTATACAATCTTATCTGTGAAAAAATAGCAATGGATTGGATAAATGAAAATATGTAACAAACGCTATCAAAACCTAAACTGCTTTAAAACGCACTTTAGCTAGACCGTTACAGGTAAGTTTATGAAAACAATAGAACACAAATTTATCAATGATTTAATCTAACCTGAAAAGGAACAAACCTTTTCGGGTAGATCAATTATTGGAAAAAATAAACTTCTAGTAGTTGGCATATTTAACCCAGAAGCAATTATTAATAGTAGTTTAAAGGGTTTAAAAAAGAGGCCTGGATTTTGTCTCATACCCACTTTAATACCAAAACCCTGATTCGCAATGCAAATAGTATGAGCGTTATTTAATGCAATAACAGGACCTTGTTACTCCGGCTTTGATCATAGCTCACTTACTTCTCCTAATACCCAGCGCAGAGTCATGATTCTTTCGTTAATATCTGAGCAGTTTCTATGATGACTTTCCAACTCAGATTCATCTTGAGTTTCTCTAACTTTTACAATGCCTTCTCGCATTTCAGAGCTAAATGAGTTAAACTCCTCGGTTAATTTTTCTCTTATTTCTTGTTCAGTTCTCATATATAATATTTGATTCAGATTAGCACTACGACATTTATTTTATTTCAAACTCGTTTGATTTAAAACGGCATTTTTAGAATTATCTAAATGAGCCCTAGTTAATATGATCTTAATTTATCGAGAATAGTGGTTTTGGAATTTATATTATACTGAAATTCTCCCGTGATACAAGGGATCCCTCCGCATTGTAATAATTCAAAATAGCCAAAGATTATATTGTTTTGTATGGACTGAATTTCAACTTTATTGACAAACTCTTCGTTTTTAAAAATATTTCTCATACTATTCTTAGGGTAAACTAAATTAAGTTGATTCAAAAAACTTTGTTTAAAATCATCGGTCATTGTTTTATCAACTTCAAAATAGTCATTCTTTTGTAACATAAAAAATAAATTACTTAAATAGTTTCCTGTACCAATGCCCTCCCAACAGTTATAGGCTGTATATGTAATGCAATAATCATAGATTGAATCGGAGTTGAGAAAACCTCTAATTTTCTTTATATGATCTATTTGATAAGTATAAACGCCCTGGTGAAAATTATTTATATTACCATCGGTTTGGTTACAATCGTATTCATCGACTAATTTTATTGTATCTGATTGTAATGTTTTAATATACTGGTAAATAAAATGATTTATATCAGAATCTATTTTCATATTGTTGATCTCACTATTTTGACCTACAAAAGAGGTGCAGCTGAATTGAGCTAAAAACAAAACGCATGGAATCAAATATTTTTTCATTTTTTTCATCTCGGATATTATTGGTTGAATTCGTTGAAATTAATGTGATTAAATAAATCAATAGGCATTTCGCATGATTTTTTATTGCCTTAATTAAATTGTAGCCAGTCTAATATGTTTCCTTCATAATCACAGAAGCCCATAGGGCATTTTATAATCATCAGTTTTTTATGTCCCATATTATAATTTGATACAGGCAGCGATAAGAAAAGATTGCTATTCCCGGGAATAAAAGCACAGGATGGGCAGGCGAGAATTATTTTTCTTGGAATATTATTGAATTCGAATTTATCTGGGGTGATTTTTCTATTTGGCATTTCACAGAAATTAGGAATAGAGCTCAGAAGCTACTTTTATCAATTAATTTCAACTTTCGTTCCTTCATTTGGAGGAGTCCAATCTCCTGTCACTTTTCTTGCTAACCCAATGAGGTCGCCCTCTTCATCAAAAATAACTTGAACTTTATCGTCTTTGTAATAATCATTCCAAAGACAATCCCATTCAACAGGTTTGCCATTTTTAAAATACTCTGGAATTTCTGAGGGTCGATCACACTTATAATCATTTATCTTGGTGTCTCTTTGATTATCACATGAATAAGATATTAACACTAATGCGAGAACAAAAACCTTAACAAGTTTCATAGATTGAAGATTTAGGTAGTTTAAATATAAAAAAAATATTTCTTTTAAACATGTCATTTTCAGAATATCCAAGAATATCTTGAGCCGCATATGAAGGCATGAGGATTGTACATAGAAAGCCAAATAGCAGTTAATCTAAATTCACCTTTACTCTTGTTATAGACAATTAAAGTAGATACAGTCGAAGCCCAGTAAGCGTCCTTTGAGATCTGATAGTTGTGACTTGGTGATTCAACCCAGGCTTGAAAGGCCTTATCAGCAATGAGGTCTATGTTTCCACTTTCAATCGCGTCGATAAGTTTGTTATCACTGGTTGAAATTAGGCCAATCTTATAGATACACTCAGATCCATTAGTCCACCAAGAGAGACTATCACTGTGTTCGAATGGAGCATCCCAGGGCATTAGATGCTCTGCCCATCGACTACCATAATCTCTGAGCAGACTGTCTTCGAAGGATCCGATCGGTTTTTTATTCATTGAAGCAAGTCGATCGTTGATCTTGTTCCAGATTAATCGGTCTAATTGATCCGATTTGATAGTAATGTCTTGAGCATAAACAAGGCTAAAACCGTAGATTAATATAAATAAAAACGTTCTTAACATAAATCCATAACTAGAAAAACTTTGAAATATTTAATTTTTTATTTTTTTATTTTCGTGTAACAGTTATTTATTATTATAAAATTTCAAAAGAATCTTTACTTTTTTGAGGAATTAATTCCTTTTGTTTCTATTTTGCTAATTAAGTAAAAACTATAAATGCAATACAAAAATACATTTATCGTTTAACTGAATGAAAATTCTTGGTTCAATGCGAGTTACTTTTACCCCATCATATTGGCAATCCAAAGCAGACTATTCTATATACTTTTGGGAATATTTTGAAATTTTTAATGTGATAAAAGACACAAAGATATCTACTATTTATTTATTTCTTACTTTGGATTCGGACGGTAATTATTCTTCGGATTATATAGAATCCAAAAAGGGAATTCCTCCATCAACTTCATATCAAACTATAAATGATATCCTTATTTGGCTAGCAGAAAATAGTCTTACTTTATCTGAATATGATATCTTATTGGTTAATGGAACAAGATTGAAAAGCTATTTTGGAGGTGACGTTATTTCTTTAAATTTGCCAAGACAAGTATTCAGACACATTTTTAAAAAAATAGCTTCTTATGCAGAGGACAATATTTTTTATCAATTGAATCATAATAACGATTGGATAAATGTCGCAGATAAAATTTACTCGATCGAAGATTTTTTGTTTTATAACGATGCTAAAATCTTCAAAGCAAAAGCTGAATGAATTGAATACATAAATAGGATAGGATTAACAAAGTTGAAAAGTCCCATACACACAAATAATTTCCTACATTTATAATAACCATGCGGCAAAGAGATTGGGCCTCATTGTTCATCTCCTTATCAGTTTGATTTCGCTGGTCATTATTGGAAACATGTACCGGAGTATTCGGTTTTCAATATTGCACGTTTAAATGCAGAAAAGAAGTTTGAGTTGTACGAGAACAATGTTCTTCACTTAAAAGATGTCCCGGATGAGTTTCCACTGAATGATAAGCAATGGATGCAGGTTAATAGTGAAATCAGAAATGAAACATCTACAGACAAAGATGCTATTGAGAAGTTCGTTGGAGATCTAACCTATCCTATCTATCATTTGGATTTTGAAACCTTTACTTCAGCTGTTCCTATCTTCAATGGTAGTCGCCCATATCAGCAGTTGGTATTTCAATATTCACTTCAAATTGAACATGAAGATAGCAGATTAGAACAAAAAGAATGTTTAGCTGAAACGAATGGAGAAAATCCGCGCATACTATACTCCGGAGATGCAAGGTTCTTATTTAATCAAAAAAGTCCTTCCGGCTTTAGCGCCTTCATTGTCTTACAAGAACTTAAATATACAAAAGGGAGGTACGGCGAGTAATACATTCGCTCAAATGCTTCAAGGCAATTTTGAGGGCGATATAGAACAAGTTAGGAAGGATTTGTTGGCGTATAGTGAGTTGGACACATTGGCGATGGTTAAGATATTTGGGGTGTTAAAAACAGTTTTAAAGTAGATTGCTGACATCCTCCAAAAAGTTTGAACTCTGTCTTGTCGAGGTCACAAAAAAAGGCGTAATGAATTTCATTACGCCTTTGTTATTTTAAATACACCATGCTTTACAAACTTACTAAGTTTAGTGTAAGATTGATATAAGGCATTGGACTCATTGAGTTACTGAAAACAAATGGCTGGTCTCCGAAAAATCCTCTGTAAAAATCTTGATTATCTCGAGAAGCTAATTCATCTACATTGAAATTGTAGTTCACAATAACTCCGGCCTGAATTCCTACCCAGAGAAAGCCAACAAGCTGCCTCTGGTAGTCAAGTCTCGCGCGAATCTCACTTCTTCTTAATTCTAGTCCTTCAGCTTTTAGTTGTGTGTCATATAAACGATAAGAAGAACCTTCAAGTTCGTACCCCGCGAGTAATATATTACGTGGATTAAACTTTCTTCGGTAATGAGCTTTTGCTGGGAATAAAATTTCCGTACCCCATTTTCTGTTTTCTGAGGTATAGTTGTACATTACAACTGGAATATAATTAAGCTCGCCAGCACGGTAAGTTCTAGAAAGCCCAAGCCCCCATTGCAGCCTGTCGTGTGGTCTCTTCCCCCAAATCAAGGTACCCGAATATTTATTGTTTCTTAAATTAGGCGTTGTTTTGTTAGACTTGAAATCATAGTTTCCGTTCATCTCCGCAAGCAATTGTAGAATCAAGAAACTATTTTCATTCAACGGTTTGAATAAAGTGGTATTCAAATTAATACTCGTGAGGTTTTTCGAAATGGCGTCAGACAATAAATTGTGACTAGGATTTGTACCAACCTGATCGTTAATATTAATTCTAGATTGATTAATCCCTCCTCCGAGCTGCCAAACAAACTTTGAAAGCGATATCACCGGAATGTTTGCATTTAATCTCAATCCGTGGTAGACCAAACCAGACGTTTGGCTGCCGGATACAGCAGAATCGGGAGCAAACCTTCCTTCAGCAGAGCTTGTGAAATCACCTCCGCTGTTCAGGTCGTAACCCAATGAAACAAACCTGTTTGGGCTCAAATCAAAGATTTTAGGACTGCAATACGTTACAATGTTTCCGACATCCTCCACATCATCATACATGCTGTAATCTTCTTCCTCTTCTTGGTAGGTGGTATCGGTTTGTCCAAATCCAATTACAGGAAGTAGAAAGAAACCAACGAGAATAGTTTTATAGGTAAAGTAGTTCATAGGAATTATTTCTTTTTCTTCAGTTTAATTCTTTTCCAAGTATCTGTTCTTCCCAATGCTTTTATCCCAACATACCCTCTAATATTAAGCACATCTCCATCTTTGTTAATAGTAGAACTGTAAGTACTTCCGCTTTCAGGATCGTAAATAGTGCCTCCTGTCCATTCATTTTCACCAGAATAAACAAAATCTTTTAGCATTCTGAATCCTCTTAACGGAACACTTCTCAAAGATTCATCAGGATTGTTTTTGTCGGTCTTTGGTTTATTGGTTTTGGAATCAATTGGCTCTCTTAGCCAAACAATCTTTCCAAAATATTTATTTCCAATCTTACTAATTTTCACTCTTGCTTTTCCGCTACTCGGTTCCCACAGTCCGATTATAGCATCACCTTCGTCAGCGACAAAAATTTTGTTAAAACTGGATAGAGTTAAGGTTAAAAATAAAATAGTTGTAATTGCAATAAGTTGTTTCATAAGTTTTGTGTTTTTGTTAGTTGTGACTAATTTACGATTAAGTTTTTAAAAAGCACCATTATTTTTGTAGGCAAACTGAAAAATATACAACATAGAGGCAGAGTTCAAAGGCAGAACACAGGAAATATTGTTTTTAGACGATTTAAAAGAGTTTTAAGCTTGCACACATACAAGACATCAAAAAAACTGAGTTCTTTTATTAGATGAGACGATTGTGCGGACGAGGTAATGTTTATTTAAATAATTGATATACAGACAATTAACAGCTTGAAGTTGTTGTTTTTAACAAACACCCCAATGTTTCACGTGAAACATTGGGGTGTGTAAAGCTCTCTACCTCCACGTGGAACAGTCTGATCGGGGTTTTAATTTTAGTTCCACGTGGAACGTTTGTGATTATCTTCCCAGGTAGATAAGTAATATATTAATGTCTGTTGGTTTTATTCCTGAAATTCGAGAAGCTTGTCCGATAGTTTTAGGCTGAATTGAGCTCAGCTTTTCTTTGCTCTCATTTGATAGAGAGCTAAGCTTGGTGTAGTCCATATCAGCTGGAATCTTCGTTCCTTCAAGTCTAATTATTTTGTCTGCCACATTTTGCTCTTTGGAAATGTAGCCGTTGTATTTGATTTGCACCTCGGCTTGTTCAAGCACTTCTTCAGTCAATGAATCTAATGATGTAATTTTAGAAACAAGAGTAGGCGAAGTTCCAAGAATTTCCTTGAGAGAAATATTCGGACGAGAAACGATTTTGTCGAACTTCATTTTTTGAGAAATTGTTGCACTTTTTTTGCTTTCCAATATAGGATTGAGCGCTTCAAAATCCACGCTCGTATCTTTTAGCAGTTGAATTAAACCTTCTGTTTCTTTAATTTTTTCCTCTACTCTCTTCATTCTTTCGTCCGAGGCTAACCCAATTGCGTGCCCCCTCGGAGTTAATCGAATATCGGCATTGTCTTGTCTTAAAAGTAATCTATACTCAGCTCGTGACGTAAACATTCTGTATGGTTCTTCGGTTCCTTTTGTTATCAGGTCATCAATCAATACACCGATGTAGGATTCTGCTCGAGTCAAAATAAACTCTTCTTTACCATATCTTTTCTGATGAGAATTAATTCCTGCAACGAGTCCTTGGCAGGCAGCTTCTTCATAACCAGTTGTTCCATTTATTTGTCCCGCAAAATAGAGGTTTTCAACGAGCTTTGTTTCGAGTGTATAGGTTAATTGTGTGGGCGGAAAATAGTCGTATTCAATGGCGTATCCTGGCCTGAACATTTTCGCGTTTTCAAATCCCGGAATCAATTTTAAGGCATTAAATTGAACATCCTCAGGAAGCGAACTAGAGAATCCGTTTACGTACACTTCGCAGGTGTCCCAACCTTCCGGCTCTACAAAGATTTGGTGTCTTGTGCGCTCCGCAAACCTATCCAGTTTGTCTTCAATGGAAGGGCAGTATCGTGGCCCTGATCCAATTATTCGTCCATTGAACAACGGAGATTTTTCGAACCCCTTTCTTAATACATCATGAACAGCAGGATTGGTGTACGTGATGTGACAACTTCTTTGTTTTTTGAGAGGTTGGGTCGAAGTAGAGAAAGAAAATTTGCCCGGGTTGTTATCGCCTGGTTGTTCCTCCATTTTGGAATAATCTAAGCTTCTGCCGTCCACTCTTGGTGGAGTTCCTGTCTTCATTCTTCCAGCTTCAAATCCTGCTTGGATAAGTCGCTCTGTTATGCCAGTGGAAGCCTTCTCCCCTGCTCTTCCTCCTCCAAATTGCTTTTCGCCAAGGTGAATAGTTCCGTTCAAGAAAGTTCCTGCAGTAACAACAACAGAATGAGAGTAAATTTCAATACCCATTCCTGTTATTACTCCTTCTATTTTTCCTTTATTAATAATTAAGTCGGTAACCGTATCTTGCCAAAAATCTACATTTGGCGTATGTTCTAGCGCCATGCGCCAAGCCTCGGCAAACCGCTTCCGGTCACTTTGTGCTCGAGGACTCCACATGGCAGGACCTTTGGATTTGTTTAATAATTTAAATTGAATTGCGGTTTGGTCT
>Ga0209771_1002022_pt1 | contig 12625 bp, 11 predicted proteins | sample SaaInl59LU_5_DNA_FD_184639 | JGI IMG/M metagenome (GOLD analysis project Ga0209771, IMG submission 184639) | Marine microbial communities from expanding oxygen minimum zones in the Saanich Inlet - ESP_59LU_5_DNA (SPAdes) (version 2) | ecosystem: Environmental > Aquatic > Marine > Intertidal zone...
TAATGGTGATGTCAGAAGTGTTATTCCTGCTGACGACATAACAGATTTAGTCGCCGATGGTGTTACAGTCCAGCATGACATACTTGCGGGGCTATTTTCCCAAGACCATTATTTCCCAGTCGGCTTATTTTCTGGCAGTGCTGGTCACGCCTTAGAAATTACACTTTGGCTTAATGACCCTCGCAAATGCATGGTTGCGACTGCTTCAGATTATGCTGGTTCTTACAACTACGAATTATCCAACTGCAATTTCCAGTTAGAGGTTGTCAAATTACCTGAATCCGTCACCCAAAAACTCAATGCACAAATTATGAAAGGTGATAAAATTTCAATCCCAATGGTCAATTATAGGTCTCATAAATCATACATTCCCGCCTCATCCAAGTCCGTTGATATCACTATCAGTGAATCGGCTCACGACCTTGATTCTGTTATGACTGTGATATTGCCCGATAATGTTAGTGACCAAAAAGGGGCTATAGTGAGTGGTAATGAACCCAACACATACTTTTATGGCGGTAAGAATTACCCTGTAGAATCTTACATCTTTAACTATGCCGACAAATATTATCCTGTGCAAAAAGTAGAACTAAAAACTCCTGACCAAAAACTCGCTTTGATGCACGCTATTAAAAACCTTGACCTATCTGAAAAACCCCCTTATGTAGCCCGACCAAACATCTGGAAAGACCAGTTTTGCATAGTTCAGTCCTTCAAAACCTCTAAAGAAGATGACTTTGAGAATGGCTTGAATACAAGCAGTTCTGGTGCTCCTTTAATCTTACAACTTGCGGTCAAACAAGCCGATAGTGCCAAAGCTTATAGGGTAGTGTCATTCGTGAAACAAAACCAAACTCTTAATATTTTCCGAGGTGGGCAAACAACTTTAACAGATGGTATCGTAGAGGGTATGTGAAAATAATATTTACCAATAAATAAATGGTTTATACAGGATATGAGACCAATGGTTATACTGCCGATAACGATAGTGATACTTGGAAATCGAATAAGTTTGAAACGTCTCGTAACAGAGTCGAATCCACACCTAATGAAAGTAAAGGGTCAAGTTCATCACACAAAACCATGAAAACTGAACCCATACACAGCGATAATGCGAACAAAATATTTGACAAGATGATAATAGACCCAACATTCACCAAGCATCACATTGGTATTGATGATCCAGAGAACATACCTAACCCACAGAGACAGCGAGTAGCGTATGCATCATACGATAAGAATCATCCCGAAATACTAGAATTCGACCCTCAAAGAGGTTCAAAAGTAGGTAAAGCACCTAAATCTCCAAGAAATGAAAGTAAAAACTATCAATAATGAAGTATTATTGTAATATCAATAATTTATTTTTATTCAATTATCAATACCGCTGTGGTATCAGAAAATTATTTCTTATAAGTAAATGACTACTGAATATACTGGATTTGAAACTGGTGGATACGACGCTGATGGTTTCAATATGGTGAATACCTTTCAACATAGCAGAAAAGTTAGTATTATTAGTAGCAGTAGCATAACTGATAATACACCGAATAATACACCAATTAATGCACCGAATGATGACAGTGATATTGTTGATTTGAGTCCTTCCCCTAACAATCCACCTATCAACATAGTGAGAACCGTGTTAAAGGGTATTGAGGGTATATACAAGCACTCGAACCCAATCTTTGTTGATACTATACCAAAGGAATTAACCGATAAGGCTAATATGATTGAACACCCAGAAAGATTAGATAATCACCCAACGCTAAAGCAAGTTCAAGGAAACGACGAGTTAGGCATGACCAGTTTCATTGATGAGGGTGAAAAAAGGCTTGAAATAAACTTCCATGGCTACGACAATAGGGGTGGTGAATGGGGTGAAATGATTTTAAAAAACATACCCGACCCACTTAAAGACGCTGGTAGGCTGTTTAAGAGAACTGACCAGTATTACAACGCCCGTAGCGAGATTGAGGCTTTGATAGAGAAATATCCCGATTATAAGCTGACCTTTAATGGGCATTCATGGGGGGCTTTTCAATCAAGATTTTTCGCTGGTAAATACAATGCAACCAGTCACAATTTTAATGCGCATATCATGCCTTGGAACAAATTCAGAGGGCGAGGAAATCATTTTTACCACACTACGATAACAGACCCAACCGACTTCAAACATATTTTTCCAATGAAAAGAGCCAATGAAAGCCACTTCTATTACCCCGCCAACAAAATCGTAAAGGAGGAAATAATGGTTAAGAAAGTGCTTTCAGGACACTACATCAAAAATTTCGCTGAACCCACAGAGGTATCAACAGTTAGCAAGTTTGCTAAAATACTCAATAAGACTGGTATATTACATGCCATAGGTTTAGGTCTAACTGTTAAAGATGCTTTTGATGCCGTGAAAAATGATGTAAATCAAGAGGGCGTTACCACTGCCCAAAAGGTTAGTGATTCAGTCATTGATGTGGGTAATAAAGCACAAGAGTTCGTGGTTGGGAATGCTATATTTGATGGAATATTTGCATCAACAGTAGCATTAGCTCCAGAAACAGGTGGTATAAGTTTAGTTGCGGGAGGACTCGCCTTGGGTGGGGTGGTTGCATATACTGCCGTTTCTGAAAAAATTGCTCCAGTCGTGAAAAAAGAGGTCGTGAAAGATGCCAATAAGGTGGCGAAAGGGTTCAAAAAAGCAGGTCGCTCAATAAAACACTTTTTTCATTGGTAGTGTATGTCACGCATTCACGCATTAAAAAATGATCTGCATCTGAGGGCTTAAAAATCATTTAAGAAAGAGGTGTGACACATATATATATAATAATAAATAAAATGGCTGTCAATTCCGAATCTAAACGCTCCACTGCTGTTATGCGTGAATTGAGAAAGAGTAAGGACTACCGCAAGAAAGAGGGAATGCAAAGAATTTTGAGAGAAATTGCGAAAGGCGTTGTGCCAAGACCCAGATCATTGAACAAATATTACCCCCACATCACACTAGAGAAAGTGAATCAAATTCGTAAAGAGAAAGGCTTTCCGCCTATCGATGATCCCAAGTTTCACTCTATCGCCACTAAGAGTATCCAAACTCTTGCTTTGGAAATCAATGACGATTCTAAAAAGGAGCTTGAAAGGCTCGAGCGTGAAAAAACCTACAAGCTTAAGGAGTCTGTTGATCGCCTAGAAACCGAACAGCAAAAGATGAAAGAAAAATACAAAGGTAAGTTCGTTGATATACCCCGTGAGGAGCTTTTCCACGTGGATCAAATCATGAATTACTATACTTATAATCTCTTTCGTATGCCGAACGGTATTCCAAAGTCAAAGGAGGTAATGAAAATTAAGTATGGTATCCGAGTGCAATATAGTGAGGTGAAACGAACTCGGAACACAAAGCTCGTCAATGCCACTTACAATGGTAAGGGTATTTTCAGAAATATAATTAATCAATGGAGTCCCGAGTGCCTTGAGGATTTCTCCAAGTGTCTAGACCACATCGATGGGCTCATCGATTATATTCGCAACGCTAAGCAAGAGAACGGAGAACCGTATGCTCCTCCCACTAAACAGTCGTTCTTGGAGGCTATCAACCCAGTTCTAAAAGAATATCCCGCATTTAATGAGGTCTCTGATAAGCGAGACGAGGCTGTAGCCAAGATCGATAAAGTTCTTGCGACTGAATTCAAAGGCACGAGTGATGCCTACAAGTTAAAAAAAAGAGAGACGGAACAGATTGACAGTTGGACTACTATCAAAAGCAAGATTGAAAGTAAATTCCCTATGGGGACGGATGAGTATCTTTATATCAACATTTTCGAACAAGCCCCCTCCCGTGATGATTTGGCAAATTTGAAAATTTTTGATACCACTAAGAGTCTTTTGATCGAGGACATGGATGATCCTAAAAAGTTACAATCTTTCAAGAGCGGTATCAAACGTTTTGCCGACGACGGTGAAACTAATGCTTTGATTCTACACAGGACTGGCGCTATCTTTGCTTTCTTTCGATACAAGACGGATGGCTTATATGGGGATCAGTATGTTAAGGTCGATGCGGAACTACGACAGCTCATCGATGACTACGTTGCCAATGGATTTATTGACACCGAGTTGTTTCCTTTCAAGGGAGGTAAAATGACATCTTTCGTCAGTAAGATGTTGAAACAGGCTGGTTTGAAAAGCGATAGCTCCAAGAATAAAGGCGCGATCAACCTACTCCGTAAAGCACTTATTACCCATAAGACAGAACAACTGCGATTACTTGGCGACATTACAGCAGAGGATCGTATCAAGTTGGCTAAGATCATGCGTCACAGTGTTGTAGTCACTCCAGCGTATTTGAGAAAGATTGCCCCTAAGTATGATGCTTTGACCCAAGTAGAAAAGAAAGAGTTAGACAGCCAAGCAGACGTTCCTTTGGCTCTGCCTCCTCCACCTGCCGTCGAACCACCACCCAAACCGAAAAAGTCAAAAAGGAAAGGTAAATAAAATATACAATTAAATAAAATGCCACTCAAGTGCTATACCCGAAAAAGAAAGGATAATACTACATATCGCAACTGTGTTGGTTCAAAACCTCCCGCCCTAGTCAAACCAAAGGAAAGACCTATTTTAGTAGTATCAAATTACTCATTAAGACCGAGAAAAAAGAAATAAAAAATAATACTAGAATATCATTTTTTCAATAATGTAATAATACTGGAATATCAATAATTTAATATTATTGTTGGAATATAAATATCGTAATGTGGGAAAAGTTTTACGAACAGACGACGCTGTAATATGATCTTTTTACCAGCCACGTTTGAGCCCAGCGACCTCAGCATAGTTTGAATACACTGATGCCAGATCCACTTAATTGCTCCACCATATCCTCTGTTTTAGAGTTGTCAGTGCTCACGGAAACAGTATCATCAGTTTCGTCATCACTATCGTCTAACCAATCATCGCATTCCCAACCCTCTTTTTTATATTGTTCTTTTAAGTCATCATGACAGCACTGGCAAATCGTCTCCTCTTTGGTATATTCTTTATCGTGGAGGCAGTAAATTTGTTGGTAAATGCAATTAATCAGATCTCCACAGTTAGCACATACCCAATAATCTGGAAAAAGTTTTATGACCAGACGTTGCTGTAACTCGATCTTTTTGCCAGTCACTTTTAACCCAATCATCCTCAGCATAGTTTTTAACTCCTCAGTCGTTAGTATCATGATATCATTGGGTCTTGTAGGCTTTGTGACTCTGGGTTCAACATCAACTGAATGGTGATATTTCTTTGGAATTTTTGCTTTTACCTCAGCACTCAGGTCTTTCATGGTTGCACGATAAGCATCGTAAGCCTTGTCGAATTGATCAAAGGCATCGGTGTTCAGGTTATAGGCATCCATCGTTTGTAGTATGAACTGTTACTAAATGTTTTGTTTGTCTTGATTGATATATTTAAATTCTTAAAGTAAGATCATTTTTTTATAATTTCGGCATTTTTTTCGATTATTTTTAAATTGATCATTTTCTCCTCAGGTGGCAAGGATGGCAAGGATGGCAAGGAGAAATTGAAAACTTTTATATTTTAACACACTATTTTATTTTTTTATTTTTTTTTCAAATGTCCTTGCCATCCTTGCCACCCTTGCCATCACTGTTCCCCTCCTCCCCATGAAACCCATTTAAAGGCAATATTAATATATCAAATATAAGTATGACCAATGAGAACGCAAACACTAGTAGTTGAAATTCCAGAGGGCTTTGAGCTTAAGTACGATATTGTTAAGGTAAAGCCTTTAGGCAAAAAGGGGAGACCAGTTTCGAACTTAGCGAACGACCCAAATTCTAAGTCAAGACACATAAGAAACAGAGAAAGAGTAGCTGAATACAACCGAGAATACTATAAAAGAAAAAAAGCAGAAAAACAAGCAGAAAAGGAAAGGCATATACTAGTTGATGTCACAGAATGATGAGTCAAGCACAAGATATTATTTTTTTGCATTTTTTACAGCAAGTTTCTTACGCAGCCTCTCTCTCATTTTTATTTGTTTCTCTGTTAAAAGAGTATGGCTAGGCACACATATATTACTGTATGTATTGCTTTTACAAGTAGCACGAGCATATCTTATGAACATTTCCTGTGACACCTCATTGTTTTGGTCTGAAACACCTACATATTCGACAGTTCTGCGAGTGCAATTCGGCATTGTTATCAATTAATTGACTGGTTAGTCTTGACTGATGTCTTTGGTTTCAAAAGAACAGATCATTTTTTTATATTTTTCTCGATTTTTGCCATTTTTTCGGACAATCGATCAAAAATCGAATAAATCAATAAATAATAGCAAAAAATGGCAAATTTATTAAAAAATGATTTTAACTTTAAGAACTAAAATATATCAATCTGCATCGATCAGATTTACCTTTTACTTTCCTTTCACTCTCGCTCACTATGGCTCATTCTGTCCCCGCTGATAAGAGGGAGATTGCTGACAGCTTGTTCGCTGTCAAGGAGCAGCTCCCCGATGGTCTTTACTTGGCGCTTATGGACATGCTCGGTGGTAAGCAGTCTGTTCCCGACATCACTAACGCTAAGTTAGTGGAGATTCGCTGGGATCATTTCTGCACCGTGAGCGTGGATGAGGATGAGGAGGGCACGGATTATTTTCCTCATAGCAGGATATTCCGTGTCTTGGATGAGGATAGACTCGCTGCTTTGGTCGCTCGTGATTCTGAGAGAGCCAAGCGCTCTGTGGCTGATTCTTGCTCTTGTGAGCATCATCCTCTTTCGATGATGCATCCGTTGGTTACCAGTATCACCACTGGCTTACTCCGTCACCTTCACGGCACTTTGACGAGTGATGCTTATGCTCGTTACTCGGATGGTGTCATTCGAGTCCGTGACTTGGAGGTCCTCGCCACATACGACTAGTTTGCCTTTACACCTTGTTTGCCTTGCTTTTGCCATTTATCTGAATTTAAAAATTAAAAAATGATCAATTTTATTTTTTATATATCAGCACCATAAGCCTTGAAATCGATTTAAAGCTTTATACCATTGTATTCATATAATATAAATATAAATATGAGTGACTATCCTTACGAAACCCAAATGTGTGTCCTTGTGGATCATATCAACGCTAAAGAGGATACAATCAATCGAGCAAAACAACAACCCATTCACGTCAATAAAGTTCTTGAATTGGTTAAAAAAGGAGGAACATGGTATGAATACATAGAGGAAAACCAATATGTGAAACCTTATTTTGACTGGGACTGTGATTGCGAAACAGAGACCGAGATGCAATCACTTATACCTGTCGTTCAAGACGCTATGAGGGCAGATGTCAAGTTGATTTTCCCTGACCATTGGCATTTCATTGTAACAGCCTATAGGCACGGATTCAATGGTTACAAAAACAAGTACAAAGTGTCATTTAGGGGTTACATTGACGGAAATGTAAAGATAAAAATGAAAGATTTGAAAGGCAAAATAGACGACTTGTATGACCGTATGACAATTAACCCGAAAACCAATACCCCATACCTTGACAAGTCTCCTTACGGAAAAACACAGAAATTAAACCTGATAAACTGTCACAAAGGTAAGAATTACGTTAAGGGGGTAGAGGTTAATGACGAAAGAGTTTTGAGACCAGAAAATTATATCCCTGAATTACCAAACAAGCGATATGATTTGAAACCTTATTTGGTCAGTATCGTTGAGTGGAGTGACGACACTATAACTTACGAGCGTAACAAAAACACCAATTATACCTTGACCGATGATTTACCAGCAAAGAAAGTTAAGTTTGATCAACTGCAAAAGGTCGTTATGGGACTGCCGATACAGCATTTTAAGTCAAGGGACGATTGGCGCAATGTCATCTATTCCATTTGCTATGTTGGGAGAACAAATGACTACTCTCGTAAGGCTCATAACCTTGCCCACGAGTGGAGTGAGCAAGACGAGTTATCATACGACCAGAAATATCTTGACGACCTCATTGATGACACCAATAATAGGGGTTACAAGAGAGGTTTCGACAAACTTTGTGACAGCCTAAAACACCACGATTACGAACTTTACAAAGCTCTTTGCATGGAAAAGCAAACTTATGAGAATGTGAAAAAGGATTTTGAAAGGAACACTTTTAAAATACTTAACCCAGTTTGCTACGTGACTAACGTTGAGGGAGATGATAAGTGGTCTATCATTAGTAGAAAAACGTTGGTTGATAAGTATGAACACCTGCAATTCGAGACTGAAAAGGAAATCAAAGGTGAAACAAGGGTCAAGAAAGAATCCTTTATCAAGAAATGGGTGCAAGACGCAGATATCAAGCACTACTCAAAGTTCGATTTCATACCACCCCCAAAGCTTTGCCCCTCGTATGTGTTTAACACTTGGAATGGTTTTGCGATTGAGAAAGAATTGAGTGACCCAAGTGCTGATATCTCTATCATTTTGAACCACATCAAATTGTTGTGTAATTACGACGAGGCTTGTTATGACTACTGCATTAAGTGGTTAGCTCATATGTTCCAAAGACCTGCAGAATTGACTGGAACAGCTTTAGTCTTTAAGTCTCGAGCGAAAGGGGTAGGAAAGCAACATTTGATGCATTTCCTGCGGGATATATTGGGCGAGGAGTATTTTGCAGAGGTTGCTAAAGAGGAGGATTTGTTTGGTAGGTTCTCAAATAAAAGGAAAAATAAGCTACTAATTAACATTGACGAAATGCATGTCAGTTTTACTAATATGGAAATGATGAAAAATATGATTACGAGTGATGTGTATAACCACGAGTCCAAGGGTATTGATCCGATTGCAATGTCAAACTTTGCAAGGTTGATTTTCACAACAAATTTACAAGTTCCTGTTCCAATTGAGATTGGCGATAGGAGAGTTGTTGTATGCATGGCTGATGACTGCTATGCTAATGACCAAAGTTACCTTGCACCGCTGGTTAAGGCTTGTGGAGATAAGAAAATTCAAAGAGCTTTCTATGATTTCCTTATGGAGCAAGACATTTCGGGTATTAACTGGGTCAATGACAGACCTATCACAGACGAGTATAAGGAGATTCAATCGGTAATGATACCAGTCAATGCGAGGTTTCTTGAACACTTTGTCAATGAAATGTTAGAGAACGTTGTAGTAACAACTCCTGATGCGATATATGAAAAGTTTAAAATGTTTCTCGTCAATACGGGACGGAGCAAAATTGAAAAGAATAAGGATTCATTCTTAAAGGGTCTTAAGGAGTATGATGGAGTAAAAAAAATTAAAACAAATGGGAGAATGAAATATACAATTGAAAGGGATGTAGTCTTTGATTGTCTTAAGGTTAAGCAGTTCAACACTCTGGATGAACTTGATGATAACCAATTCGACGAGGAGGTGGAGGATGAATAAAAGGGAGGGCTAGGGAGGGTTCATAATTGTGGGTATCCAGCCCTCCCTAAAAGCTAATTACTTTCGATTTATATATATTAACTATCATTTTTTACTTTTAGGGAGGGTAGGGAGGGTAGGGAGGGTAAAATTAAAGTTTGAAAAATAAAAAAAATGAAAATTTTATATATGAACAGAGATGGCGAGAACCCTCCCTACCCTCCCCTCGTTAAACCTTTCCATACAGTAGTTAATGCTACTATCAAACTTATCTTTAAAAATCCAGGGAGGGTTACCCTCCCTAAATGAATATTACATCTCTGGGTAAATCGATTTTCCAACACACATAGCAGGTATAAAAACTGCAATTGTCTTTCATCTTTACTATTTCTCCATTAACACACTTATCAAAATGTCTCTTAGTGGAGGGTATTATCAGTTGTATTCTCTCGTCTTTAAATAAATCCAAAAAATACTTAGTATGGAGACAGGTAGTAGGAACAAGTAGTATAAAGGGTTTTTCTAATTGTTTCAGTCTCGCAAAAGTTTCTTTCTTGAGACTAAAAGCTGGATTCGTTACTACTATATCACCTTTATTTTCAGTGAAAAAGTCACTATCAGTATAGACTACATCAAAGCCCAACTGACGCAGGTGTTCAGCAGAACTACTGTGCGGATGATAGAAAGCCTCCCAGATTTTCTTACCTCTGGGAATAAAGCATTCGATATCTTTCCAAGCCTCTTTACGGGTAAAATAGTCATCGTGTTTAGTTTTTACTGGATTACACTGAAACAATCCTTTTACTGGCATATTTATTTATAAATAATGACATTTTATTGCTATATCAATAATCTCATAATAATGTATTACTGATACTTGACTATTACTACGATATTCATACTGACATACCGACTAATGAATCATAACGAACCCCCCATAGATACCCTTGTATTTTTCAGTTTTTGTATCGAGAACTATCGCTCTCCCAGCAATAGCGCCATGAAACTTGTATGTCGTTCCATCTTTTATCCTTGATTGACACCTACAATCCCTACGATCAGGACGCTGATACAGCTCTCCATCGACTATGTGATTGCGAGTCACATCAGCAGAGTGATTATCAACAGCAACGGGAGCTCGTTGCTTACAAGTAGTAAAGCCGTCATCTGATGACCACCACTTATCGACTTGATACGAATCACAGAATGCACAAACGGCGTTCTCAGGACAGGTCATCAGTTGTTTGTTGCAACGCTTACACTGAATAGGAGTCCCGTGAAAGTAAGTGTTCCCCGCCGTTTGCAGTGGTTGATCTTGATAAGGCGACGGAGACCAGTCTATTACCCGCTCGGCGTTCATGCACCAGCGCTGCTCAAGCCCACAGCTGTAGCAATAGAGAGGTATTCGTGGCAGCGAAAGCCGAGAGCGCCGTCTCATAAACTCATCGTAGGCTGCTCGGAGCGTATGCAACATCTTAGTGCCCACGTCGTTTCGCACGTAAAAAACCCACTCAGGTGTCGTGGAGAAAAAGACTCTTGCGTGTTTCGCTATGTCAATAATGCTGTCTTTGGATAATACATCTTTACGGGTATAAGGCAGCCTTATGTAGGTAATAGGTTGTCCATAGCCATTTTTGCCTGTTGCTAAGCGTCCCACCTCGTCTCCGTTGGGGCTCAGTAGCAATACCCACGGCGGTTTGCCGCTCATCGTGCGCGTGTGCGTGCGCGCAACTGTGCTGCCGTGCTGTGGTGCGCTAGATCTACTCGAGTAACCCTAGATCTCTCGAAAATTGTGCAGTCCCAAGTCAAACGTATGAGTAAATACTCTGAAAAATTTTTATACGGGAAAATGGACCGAAAAGGAATACGATCTCTCGAAAATTGTGCAGTCCCAAGTCAAACGTATGAGTAAATACTCTGAAAAACTTTTATACGGGAAAATGGACCGAAAAGGAATACGAGCAGTGCTGGGTTTCCATTTTTGGAAGGTTGTGGAAGGTTGTCGGTCACAGAATAACGTTATGGAAAAAAAGAGTTGTCGGTCACGTGGGGAGGATCAGTTTCCACAGCACGATGGGAAGGAAGACAAACAAGTCCCGTCCGCCCGTCGATGATGAACCCGACGGCGACGTGGATATGGGTATCGCATCTCAGAAGAGCCTAACTGTCGAAGATGCCCTTGACGTTTATGATAAGCGACTGCTCACTCCCCAAGAGGAAGAAGATGCGGAAAAGTTCCTCGACGAGGTAGAGGTAGAAGACGAAGACGAAGATGAAGAAGAAGACCCCGATCATACCACGCTCGATATCAAGCAAGTCCAACTCACGGTAACCCACGATAAACTGCTCGCCAGTGCATCCAAGAAACGCAGAAGAAGCGAAGATGAAGACCCCGACTGGTCGGCAGAAAAACTCGACAACGTGCAAACGCAGTCGTTAAAGAAGCGCCTTACTAAGCTGCAAGCTGAAAAGGCAACGATCATCAACGAGTTCGCGGAGAAGAAGAAGAAGCTCGTTAAGTTGGCGACACACTTTCGCCCACCAAACGACGCGTCGTCTGAACTCAAGACTTCGATGAAAGTTTGCCGTTCCTTTTTCTCGCATCTTAACGCAGACTACATCGAGCAGGGCTCAAACCACATCGTGACCATCAAGAACAGCGACGGTAAAGGTAAGTCTATCTCTGTAGTTAATGCTTTGATCATGGCTATGGAGTCGGCTGCTGAGGTGTTGAAAGCGCCATCCACGACGCAAGATGTTGATGAGAAGATCAAGCTCGTTAGGAACGCCCTCATCCGCAGAAAGGAGGAAGAACTGCTCGCCAAGCAAGCCAAAGAGCGAGAGAAGCTGCAAAAGGCTCTCGCCAGACTGGACGACAGTCAGCTGATCGACGACAACTACGACGACCACGTGGTAGATGAGTAAGCAGAGAGTCTTTTTTAGGTTTTTTTAGATTATAAATAATCTGATATTACCAAAGTAAGAGTAATGATGTAATATGCAACGTGTGTTCTTGAAAAGCATTTAAAGAGTCTTGATATGCCTTTTGAAATCCCATTTAATAGGAGAATCTGTTCGTCACGCCTTTCAACCCCGTTCAAGAGCGAAATGTCGTGACACTGCTGAAAGGGCGTGACTCGTCACGCACTTGTCACGCAGTGTCACGACATTTCGCTCTTGTACAAGTACATCGAGTACAGTACGAGTAGTGCGAATATTTCGCGCCTTTTCGTTTTCGTTC
>Ga0209771_1002025_pt1 | contig 12609 bp, 13 predicted proteins | sample SaaInl59LU_5_DNA_FD_184639 | JGI IMG/M metagenome (GOLD analysis project Ga0209771, IMG submission 184639) | Marine microbial communities from expanding oxygen minimum zones in the Saanich Inlet - ESP_59LU_5_DNA (SPAdes) (version 2) | ecosystem: Environmental > Aquatic > Marine > Intertidal zone...
AAGAAGCAGCTAAAGCTGCTTTAGAAGACTTTAAGATAAAGTGGAACTCAAAATATTCATATGCTATTAAATCTTGGGAAAATAACTGGGATGAACTCACTGTGTTCTTTGATTTTCCTTTAGAAATTAGAACCATTATTTATACTACTAATTTGATAGAAAATTTAAATGGAAAAATCAGAAAATACACAAAAAACAAACTCTCTTATCCAACTGATGATGCTGTGATTAAATCTGTATTTTTAGCTCTGAGAGAGTCCACAAGAAAATGGACTATGCCAATTAGAAATTGGGGAATCATTCTAAACCAATTTTTAGCTATATTTGAAAACAGGATTAAACTATGAAAAATTTAACCCTGTAATTTTTAACTTACACACTTCTTGGGAAAGTGTCCTACAAGGCTTAATTTAACCTTGTCTCATTTTTTTATTTTTTATTCTTCCTCTTTATATTCATAATACAAGAAATCGTTATAAGGAAAACGCTGAATGTGAATCTTTTTTACTTCTTCATATGTTTTTTCTTTAAAGTCCTCTAAATTTTCTTTGTTTAAAGCAGAAATAAAGATAGAGGCTACTTCTTTATCATTCATCCAAGTTTTTTTCCAATCTTGTAATGTATAATGTTCTTTGGTTTTTTCAGTTACCAAATCATCATCATCTATGGTTTCATATTCGTAGGCATCAATTTTATTAAAAACCATTAAAGTTGGTTTGTCATCGCATTTAATATCTGCCAAAATAGTGTTTACAGAAGCTATATGATCTTCAAAATTTGGATGAGAAATATCTACAACATGTAACAACAAATCTGCTTCACGAACCTCATCTAAAGTAGATTTAAAAGACTCTACTAATTGCGTAGGTAATTTTCTAATAAACCCAACTGTGTCTGTCATTAAAAAAGGAATATTTTTAATAACCACTTTACGCACAGTAGTATCTAATGTTGCAAATAATTTATTTTCTGCAAAAACATCACTTTTACTAACAACATTCATTAAAGTAGATTTACCAACATTGGTATACCCAACCAATGCAACACGTACCATTTTACCACGGTTTTTACGTTGCACAGCCATTTGTTTATCTATGGTTTTTAAACGTTTTTTTAATACTACAATTTTATCTCTAATAATACGTCTATCTGTTTCTATTTCTGTTTCTCCTGGTCCACGCATACCAATACCCCCTTTTTGTTTGTCAAGGTGAGTCCAAAGTCTTGTTAAACGTGGTAATAAATATTCGCTTTGTGCTAATTCTACTTGGGTTTTTGCAGAACTTGTTTGTGCCCTTTGTGCAAAAATGTCTAAAATTAAATTGGTTCTATCTAAAATTTTACAATCTAATATTTTCTCAATATTTCTTAATTGTGCAGGCGATAATTCGTCATCAAAAATAGCCGTACCCACATGATGCCTGTCTATATATGCTTTTACTTCTTCTAACTTACCTGTTCCTAAAAATGTTTTAGGGTTGGGTTTGTCCATTTTTTGTGCAAAACGTTTTATAGGAACACCACCGGCAGTTTCTGTTAAAAATTGCAGTTCATCTAAATATTCTTCAGACTTTTCTTCATCTTGAAGTTGAGTAATAATACCGATTAATATAGCTTTTTCGGAAATGGCTTCTTTTGCATCTATCATAGTTTACAAAAATACAAAGATTTAGTTTGAAATTGGCACAAAAAAAATCTAGACAAAAGTCTAGATTTAATTTATATAACTCAAATTCAAATACAGAAAGTCTACTAAGTTTCCCGTATTACAAATTTATAATTTCGTTTTGAATATTATTCTTAAAGTGGTATTAATAAATTCTTTATTTAATGTTAAAAAAATATATTTTTAGTAGAAAATGTTTTCAAGAGAATTAAAAGGAAAACTTTTTAGAACCTACATTTGTCCCTGGTATCAAGGTGGTTTTCAGACTATTTTCCTGTGTATGTTTTATGAAAAAGAGAGATTATCCTTTTCCTTGTTGTTTAAATGCGTTTTTTAATTTATCATCATTTATTATGTATTTTTTATACTTACCATCTTTATATCTGTAATAAATAAAAATGGGCATAAATATAAAAGACAAATACAAAACCCCTAAACCCATAACAATTTTTGCTTTTTCATGTTCTGTATTTATTAAATAACCTCCAATAGACATCCAAACTAAAAAAACAATAAACAATACTGTTAGTACTTTTTTCATGTTACAAAATTACAAAAAGTCTATCTTTAAAAATAATTTGATACGAATTTCATAAATTTTCACAAATCAATCTTTCTTATATAACTTTTAACAGAGTAATCTGTATTTTATAGATTATTAAGTGTTTTTTTTATGAAAATTATTGCCAAGTAAAAATACATCGTCTAAATTTGACAAAATTGTATTTCTATGAGTTTAAAACGATATCATATATCTCAAAATAACAATATCTTAAAAATTTCTGAAGCCGTTAATAATGAAGTTATTTATTCTTCTTTTTGGTTTATGGAGTTTGGAAAAACTTGTGCAGAAATAAAAAATGCTAAAAACGAGGTTGAATTTTCTATCACCAAAAAGTTCCAGTTTTGGAAATGGAGAATGGTGTATTTAATCTCTCAAAAAACTGCAGATTTATCTATTTTAATTGCTCAAAATACCAGATATACAGTTTTTAAGCTTGACCTATTATCAGGCAATTATGAAATAAAAGTGCACTACAAGAAAAAGAAATCTATCTTTAAAGATGGTGAAAAAATAGCTGAATTTGATGAATCTTTTACCAATAAAAGAGTAGAGTTATTAGTTTTAAATACAAATGAATTGAAAATAATTTTCTTACTATACGCTTGTCTTTTAGTTGGCGAAAATGAGTTTAAATCTAAGTCTATTATAAAAAGTCAAAAACAACTAGAAACCAACGAAAACCCTTGGTTTTAAGCAGTTACTTCGACCAATTTATTTCTGTAAGCAGTTAACAATTTCGATTTCGAAATAAAACCAATGTATTTACCATCTTTAACTACGGGTAAATTCCATGCTCCACTGGTTTTAAATTTATGCATCACTTTTTCTACAGGATCTGTTTCTTTTATAATTTCTGGTGCAGCTTTCATTATAGCCTCTACTTTAATGCTGTTGTACATTTCTGTATCAAACATTACGGGTCTAATATCGTCTAACAATACAATCCCCAAAAATTGTTTTTGTTTATTAATTACCGGAAAAATATTTCTTATAGAAGTTGCTACTGCTTTTTTTAACATGTCTCCCAATAACATTTCTGGGTGTACTGGTTTAAAATTTTTTTCAATTAGCTTGTCAATTTGTAACATCATCATTACATTTTTATCTTTATCATGGGTAATGAGTTCTCCTCTTTGAGCTAATTTATAGGTATAAATAGAGTTAGAAATAAAGTATTTTGTAATAGAAAACGAAATAGCAGCGACCAACATTAGTGGCACAAATAAATCGTAACCACCAGTAATTTCTGCAATTAAGAAAATAGCTGTTAATGGAGCATGCAAAACACCTGCCATTAAACCTGTCATACCAATCAATGTAAAATTAGCTTCCGAAACCTGAAAACCAAGGCCTACATTATTAATAATTTTGGCAAAAGCATTTCCTAAGGCACTCCCCATTACTAGAGTTGGAATGAAAATTCCACCCACACCACCAGCAGCAAAAGTAGTACTCATAGCAATCGCTTTAAAAATGGTAATTAACAATAAAAAGAAAATGACCAACCAAATATTATCATGATTAAAAGAAAATGGAGTGTTCCCAATAGCTGCAATATGGTTTCCTTTAAGAAGATTATTGATTAAACCATACCCCTCACCATATAAAGAGGGCATTAAATATAAAATAAAACCAATTACTAAACTTCCTAAAATTAATCTTGTAAATCGTTTTTCAAAAAGATGAAAAAACTTTCTAATTGCAAAATAAACTACAGAGAAGTATACAGAAGTAATTCCTGTTACAAGACCAAAGATAGCGTAAAAACCAATTTCGCTTATTTGAAATTTATCATTCAATTCAAAGCCTAATAAAACATCTGAACCTAAAAACAAATAAGAAGTTACAATAGCTGCTACAGAGGCCAACAATAAAGGTACAAGTGATACAAAAGCAATATCTAAACTAAATACCTCTAAAGCAAATACGATACCTGCAATAGGTGCTTTAAACATAGATGACATAGCACCTGCTGTTGCACAACCAATTAATAACATTCTAGTTTTTGTGTTCATATGAAACAACTTAGACGTATAGGAGGCCAAAGCTGTACCAGCGCTAACTGCGGGTCCTTGCAAACCTACAGAACCACCAAAACCAACCGTAAGTGGCGCCGTAATTAAAGAGGCATACATATTGTATCTTGGTATAATTCCTTTACGTTTAGAAATGGCATACAAGGTTGAAGAAATACCATGACCAATGTGTTTTTTAAGCCATTTTTTTTTGATGATTGCCACCACTATCAAACCAATAATAGGAAACACAAAGTACATGGAGTTTTGATACTTTTTTACAAAATCGATACTTAGCAAAAGTTGAATATAATGTGTTAAGTTTTTTAGAATTACAGTACCAAAACCTGCTAAAAAGCCCACCAAAATACTTAAAACATATACAAATTGTCTTTCAGAGATGTTTTTGTATCTCCAAACTAGTATTTTTTTAAATATTTTTTTTGATGATGCCATTGTTTTTTTGTTGTTTTTGCGAATAAAATGATGCAGTCTTTAAATAGATAATCGCCTCATAAATTTGCTTTGACATGTTTTAATTTTTGGTTGCCGATAAAATATCTATACCTAAATATATTTTGTTTTTATTATAATACTAAGCTCTATTTTTTATAAGTCGCTTTTAAAACCAAGTATTCTTTTCTTTTAATTTTTTTCTACTTTTTCGTGAATAATAGTTTCTTAATTTCATAGGCAAACCATATAAATATGTATAATAATTTTTATACAAATTAGCTCGCTCGTTACTTAAACTGAATTTCTTTTTGAGTTCTTCAGATGGGTTTGTGTTGCCATTAATTGCCATAGTGTAAAGGAAAAAAAAGAAGTAGATTTTTCATGTTTTAAATGTACTAAATTTATTCATAAAAAAAACCTCACAGTTTTTAAAAAGCTGCAAGGTTTACTAAATATTCTTAAAAAAGAAATTAAAATAAATTCAACTTAAATATTTATTCTTGAATATTTAATTTCAAACTTAATTCTTTCAATTGTTCATTATCTATAAAAGCTGGCGCATCTATCATTACATCTCTACCAGAATTATTTTTTGGGAATGCAATAAAATCTCTAATAGTTTCTTGACCTCCTAAAATAGCAACTAGTCTATCTAAACCAAAAGCCAAACCTCCATGAGGGGGTGCACCATATTCAAAAGCATCCATTAAGAAACCAAATTGTGCTTTGGCATCTTCTTCAGAAAAACCTAAATGACGTAACATAGTTGCTTGCATTTGCTTATCGTGAATTCTAATTGAACCTCCACCAATCTCGTTTCCATTCAATACTAAATCATAGGCATTGGCTTTTACTGCTCCTGGATCTGTATCTAATAATTCTAATTGACCAGGTTTTGGCGACGTAAATGGATGGTGCATTGCATGGTAATGACCCGTTTCTTCATCCAATTCTAACAATGGAAAATCAATTACCCAAAGTGGTGCAAACTCATTAGATTTACGTAAACCTAATTCTTCTGCTAAATGCATTCTTAAAGCAGACAATTGCGTTCTTACTTTATTGGTTTCTCCAGATAAAATACAAATTAAATCTCCTGGTTTTGCTCCTGTAACTTCTGCCCATTTTGCTAAATCTTCTTGGTTGTAAAATTTATCTACAGAAGATTTAAAAGTACCATCTTCGTTTACACGACAATAAACCATCCCTAAAGCACCTACTTGCGGGCGTTTTACCCATTTAATAATGTTATCTATTTGTTTTCTTGTGTAAGCATTTCCACCAGGAACTGCAATACCAACTACTAATTCTGAGTTATTAAAAACTCCAAAATCTTTGTGTTGTGTTACTTCATTTAACTCGCCAAACTCCATTCCAAAACGGATGTCTGGCTTGTCATTTCCATACAAACGCATAGCATCATCAAACAATATTCTTGGAAATTTATCTACCTCTACTCCATTAATTTCTTTTAATAAATGACGTGTTAAGCCTTCAAAAATGTTTAAAATATCTTCTTGCTCTACAAACGCCATTTCACAGTCTATTTGTGTAAATTCTGGCTGTCTATCTGCACGTAAATCTTCATCTCTAAAGCATTTTACAATCTGAAAATATTTATCCATTCCTCCAACCATCAATAGTTGTTTAAAGGTTTGTGGAGATTGTGGTAAAGCGTAAAATTGCCCCTCATTCATTCTACTTGGCACCACAAAATCACGTGCGCCTTCTGGAGTAGATTTTATTAAATATGGCGTTTCAACCTCTATAAATGCTTGGTTAGACAAGTATTTACGGACTTCCATAGTTACTTTATGGCGAAAAATCAAACTATCTTTTACAGGATTTCTCCTGATATCGAGATATCTGTATTTCATTCTAATATCTTCTCCACCATCTGTTTTATCTTCTATCGTAAAAGGTGGTAATTTAGCTGCATTTAAAATTTCTAATTGAGAAACCAACACTTCTATAGCACCAGTTGCTATGTTATTGTTTTTAGATTCGCGCTCAATTACTATACCTGTAACTTGTATAACAAACTCTCTTCCTAAAGATTTTGCTTTTTCCATCATGGCTGCTGGGGTACGCTCTTCATCAAAAATTAGTTGAGTAATACCATACCTATCTCGTAAATCTACCCAAATCATAAATCCTTTATCACGTGATTTTTGCACCCAACCAGCTAAGGTTACTTCTGTATTTATATGCGAATCTCTTAACTCGCCACAAGAATGACTTCTATACATTACTTTATTGTTTAGTAAGGAGCAAAATTAATCATTTTTAAAGAAATTTCGATTGTTTTTACTACTGTTTTATTCCCATAAAATCTTTGTAAATTTGTCTTTATGAGTGTCATTAATATTCAAGAAAAATTTAATTTGTTTTCAGACCAATGGTCGCCTAAAAAAATAGGTGAGTTAAATGGGCAACAAATTTTATTAGCCAAAGTAAAAGGCGAATTTGTTTTTCATAAGCACGACAATGAAGATGAGTTATTTTTAGTACAAAAAGGCATTTTAGAAATTCATTTAAGAGATAAAATCATCACCATAAATGAAGGCGAATTTTACATTGTACCACAAGGTGTTGAACACAAACCTGTTGCCAAAGAAGAAGTACATATTTTATTGTTTGAGCCTCTATCTACTAAACATACTGGAGATGTTGTTGCCGATATTACTATGGAAACTTATGAGGAAATTTAATTAGTTGTTGGTTTATAATTATTGATCTAATTTGACGCCAACTAAAGACTATAAACCAAAAAAAATGAGCAAATTATATTTAGTACCTACACCCATTGGTAATTTAGAAGACATGACTTTTAGAGCTATTAAAGTTTTAAAAGAAGTGGATTTTATTTTGGCTGAAGATACACGTACCAGTGGTAAATTGTTAAAGCATTTTGAAATTGCTACGCAAATGCACAGTCATCATATGCATAACGAACATAAATCTATAGAGGGGATTTTAAAACGTTTGCAAGCTGGAGAAACTTGTGCGTTAATTTCGGATGCTGGTACACCTGCTATTTCAGATCCTGGTTTTTTATTAACAAGAGCTTGTGTAGAAAATAATATTGAGGTAGAATGTTTACCTGGTGCAACTGCATTTGTGCCAGCTTTGGTAAATTCTGGCTTGCCTAATGACAAGTTTGTTTTTGAAGGGTTTTTACCTGTAAAAAAAGGGAGACAAACACGTTTTTTATTGTTAGCAGAAGAAACAAGAACGATGATTTTTTATGAATCGCCACACAAATTGGTAAAAACTTTAGGCCATTTTATTGAGTATTTTGGAGCAGATAGAAAAGTTTCTGTTTCTAGAGAACTTACAAAAATGTTTGAAGAAACTATTAGAGGAACTGCTACAGAAGTATTGGCTCATTATACTGCGAAACCTCCAAAAGGAGAAATTGTTGTGGTTGTTGAAGGGAAATCTTCCAAATAACTTTTAATAAAAGAAAACCTACAAGGTTTTAAAAAATTTGTAGGTTTATGAACTTATATTGAAAATATTTTTTGCCTTTAACTTTACCATTTACATAAATAAAATGGGTTTGCGTCTTTTTTTACTTTTACAAAAACATTTCCTTTGGTATCTTTTTTTGCTTTAAATTTGACACTTTATAAAGATACTTAAATGACCATTCAAAATTTTGAAACCAAACTAAAAGAAAACCCAACAACAATTTTGTTTGCAGAAACCATGCAAGTAATAGAAGATAATTATAACTTTATACCTACTGCTTTTAGAAATGGATCAATTGAAAATAAAGCAGGAGAAAACTCGGGTTCTTGTAAATTATTTGCATTTGCAGTGCACCAACAATTAAACAAAGAAGAGACACTTTTTTGTTTTGGCGAGCATTATCAGTCTGTTTTAAAAGATATCAATGGAACATCGCATCAAAATATTAGAAATTTTATAAAAACTGGTTTTGATGGTTTATCTTTTGACAAGCAAGCTTTAACCAAAATAGATTAAATATGTTTACCCACCTCAAAACCGTGTTTGCCTAAAAACTGACTTCCAGAATCTATAGCATCTTCTTCTAAAGTGGTTCCCATAGAATCGTTCCAGCGATTTAAGTATCCAAATAAAGAAATTACACCTAACATTTCTACTATTTCACCTTCATCCCAATACTTGTAAAGTTCCTTTTTAATTTTAGCATTTACAGCGTTAGGTATTACAGAAGCTGCTAACGAAAAATCTAAGGCTGCACGTTCTGCATCTGAAAATGCTGGGTGTGTTTTGTATTCCCAAATATTATCTAATTGTTCTTGTGCTGCGCCATAACGTTCTGCAGCTCTAATGGCGTGTGCTTGACAATATCTACAGCCTGATGCGTTACTAGAAACCCAAGCAATCATTCTTTTTAAAGCAGATGTAACTCTACCTTGGTTTGCCATAACTGCTTTGTTTAAATTGATAAAAGCTTTAGAAATTGCAGGTATACGTTGCATGGTTAATACCGAATTTGGACAAAACCCTAAAGTTTCATTAAAAAATTCTGCTAATTTTTTTGTTTCTAAATCGTGCTCCGATGATAGTGGTGTTACTAAGGGCATAAATCTGATTTTTTATTTTCTTATTAAACTAAAACTTCCATTCTTTTCTATAGACAATCCATTATTATCTATAAAAACAGATTTAAACCAATACGTATTTGAGGGTAGTTTTTTTCCTTCGTAAGTTCCGTTCCAACCGGGTCCAGATGCATCCATTTTGTATAATAAAACTCCAAATCTGTTATAAATATATATTTCTGATAATGGGTTTAAATTTTTATCATACCCTCTTATTGACCAATAATCATTGATTCCGTCTTCATTTGGTGTAAAAAATCTTGGATATTCTAAAATTGAAAATTGATAAGATGATATACCACAACCACCAATATCTCTTACATATAAAGTATGCGTCCCTGTTGTAATATTTTCAAAAATATTATTTTTAGAATACCCTCCAAATTCATTATCTAATGAGAATTCATAATCTCCTATTCCTATATTTGACACAATTATCTCCATAGAATTATTGTTACTATCATCGATAATAATTACATCATCTTTAGTAATGGTTGCTATTTCTGAGTTTTTTACAATAATGGTTTTTTCTAAAGATTCGCAACCAGCGTCAGAAAATACCTTTACAGTATATAAACCAGGTTCTGAAACAGATATTTCAGTGGTATTACCAGAAATAGTTTGATTCTCTTTTGACCAGCTATAAGTATAATTTCCTCTCGAATTGATAGTTCTTAAAGTTATAGATCCAATATCACTACATAAAACATAAGTATCTTGTTCCAATTCAAAATATGGAATCGTACTATCTACTGTTGCAACAACTTCTTTTCTTGTAGAGGTACAGCCAAATAAACTAGCTTCTACAAAATAAGAAGTAGTTGTTGTTAAATTTGGGGTTTGAAAATTATTTCCTGAAAAAATAGGAGTTGTACTCGTTAGAGAATCGTACCAAAAAACAGTTCCACTAGTTGAATTTGCTACTAAATCTGCGGAACCACCACAAATTACATCTTCAGAAATATTTGTAATTTGTGGTCTTTGAGTTACAAAAGCAGTAACTTTAGTTCTTGGTGAAGTTGTACATCCGTTTACAGATACTGTTGCAAAATAGTCTGTAGTTGTATTTATTGTGGGTGTTGTAAAATCAGGTCCTGTATATAATTCTGTACCACCAGTTTCTGAATCAAACCAAATTATTATGCCTTCATCTGATGTCGCAGATAATGTTGTTATTCCAGATTCACAAATTCTGCCTTCATTTATTGAAGTTATCTGCGGTATATAAATTCTAGTACTTGCTACAATATTTAATTCTGGATCACCAGGTGCACCATATTCTACTACATAACCTTTTGCTGCATAAACACCAGTACCACCTTCATTTGGCAAATCGTTCCAAGCACCTGCAATCCCAATTGATGCATCTGTAATATGTGCATAATCTTCACCTGTAGAATTATTTCCTCTAAAATCATTAGGTTCATTATTATTCCATTTTGCATAATTTGGTGTAGAGCCATTTACAGCTCCATTCCAAAAAACCGTACCAGCATCTGGTCCAGTAACCCATTTCCAAACCCCTTCTGTTTCTTCATCAGAACCACCAATCCAACCCGAACCAGAAGCTTGTTTACCAGCAAAACTTGCTTCTAGTTCACTTGTTAAAGTTGCCAAATATCCTTGTCTATCATAATACGTACTATTTTCAGCAGCTATTTTAGCATCTTTCCAAGTAATATTTGATGCAGATATAAATTGATAAAAATGATCAGTTTCAGGTAAATAATTAGCATCATCTGCAGATAGAGAAAATAATTTTTCTGTAATTACAGAAGTAGCAGTAGTTACAAAAACTACATCTTTAACTGCGTTTTCTAATTCAGTTAGTAACATTCCTGGAGTCGTTGAAGAAGTCAAAGTTAATTTTCCTTCATTCATATTCCAACTTTGAGAAATAGTTGGATGAGTTCCACTCAATTCTAATCGATCAAAACCTACTTGATATCCAGAGGAGATTTGTATGTAAAAAAAATCAATTGTAGTATCATCTAGATCTGTTATTGTAAAATTGGTAACTATTTTTATAGGACTTCCTATGCAATAAGCTTGGTCTCCAGTTGCAGAAAGTTCTGGTGGGCTTCCTTGAGCATGCAAAAATAATGCTAGAGAAAAGCAAAAGCCAAGCAAAATTTTGGTTTTATTGCAAAGAGATTTATTTAAATTTATCATTAACTTATAAGCTTTTCTTATTTTTGTAAAGAAGCACAATTTAATACTTCAAATTTAAAAAATATTATATATGGTTAAAAATATTGTTAGTACAGTTTGGACAGGGAAATCGCATTTTGAAACCGACAATCTTAGTGGGCATAAATTAATCATGTTTGATAAATCTCAAGACAATGGAAATACAGTTGGTTTTGCACCCAAAGCGTTAATGCTTTCTTCTTTAGCAGGTTGTTCTGGTTTAGATGTAATTTCTTTATTAGAAAAAATGCGTGCAGAAGTTACTGATTTTAAAGTAATTGTTACTGCAGAATTAACAGATGAACATCCGAAATTTTATAAAAACGTAAAAGTAGATTACCATTTTACAGATTCAGATTTAAAACCCGAAAAAATACAAAAAGCTGTAAATCTATCCGTTACAAAATACTGTGGAGTCATGGAAATGTTTAGGCAATTTGCCACTGTAGAAACAGAAATATATTTACATACTTTAGAAAAGTAACCCAATAACTTGCTATGAGATGGACACTAAAATCGGAACCCAATAAAGAAAAAGTAAAAAAACTAGCTAAAGAACTTCAAGTCGATTTAATAATTGCAAAAATTCTTTGTCAACGAAATATTGAAACTTTTGAGGAAGCTAAAAAATTCTTTAGGCCCAGTTTAACAGATATTCATGACCCTTTTTTAATGAAAGACATGGATTTGGCAGTACAAAGAATTGAAATAGCCATTGCAAATAATGAAAATATTTTAGTGTATGGAGATTATGATGTAGATGGCACCACAGCTGTATCTTTGGTTTCTTCGTATTTAAAAACAATAACTTCCAATATTGCCACTTATATTCCTGATAGATATGAGGAGGGTTATGGGATTTCTTATAAAGGAATTGATTTTGCTGAAGACAACAATTTTTCTCTAATAATTGCCTTAGACTGTGGTATAAAAGCCATAGACAAAGTAGCCTATGCAAACCAAAAAAATATCGATTTTATAATTTGTGATCATCATAAACCAGGAAAAGAAATTCCTGATGCGGTAGCTGTTTTAAATGCAAAACAAGAAGATTGCAACTACCCTTTTGATGAACTTTGTGGATGTGGTGTTGGGTTTAAATTGATTCAAGCTTTGGGCTCT
>Ga0209771_1002028_pt1 | contig 12605 bp, 8 predicted proteins | sample SaaInl59LU_5_DNA_FD_184639 | JGI IMG/M metagenome (GOLD analysis project Ga0209771, IMG submission 184639) | Marine microbial communities from expanding oxygen minimum zones in the Saanich Inlet - ESP_59LU_5_DNA (SPAdes) (version 2) | ecosystem: Environmental > Aquatic > Marine > Intertidal zone ...
TCTTCTGGTGGAATTGGTAGACACGCTGGTTTTAGGAACCAGTGCTTTTAGCGTGAGGGTTCGAGTCCCTCGGAGAGCATACTTTATAAAATATATTCAATGCAATCGAAGATTCGATTGCAATCAGCCCGCTGGTTGCAATGCAATCGCTCAAGAATTAAAATTTCTCGGTTGATTGCAATCAATAAATTGCAATGCAATCGAAGATTCGATTGCAATCAGCCCGCTGGTTGCAATGCCACCTAGAAAGTGGATTCAGTTTCTTATACATAAAAAGAAAGGTTGCAATCAATAAATTGCAATCAGCCCGCTGGTTGCAATTAAGCGGACAACCGAACGGTGCACCCGTAAAAAACTTTCTGGGTGAGATAAAATAGCTGTATGTAGCGAAGGTCATTTGTTTTTGTATGAATATGGAATATTGCAATCTAATTGCAATCAAAGATTAGATTAAGATTGCAATCAACTTTCTGGGTGGCATTGCAATCTAATTGCAATCAAAAATGAGATTAAGATTGCAATCAACTTTCTGGGTGACATTGCAATCTTATTGCGCTTGCTGGGTTTGATTGCAATCAGCCCGCTGGTTGCATTGTTGCTATTCTCTGCTTGAGAGTATATTTGACAAATCTAGGCTTGTTCGATTATCATATATTTATATGCAGTATATAGATGGGGCATCGCCAAGCGGTAAGGCAGCGGGTTTTGATCCCGCCATTCGGAGGTTCGAATCCTTCTGCCCCAGCTTTGAAATGGAAAGGTGACCGAGTGGCCGATGGTATCGCATTGCTAATGCGACATACACTTACGTGTATCAGGGGTTCAAATCCCCTTCTTTCCGTTCTATTTTTGAAAGATATTATTTTTTTCTGTTTCAAAAAATCATTTTTGTTTGTAAAAAAACATGCTACCCAGGAAGTTGATTCAATGCAATTGCTCAAGAATTATAATTTCTACGGTTGATTGCAATCAATAAATTGCAATGCCATCGAGAAAGTGGATTCGAATCTAAGATGAAATAAAAGGGCGTATAGTTGCTCATAAACCCTTTATTTTAGCTAGTCCATTATGAAAGAAGGAGAGCTGTATTGACACGCAAAACTCAATATATATATTTAATAATACATGAATGTTCAAGGTCTATATTTATATTGGAAGTTTCACTTTCAAATGTCTAACACACAGTTTATAAATACACAACAACAATAATTTGAATGGAGAGTTTGATCCTGGCTCAGGATGAACGCTGGCGGTATGCTTAACACATGCAAGTCGAACGGACTTTGATTACTTCGGTAGTTAAAGTTAGTGGCGGACGGGTGCGTAACGCGTAAGAATCTACCTTTAGGAGGGGGACAACAGTTGGAAACGACTGCTAATTCCCCATATGCTGAGGAGTAAAACGGTGAATAACCGCCTAGAGATGAGCTTGCGTCTGATTAGCTTGTTGGTAAGGTAATGGCTTACCAAGGCAATGATCAGTAGCTGGTCTGAGAGGATGATCAGCCACACTGGGACTGAGACACGGCCCAGACTCCTACGGGAGGCAGCAGTGAGGAATTTTCCGCAATGGGCGAAAGCCTGACGGAGCAATACCGCGTGGAGGATGACGGCCTGTGGGTCTTAAACTCCTTTTCTTAGAGAAGAAGCTCTGACGGTATCTAAGGAATAAGCATCGGCTAAAATTTGGCCCACACAGTTCTATCAAAATAGGATATTGGTAGATATCTAATTAAAGATTAGAAGAGCAATCCTGTGTGCAAACTTGGCTCATAACGGTGAAACCCTAACGACCACTATATTTAAGTGGGTAAAGACGAGGGCAATACCGTGGGAAGTCTTTTTTTTCATATGCAAGCAAATACATTCTTAATAGGTACTATCCTTGGCGATGGTCATGTTCAAAAAACCCAATCTAAAACTCAAAAGTGTCGGCTAAGAATAGCTCATAGCTTAGATCAAAGAGATTATGTCGATTGGAAGTATTCGCAAGTAAAAAATCTATGTACTTCATCTCCAAAATATGATGAGAAGAAACAGAGTTATCAGTTTTATACTGATTATTCATTAGATTTGCAATTTTACCATGATCTTTTTTATGAAAAAACGCAAACTAGCTACAGAAAAGTGATACGTCCTGAGTTAAAGGACTATCTAGTAGATCCAATAAGTTTGGCGGTTTGGTACTGCGATGATGGATCCAAAAGGTCTGACTGTGATGCTTGTCGAATTGCAACACATAATTTCAATTTAGAAGAAATCAAAATTCTTCAAGAAATCTTAAAAAGCAATTTCGAAATTCCATCACATATTGTCAAAGCAGGACGTAGTAAAAAAGGCAATAATCAATGGTATGTCTTGAGCTTGTCAGCACGAGATGGAGGATTTCACGAGTTTCGAAAGCTCGTTCTTCCGTATGTGGAATTAACAATTCCCTCGATGATGTACAAACTTGAATTAAAAAAGACCCCGTAACGACTGAGGAAATTTTCCAATCGGAAAAAAGTACGAGATGAATCTTCGGTTTCAATCTAGAAATGAAACTCTCTAATAAGATTTATAATACGCCGAGCTCTTTAATAAAGAATTAAAGATGATGGTATAGTCTGATCCATCAGATAATGATGGGATTTATCGAACTCCGTGCCAGCAGCCGCGGTAATACGGGGGATGCAAGCGTTATCCGGAATGATTGGGCGTAAAGCGTCTGTAGGTGGCTTCACAAGTCAACTGTCAAAAATCAGGGCTTAACCTTGAGCCGGCAGTTGAAACTATGGAGCTTGAGTTAGGTAGGGGCAGAGGGAATTCCTAGTGTAGCGGTGAAATGCGTAGATATTAGGAAGAACACCAACCGCGAAAGCACTCTGCTGGGCTATGACTGACACTGAGAGACGAAAGCTAAGGGAGCAAATGGGATTAGATACCCCAGTAGTCTTAGCCGTAAACGATGGATACTAAGTTCTGGTCGATTCAAAACCGCTCAGTTCTGTAGCTAACGCGTTAAGTATCCCGCCTGGGGAGTATGCTCGCAAGGGTGAAACTCAAAGGAATTGACGGGGACCCGCACAAGCGGTGGAGCATGTGGTTTAATTCGATGCAACGCGAAGAACCTTACCAGGATTTGACATATATTTGCATTTCTTTGAAAAAAGAAAGTTCAAACGAATATACAGGTGGTGCATGGCTGTCGTCAGCTCGTGTCGTGTAATCTCGCGACCTAAATAAAGTGATTTTTTAGCAAAATCTGGCTCATAACGGTGAAGCCTTCCTTAAAATAAGATGGTAATACCGTGGGAAGTTTAGAAAGACATTTATAAATCAAACAAACCCTAGAGGTCTTTCATTTAATGAATCAAATCGAACAATTAGCTGTGGGATGTGTATAAGGAACGTAAAAAAATCATTCCTAAAACGATTCATGAATATTTGGTTTCAGATTTGGCATTAGCTGTTGTGTTTTTTTTATGGATGATGGTGGTAGGGGAGGCAATACGCCGACCTTAATTATACCCAGTATGAGGTATAAGCTTTCTATAACCCCGTAACGACTGAGGAACTTTTTAGTTGACCAATTAAAAATAGTACGAGGGTTTATTCAACTCGAATATTCCAATACGCCAGCTCTTCACCCCAGAAGATGAAGGTATAGTCTAATCCTGCAAGAAATTTCAGGCAAATATCAATAGAGATGTTGGGTTAAGTCCCGCAACGAGCGCAACCCTTATCTTTTGTTACAGAATTCATTCTAACTAAAGAGACTGCCGGTGATAAATCGGAGGAAGGTGAGGATGACGTCAAGTCAGCATGCCCCTTACATTCTGGGCTACACACGTGCTACAATGGTTAGGACAAAGAGATGCGACCTCGCGAGAGCAAGCCAACCTCAAAAACCTAATCTTAGTTCGGATTGCAGGCTGCAACTCGCCTGCATGAAGTTGGAATCGCTAGTAATCGCCGGTCAGCAATACGGTGGTGAATACGTTCCCGGGTCTTGTACACACCGCCCGTCACACCATGGAAGCTGGCTATACCCGAAGTCGTTACCTCAACCGTTTGGAGGGGGGCGCCTAAGGTAGAGCTAGTGACTAGGGTGAAGTCGTAACAAGGTAGCCGTACTGGAAGGTGTGGCTGGATCACCTCCTTTATAAGGAAAAATACAAATAAATTCGAAAACAGGAAACGGGCTATTAGCTCAGTTGGCTAGAGCGCACGCCTGATAAGCGTGAGGTCACTGGTTCAAATCCAGTATAGCCCACTTCCATGGAACAGAGTTGAATAAACTTTGTTGCATTAATTGTTTTCGAATTTCTGATATTTGAAAACGGAAAAACGGGGGTATAGCTCAGCTGGTAGAGCGCTGCCTTTGCAAGGCAGATGTCAGCGGTTCGAGTCCGCTTATCTCCACCGATTTTCAAAATTTCCAAATCAAGTAGCAAAGCGAAATAAACTTTGTTACAAAAAACAGTCAAATGACTAAAAGTTAACGGCGGATACCTAGGGACTCAGAGATGATGAAGGGCGCAGAAACCCGCGATAGGCTTGGAGGAGCTGGAAACAAGCATTGATCCCAAGATACCCGAATAGGACAACCTTATATACTACCTATTGAATTCATAGATAGGTAAGAAGTAACCCAGTGAATTGAAACATCTTAGTAGCTGGAGGAAAAGAAAGCAAACGCGATTCCCTTAGTAGCGGCGAGCGACTGGGGAACAGCCTAAACCAATTTATACATATTGGGGTAGTTGGGATTAAGAACTAAAAAAATCAATCAAAACGAAGCAGCTGAATCCTGCACCATAGATGGTGAAAGTCCAGTAGTTGTAATACGAAAAATCTTAATATCCCGAGTAGCATGGGGCACGTGAAATCCCGTGTGAATCTGCGAGGACCACCTCGTAAGGCTAAATACTCCTGAGTCACCGATAGTGAAGTAGTACCGCGAGGGAAAGGTGAAAAAGAACCCCTGGAGGGGAGTGAAATAGAACATGAAACCGTTAACTGACAAGCAGTGGGAGGGCTTTTAAGCCTGACCGCGTTCCTGTTGAAGAATGAACCGGCGACTTATAGGAGGTGGCGTGGTTAAAGAAATCATTTCTGGAGCCAAAGCGAAAGCAAGTCTGAAATATGGCGTAGGTCACTTTTTATGGACCCGAACCTGGGTGATCTAACCATGGCCAGGGTGAAGCTTGGGTAAAACCAAGTGGAAGCCCGAACCCACTGATGTTGAAAAATCAGGGGATGAGCTGTGGTTAGGGGTGAAATGCCAATCGAACTCAGAGCTAGCTGGATCTCCCCGAAATGCGTTGAGGCGCAGCGGTTGTTGATGGACTATCGAGGGGTAAAGCACTGTTTCGGTGCGGGCTGCTAACGCGGTACCAAATCGTGGCAAACTAAGAATACTTGATATGTTTTCCAACAACCAGTGAGACAGTGGGGGATAAGCTTCATTGTCGAGAGGGAAACAGCCCAGATCATCAGCTAAGGCCCCTAAATAACTACTAAGTGGGAAAGGAGGTGAGAATGCTCAGACAACCAGAAGGTTTGCTTAGAAGCAGCCACCCTTTAAAGAGTTCGTAATAGATCACTGGTTAAGCGTTCTTGCGCCGAAAATGCTCGGGACTAAGTAGTTTGCCGAAGCTGTGAGATACGATAAGTATCGGTAGGGGAGCGTTCCGCTCTAGGGTGAAGCGCTATCGAAAGAATGTGTGGACGAAGCGGAAGTGAGAATGTCGGTTTGAGTAACGAAAACACTGGTGAGAATCCAGTGCCCCGAAAACCTAAGGGTTCCTCCACAAGGTTCGTCCATGGAGGGTTAGTCATGACCTAAGGCGAGACCGAAAGGTGTAGTCGATGGAAAACAGGTTAATATTCCTGTACTGTTTATTGTTTGTACCGAGGGACGAAGAAGGCTAATGGTGACTTTTATTGGATTAAAGTTGGCTGAGTTAAGGTTGGAATAAGAATAAAAACTCATTCTAAGACTGAGACGAAGTCCTTGTACCTGATGTCATACTTCCTAGAAAAGCTCGAACTACGTTAAATAATGAATACATGTACCCGAAACTGACACAAGTAGGTAAGTAGAGAATACTAAGGGGAGCGAGATAACTCTCTCTAAGGAACTCGGCAAAATGGCCCCGTAACTTCGGGAGAAGGGGTGCCCTCCTTTGGAGGGCCGCAGTGACCAGGCCCAGGCGACTGTTTACCAAAAACACAGGTCTCCGCAAAGTCGTAAGACAACGTATGGGGGCTGACGCCTGCCCAGTGCCGGAAGGTGAAGGAAGTCGGTTATTCTCTCGAGAAGAAGCTGGTAACCGAAGCCCCGGTGAACGGCGGCCGTAACTATGAAAACTGTTGTAGTTATAAAATTTGGCTATATGCTGGAATACCTTATGATGTTTTGATGCCTAATACAAACACCGCAAAAATAAAATGAAAACATTGAATGCCAAGTATAGGAACACTATGAAAACAGAAGATAATCAGCAGGAAAGATCATTAAATGAGCAAAAAGATCATTCATGGTTGACTCAAATTAAATCAAAAACTGAATGGGTTTGGTTTATAGTAGGGTTCGCAGATGGTGAAGGATCTATTAATATTTCTGTAAAGAAAAGAAACGATTATAAATGTGGTTGGAAGATCACACCCGTTTTTTCTATTACACAAAAAGAAAGAGCAATTCTTGCACGCGTTAAACAATTTTTTGGATGTGGAACACTTCGAGATAGAAAAGATGGAGTTTTTTACTACGAAGTAGAAAATATAGCCATGTTAAAATCAAGAATCATTCCGTTTTTCCAAACTTATCCTTTTAAAACTGAAAAAAAATTACAGTCTTTTCAATATTTTGTTAGAATTGTTAAACTTTTAGATGACCCTAATTGGGATTCCTACGAAAATTTATCAAAAATTTTAGATTGGAGAGAAAAGATAGTTGTTAAACGTCCTAGAAAATACTCTAAAGAAGAAGTATTAGCTCAAATGCGACGAAGTTGATTTCAACTACGCTGCAAATGAAATCCTCAGAGACTACATGCCAAACACTTAATAAGTGATGATATAGTCCAATCTTAAATGAAAATTTAAGGTAATGTAAATGAACGGTCCTAAGGTGAATATCGTTGCCTTAGTAAAACTTAACTGTATGCTGGAATATCCTTTTAACCGTTTTTGACTCGTTTTTATAAATGATGAGATTTGCACTCTTAGGTAAGCCGAACTCAACAAAAAGCAGTAAAACTAAAAACCCTATAGGGACAATCAGCAGGAAACCAAAAAATTGGGATCCTCAGAGACTATACGTTAAGGAGATTTATGACAAACTTACAAGCACAATGGATTGTTGGCTTTGTTGATGGAGAAGGTTGCTTTCATGTTGGGATAAACAAAAACCAATCGATGGCGCTAGGTAATCAAGTATTACCTGAATTAACAATTGTTCAACATAAAAGAAATGTAAAGATACTATATGCTTTGAAAGATTATTTTCAATGTGGGGTTGTTCGTCAAAATCATGGCGATCGGATGTGTTATCGAGTTCGAGGCCATCAAAACTTACTTGAAAAAATTGTTCCGTTTTTTGAGCAACATGAACTTAAAACGACAAAACGTATTGATTTTCTGAAATTTCGACAGGTTGTTTTAATGATGGATAAAGGTATCCATCTTTCTTCAGAAGGGTTGGAAAAAATACAAATAATCCAACAGCAGATGAATAATAAATCTTAAGATAGAGTCCACCTTTCATGGTAACATGAGAAGAATCAAGTGAGCGAAATTCCTTGTCGGGTGAAGAATTTGCCCGAAAGCTTTAGTAATGAAGCTTAAGTACACCAACTCATAACGGAGAACCTGGTAAAAGGGAACCCCGTGGGAAGCTTCAAAAAAGAAGGAAGAAGTTCAACTTAAACATTGAATTGAATTGCAATATCATTGCAAACTTTTTTGTTGCCCCGTAACGACTGAATGGAAACATGAGGATGGGTAAATAAATTATGAGTAACGAAATTATGAATAAGAAAAACCCTATCAAAACGTTGGCCCTTATCAATCTTCCAAGAGAATCCATGGAGGAGTTCTTAAAAAAAAACCCAGCTTTTGTGTCAGGATTTGTAGACGGTGAAGGCTGTTTTACATTTTACTTTACAAAGCGTGGTAATATTGGATTGCAAATCACGCCAAGTTTTTCTATATCACAATCAACACGATCAAAAGAAATCGTGCTTGAACTGGAAAAGTTTTTTCAGTGTGGTGGAATACGAAAGTCTGAAAGAGATGGGACACTTAAATATGAGTGTCGAAAGATTCAAGATATCAATAAAAAAATAATACCTTTTATTAAAAAATACCCACTCTATACAGCAAAATGGCACGATTTCGAGATTTTTTGCTATATTTGTTCGATGATTCAACGAGGTCTCCATTTAAACAAAGATGGGATGCGTGAGATTGTTGAACTAGTTTACCAAATGAATGATTTAGGTAAAAATCGCAAACTACCAAAAGAACAATTCCTAAAGATCTTAGATAAGGTGAAGGTATAGTCTGATCTTTATTATAAAAATAAAGCATAACAAATTTGAAGTTCCGACCCGCACGAAAGGCGTAACGATCTGGGCACTGTCTCGGAGAGAGACTCGGTGAAATAGACATATTCGTGAAGATGCGAATTAATCATACTTGGACAGAAAGACCCTATGAAGCTTGACTGTAGTCTGGAATTGGGTTTGGGCTTTTCTTGCGCAGACTAGGTGGGAGGCTATGATTATTTCTTTCCGGGGAAATATGAGCCATCAGTGAGAGACCACTCTTGAAAGGCTAGAATTCTAATGGCGATCCTTGAATCAGGACGCTTGACAGTTTCAGATGGGCAGTTTGACTGGGGCGGTCGCCTCATAAAAGGTAACTGAGGCGTACAAAGGTTCCTTCAGAATGGATGGAAATCATTCGGAGAGTATAAAGGTATAAGGGAGCTTGACTGAAAGACCTACAAGTCGAACAGGGGCGAAAGCCGGTCTTAGTGATCCGACGGTGCCGCGTGGAAGGGCCGTCGCTCAACGGATAAAAGTTACTCTAGGGATAACAGGCTGATCTTCCCCAAGAGTTCACATCGACGGGAAGGTTTGGCACCTCAACATTGGGGCCAGAGTTTTGTGAGAAACTCTTGAGCATTTGGCTATATGCTGGAACGCCCAAACATGATAAGATGTGGGCAATCAGCAGGAAACCAAGCAATTGGGATCCTCAACGACTACACGCCAAACACCTATAAATAAATTTGATTTATTTGGTGATGATATAGTCTGATCTTTATCGAAATATAAAGAATACATTAGGAATTTAAAAATTATTGTTTATGGAACAATTCAAGATCAACAAACAATTAAAATTGAGTTTAATCGGAATGCTTTTAGGAGATGGAAATCTTCAAAGCTTTTCAAATGGCAAAACCGCAAGATTGAGAATTGTTCATTCTAAAAAACAATCTGCCTATATTGAACATAAATATGCTCTTTTAAAACCGGTAATTCGAACAGAATTACTCAGTTATACAGAACATAATAACAATGGAAAAAGCTATGATAAATTGTATTTTAATACAGTCACAACCAACAAGCTCAAATTCTATTATGATATGTTCTATAGAGGTAATGCCAAAGTTTTACCTAAACTCATTCATCGATATTTAGAACCCGTAACATTAGCTTACTGGTATATGGATGATGGATCTTTGAAATGGAAAAACCGTTCGAAAGCTGTACGAATTTGTACTGATAATTTTACAAAAGAGGAAGTCACTCATTTAGTAGAAACTTTAAATCAAAAGTATCCTTGGATGCTTGCAACCATTCAAAAACAGCGTAGTAGGTACCGTATTTATATTCCGAATAAGGATTATCAATTTTCAAAATTAATTGAACCTTATGTCATTGAAGAAATGAAATACAAACTTCCTTTAAAAAAGCAATAGCATGAAAATGCCGACCTAATGTAGAACATAATGCGATGTCGATTTCTCGCAACCTGGGGCGGTAGTACGTCCCAAGGGTTGGGCTGTTCGCCCATGAAAGCGGGACGCGAGTTGGGTTCAGAACGTAGATTCACTGCGTTGACTTGCAGTAATGTAAGTCTAGTATTGGCTTATATCGGTGAAGCCTTTAAAACAGGTAATACCGAGGGAAGAACATATGAATAAAATTCAAAAACTAACAGAGTTAGATCTTGCTTATATAGCAGGATTTATTGATGGAGATGGAAGTATAAACTGCCAAATTATCAGACGTCAAGATTACAAACTAAAATTTCAAATCCGATTTAGTCTAACAGTTTTTCAAAAAACAACAAGACATTGGGTGGTTCTTTGGTTTGCTAAAAAGATTGGCTTGGGAACCGTTAGAAAACGACCCGATGGTATGTCAGAATATAGCTTAGTCGGTCACTCTGTAAAAAACTTATTAATTGCACTTTTACCTTTTTTAAAAGTTAAACGTAGACAAGCTTTATTAGTTATTGAGATCATTAATAACCTTTCAAAAAATCAAGATCCTCAAAGTTTCGTGAAACTTTGTGAACAGGTAGATCGGATGGCAATCTTAAATGATTCCAAAACACGAACGATCACAGCATCTGTTGTTAGAGAAACACTTTTGAAAGAAGATTCATAGTTCCCTGTAGAGACTGAGATTAGAATAATCGAGATACGCTTTTTGGTTAAAATGTGTATAATATGCCAACTCCATTTGAGATCAATTGATCACAGAGTGGATGAAGATATAGTCCATACTCTTGGAAACAAGGGAATAATATGCGTGAGACAGTTCGGTCCATATCCAGTATGATCGTTAGAGTATTGAAAGAATTTCTCCCTAGTACGAGAGGACCGGGAGGGACACACCTATAGTTTACCAGTTGTCGTTCCAACGGCAAACGCTGGGTAGCCATGTGTGGAGCGGATAACTGCTGAAAGCATCTAAGTAGGAAGCCCATCTTGAGATGAGTACTCTCTTGAGGTCACGGTAAGAAAAGCCGTTTATAGGTGTTACGTGTAAGGTCAGTAATGATTTCAGCGAAGACATACTAATAGACCGATTGATTTTGACTGTTACTTTTTTAAATTGATCCCCATTCATTTGGGGGTCATTTCTAGTGATCGAGCTTCATTTGAAACACCTCAATCCCATTTCGAATTTGAAGGTTAAGAAATTAAGAATTGACGATAGGTAGGGGGTGGCCGCTACTGAAAATAACTTATTGCTAGGAAACGATACGATACTTAAAATATAAGCTCAGTGCCAATCAATTAGATTGTAATAGCACTGAGCTTATATTTTGATATGTTTTAAACTATTTTTTTAGTTTTTTTTTCTGCTGACGTTTGGTAAAGACCGCAACTTGGCGATCGTTTGCGAACCGCAATTCCTTTGCACGAATTGTTCTAGACTTACCCTCACGAATCAACATTGAATTTAAAAATTCAAGATTTGCCACTAGGGATGCTTGTAGCTTAGTGCCGAGATCACGCATGTTTGTAGTCTTTGGCAAATCCGGGTTCAATTCACGAAATTGTTTAGCGGTCATGTTATAAACAATAACGTTTATCAAATCAGCTTCACTGGCGTAGACAAAATGAGGATTTTGAATCGTATCCTCCTGCGTTAGATGAGATTGAATCGCATCTGTCTGTAATTGAGAATTACTTTTAGCCAGCGCTCGTTGCACGTTCCACTCGTCGTTAGCTATCTTCGATGAGGGTTCATTGTCTTTCAAACGTTGAAACTCTTGGATGGCATATAATTTTAATGTAGGAGAAAGCCAGGTTATAAATTCCATGGCGATGTCTTTATGGGCATAAGTCCCACTATTGTATCTACCACGTTTTGATTGAATACCAATAGCGTTTGTGGATTCAATCCATTTAGACGGAGATATTGAGAGATTCGAAGTATTTTTAAAGACGTCGTAATTTACGGCTTTAAAATCTGGATTATACATCGTCTCCCAGGCGGCTAGAAAACTCATTGTAGACTTTGTCCTGAGCCAGTTTTGAATGACCGTTTTACTGTCTTCTGACTTAAATTTAGCCAAGTCCGTTAATGAAAAATAGTCTGTTTGATTCACCTTTTTTAGATGAATTTGTAATCCATTCACTTGAATAGTTTGTAGCATGGCTTATATTTAAAGGGTTAAATCTAATATTGATAATTTGTGTTAAAACTTTTAAAATATAATATTATATATACCAGTTTTTTACTAAAAAGCTTCATTTAAAAGGCTATATTATATTTTTATGTTTTCGAGTGTAACAATTGACTAAAGTCAAATCAAAGCATAAGAAACATTTCAAGCAGCAAAGCTGCATTATTTTCAATTCAAATTGTTTGGTTAAACTGAATTTGTAACCGAATGTTTTTTTGCTATGTTAAACTATTTACGTTTATTTTTTGTTGAACTCGATTCAATCAAGATATATTAACTATCTTATCATATAGATTATACCCTTCTTCATGACTCAAGTCAAGTGCAAGCGCAAACAATTATAATTTCTCCGGTCGATTTGAATCGAATGAAGTTTCATTTGCAGCGCAGCTGATATCAAGCAG
>Ga0209771_1002034_pt1 | contig 12584 bp, 12 predicted proteins | sample SaaInl59LU_5_DNA_FD_184639 | JGI IMG/M metagenome (GOLD analysis project Ga0209771, IMG submission 184639) | Marine microbial communities from expanding oxygen minimum zones in the Saanich Inlet - ESP_59LU_5_DNA (SPAdes) (version 2) | ecosystem: Environmental > Aquatic > Marine > Intertidal zone...
ACTGCAGAACACATTAAAGAAGCTGCAGCTGTGGTTTCTCAATATTGTGATGTTATTGCAGTAAGAGCTTTCCCTTCTTTAACTGATAAAATAAAAGATGAGTCTGAACATATTTTAAAATCATTTATTAAATATGCTTCTGTGCCTTTAGTTAATATGGAAAGCTCTACTAGTCATCCATTGCAAGGACTTACTGATGCCATCACAATTAAAGAAAATACAACTAAACAAAGACCAAAAGTGGTGTTAAGTTGGGCTCCACATGTTAAAGCATTACCACATGCAGTTGCCAATAGTTTTACAGAAGCTATGCAGAAAATGGATGTTGAATTTGTAATTGCAAATCCTAAGGGATATAATTTAAATCCAGAAATTGTAAAAGACACACTTGTTTATCATGATCAAAAAGAAGCATTTAAAAATGCTGATTTTGTATATTCAAAAAACTGGAGTTCTTACGAAGATTATGGTAAAGTTGTAAAAACAGATTTAGATTGGATAATTACAAAAGACAAAATTGGAGATGCTAAATTTATGCATTGTTTACCAGTAAGAAGAAATGTAGTTGTTGAAGATGCTGTTTTAGACTCAAAAACCTCATTAGTTATTGAACAAGCAAATAACAGAACTTTTGCAGCGCAATTGGTTTTGAAAAAAATATTAGAAAATTTATAAATGGCTTTTAGCCTTTCGCTTTTAGCAATTAGATGCTAACAGCTAACAGCTAACAGCTAACAGCTAAATATGAAACTATCCATCATAAAAATCGGAGGAAACATTATAGAAGACGAAACTTCTTTACATACTTTTCTAAAACTTTTTTCAAACTTAGAAGGAAAGAAAATCTTAGTGCATGGAGGAGGAAAAAGAGCAACACATATTGCCACAAAATTAGGTATTGATTCTAAAATGATAAATGGTAGACGTATTACTGATGCAGAAACTTTGGAAGTAATTACCATGGTTTATGGTGGTTTAGTGAATAAAAATGTGGTTGCAAAATTACAAGCATTTGGAACAGATGCTATAGGTTTAACAGGTGCAGATAGCAATAGCATACAATCTGATAAAAGGCCTGTAAAAGAGATAGATTATGGTTTTGTAGGTGATGTGAAAAAGGTAGCAAATAAATCAATAGAAAAATTATTACAAGCTGATTTTACACCTGTTTTTTGTGCAATTACACATGATGGAAAAGGCCAATTATTAAATACAAATGCAGATACTATTACCAGTCAAGTAGCTGTTGGAATGAGTGAAATTTATGAAACATCTATCTACTATTGTTTTGAGTTAAATGGTGTTCTAGAAGATTTCAATGATAAAAATTCTGTTGTAAAAATCATCAATCCAAGTGTTTATAAAGAATTATTAGAAGATAGTGTTATTGCAGATGGAATGATTCCTAAACTAGACAACTGTTTTGATGCTCTAAACAATGGAGTTTATAAAGTTTATATTGGCAATACATCAATGTTAACTAAAGAAAACGATAATTATACAACCATTACTTTATAAAATGGAATTAAAAAAACTTACGGAAAATGCTATTCAATTATTAAAAAATTTAATTGAAACACCTTCATTTTCATCAGAAGAAGAAAATACAGCACTTTTAATTGAAGATTGGTTTACTAAAAATCAAATTCCTTTTCAAAGGACAAAAAATAATGTTTGGGCAACAAATAAATATTTTGATGAAAGCAAACCAACATTATTACTCAACTCTCATCATGATACAGTAAAACCAAATTCAGCCTATACAAACGATCCTTTTAAAGCAATTGTAGAAGGAGATAAATTGTATGGTTTAGGTAGTAATGATGCAGGTGGTTGCTTGGTTTCTTTAATTGCTACTTTTACACATTTTTACGCGTTAAAAAATTTAAAATACAACTTAGTTATAGTTGCCTCTGCTGAAGAAGAAAGTAGTGGTCAAAATGGTTTAAACTCTATGTTGCCTATTATTCCTAATATTGATGTAGCTATTGTTGGTGAACCCACATTAATGAATTTAGCTGTAGCTGAAAAAGGTTTGGTTGTTTTTGATGCAGTTGTAGCAGGGACTCCAAGTCATGCTGCACATCCAAATAATAACAATTCAATTTACAACACCATAGAAGTGTTGCAATGGTTTAAAGATTTTAAATTCGAAAAATCATCAGAGGCTTTAGGTGATGTAAAAATGACAGTTACTCAAATCAATGCTGGCAAACAACACAATGTGGTTCCTGCTCATGTAGATTTAGTAATTGATGTTCGTGTGAATGATGCCTATTCAAATCAAGAAATTGCAGATATTTTACAAAAAGAAGCGCCTTGCACTAAAATTACTCCAAGAAGTTTACGATTGAACTCCTCTTCTATTGACATAAATCATGATTTGGTAAAAGCAGGAATTGCAATGGGAAGAGCAACTTATGGTTCTCCAACCTTATCAGATCAATCTGTGTTGAGTTGCCAATCTTTAAAATTAGGACCTGGAGATAGTACTCGTTCACACTCTGCAAATGAATTTATTTACATTTCAGAGATACAAGAAGGTATTAAAATTTATATAGAATTATTGAATAGAGTGATAGTATAATTAAAACTAAGCGTCATTACGAATGAGGAAAAAATGAAGTAATCTGCTAATTAAATAAGAGATTGCTTCGTAAACTCACAATGACAATAAACTAAGAAATTATGAAACTTTGGGATAAAGGATTTTCAATAGACAAGCAAATAGAAAACTTTACTGTTGGTAATGACAGAGAAATTGACATACATATCGCAAAATATGATGTGCAAGCTTCTTTAGCACATGCAATAATGTTGGAATCTATTGGAATTATTAATGCAGATGAGTTAGCTGACTTGAAAAAAGGATTGCAAGAATTGTCTACAGATATTGAAAATGGAGACTTTGTAATCGAAGATTCTTTTGAAGATGTACATTCTAAAATTGAATGGGAATTGACCAACAAATTAGGCGAAGTTGGTAAGAAAATTCATACTGCTCGTTCTAGAAATGATCAAGTTTTAGTTGCACTTCAATTATACTACAAAGAGAATTTAGCCATTATAAATAATAAAGTAAAAACGTTGTTTGATACCTTGTTAAGTTTGGCTGAAACCCATAAAAACAGTCTTTTACCTGGTTATACACATTTACAAGTGGCAATGCCATCATCATTTGGATTGTGGTTTTCTGCCTATGCAGAATTGTTAATTGATGATGTGTATGTGCTAAATGCAGTCTCTAAGGTTGTAGATCAAAATCCTTTAGGTTCTGCTGCTGGTTATGGTAGCTCCTTTCCTATTGATAGAGAATTAACCACTAAAGAATTGAATTTTGCTACCTTAAAATACAATGTAGTTGCTGCCCAATTAAGCAGAGGAAAAAGTGAACGTTCAATAGCTTCTGCTTTAGGTGGATTATGTAATACATTGGCTCGTTTTGCAATGGATTTGTGTTTGTACATGAGTCAGAATTTTGGGTTTATTTCTTTTCCAGATGAATTAACTACAGGTAGTAGCATTATGCCACACAAAAAGAATCCTGATGTTTTTGAATTGATTCGTGGAAAATGTAATAAAATTCAAGCTTTGCATTCAGAAATGTTATTGATTACTAACAATTTACCAACAGGTTATCACAGAGATTTTCAATTGTTGAAAGAAAACATTATTGGAGCATTTGAAGATGTAAAAGACATTTTAGACATATTTAATTTCTCCATACAACAAGTAATTGTAAAAGATATCGATTTGAATGATGAAAAATACCAATATTTATTTACGGTTGATAGTATCAATAATTTAGTAATAGAAGGAATGTCTTTTAGAGAAGCCTATCAACAAATTGGTGGTCAAGTGCAAGCAGGAACTTACAAACCAGATTTAGGGAAACAACATTCTCATATTGGAAGTATTCATAATTTAGCATTGGATAAAATTAGAGCAAAATATCCTGAAAATTAGAGTGTTTTACTAATGATTATAGGTTTATGCAACGTATTTAAGTCCAATATTAATAGTTAGCGAAATTTGTTTTTTTTATTAATAAATCAATTAAAAAAACACCTTTTCTAAATATCATTAAAAAATGAATAATCTTCTTAAGTTGATTTATATTATGTAATTTACACCTATAATTTTCAACTTTTAAATAACCTCAATTTTAAATGAATTCAGCAAAAACCTTACAACAATCGTTTACTTTACCTTGTGGTGTAACTATACCTAATAGAATTGTAAAATCTGCCATGAGTGAAAACAATGCTGATAAAGGTGGTAAACCTTCTGAAAGAATTTTACAATTATATAAAACTTGGGGAGAAGGTGGTACAGGAATTTTAATTTCTGGTAATGTTATGATGGATAGTAAAGCTTTAAATGAGCCTAGAAATGTGGTTGTAGAAGATGAAAAACATATGGCTGAATTGAAAAAATGGGCAGAAGTTTCTCAAAAACATGGTAGCCATTTATGGATGCAAATCAATCATCCAGGAAGACAATCGCCTAAATTTAATAAAGATGTGGTAAGTGCTTCTGATGTGCAATTACCAATGAAGTCTTTATTTCCAAAACCAAGACCTATGAACGAAGATGAAATCTGGGAATGTATAGAAGGTTTTGGAAATTGTGCTATAATTGCTAAAAAAGCAGGCTGGAAAGGTGTACAAATTCATGGCGCTCATGGATATTTAGTTAGTCAGTTTTTATCAACTTTAACTAATTTAAGAACAGACAAATGGGGTGGTTCTTTAGAAAATAGAGCACGTTTTGCTTTAGAAATCTATAAAAATATGCGTAAAAAAGTGGGACCTAATTTTCCTATTGGAATTAAAATAAATTCTGCTGATTTTCAAAGAGGAGCATTTACTGAAGAAGAATCTTTAGAAGTTATAGATATGCTTTCTGCTGAAGGTATGGATATGATTGAAGTTTCTGGTGGCACATACGAAAAAGCTGCAATGATGGGTGCAGGTAAAAAAGTAAAAGAAAGCACTCAAAAAAGAGAAGCTTATTTTGCTGATTTTATTGTGAAAGCTAGAGCAAGAACAAAAGCGCCTTTATTATTGACTGGTGGTTTTAGAACATTAGAAATAATGGAAAAAGCAATAGAAAACAACGAATTAGATTTTGTTGGTTTAGCACGTCCTTTTGCAGTATTCCCTCATTTATCTAAAGAATTATTTGATGGTACTAGAACAGAAGTCAATATACCACCAGTAAAAACAGGATTAAAATTTATTGATAAAATGGGGTTCTTAGACATTTCGTATTTCTCTAAACAGATGAAGTTAATGGGTAAAGGCAAATTACCTAATCCTAAATTAAGTGTTTGGTCTGTATTCTTTAACTTTATAAAAGAAACTATATTCAAATAAGTTTTAAAAAATTAAAAAATCCTTTTTAATAAAGCTTTTGTAAATAAGCCTACAGGCATTTTTAACTGTATACTTAAATCTTCTAAAAAAGTAGTTTCTTCGTCTAAAAACTTTAAGATTTTTATAGGATGATTTTTTTGAAACATTTGTCCAAAAATAGAAGCACCTAACTCATTTCTCTTGCTTAAAATATCTAGCAATAATAAATCATACAACCAAAATTTATTCACTTTATGAAACTGAGTTAAGGGTCTATTTGCTTTGATATAAATTAACAATTCTGCAGTTTTCTTTGTCGTGTTTTTAAAGGTAAAACCAGTACTTGCTTTGCTCCAACCACCAGCAGTACCAATATGAATAATGTTTTTTGAATTGTGCTTCCAAAATTTATAAGAGGTCATAGGTATGGATCCTTGTTCTTTTTCTATAATCTCATAATCTGTTATATTTTTTTCTGATAAGTATTTTTCTATTTCTATTACATAATCATCATAAGATAAAAGATCTTTAGAAAACAGTGTATATTCAAAAAGAGCTTCGTTTTTTGTATAAGGAAGTATATACATAAAACGAGTATTACCTTTTTGAGAGACTGTAAAATCCATAAAAGTTGCAGCAGAATCATCAAAAACATTCTCTTCAGTTTTAATAAAAAAACCAACAAAATGTTGCTGAATTAAAGGATACTCTGATTGTTGCTTGTAGTCATTTGAAAATAAAACACTATTTAAAACTGTACTAGATGTATATACTTGTTCAGTTGTTACAACTTCAGCTATATTGTCTAATTGGTTAACATGGGTAACATCTGCCTTTTTAAAAGTAATATTTGATTTTAGTTCTAATTGATTCCATATTTTAGTGTAGAAATTTGAACTTCTAATCATTTTATATTGATAAGGAGCTATACTTTCTTGAGTGGAATAAATGTCGCTTTTAAAAATTATAGTATTCCAAGTTTTACTTACAATATCTTGCCATTCATCATTTTTATCTTCCCAATAACACCAAGTTCTATCATTTTGATTTTTCTTCTCTTTATCTAAAATTAAAATGTTTTTATCATCAAAAAATACATCTTTAGACATTCTATATGCCATCATTAAACCAGATGCACCAGCACCAATTATTATGTAGTCAAAATTTTTCAATGAATAAAATTGGAAAACGAATTAAAGAAAAAAAGAGCAATTATAACTGCTCTTTAAAATATTTTATAGGTACAAATAACATCCCAAAACATTGGCTGTCTTCTTTTCCCATGTTTTTGTGATGCACTTTGTGTGCTTTACGTAATGCTTTTAAATACCAATTGTTAGTTCGCTTAAACCATTTAAAACGTTGATGTATTAATACATCATGAATTAAAAAATAAGCTATACCATATAATAAAATACCTAAGCCAATAAAAAATAAAAACCTGTATTCTGTGTAAGTACCAAATAAAAATAATAACATACTAGGTACTGCAAAAACAACAAAAAAAGCATCGTTTTTTTCAAATACATGAGGATATCCTGGTTCATGATGATCTTCGTGTAAAAACCAACCAAATCCATGCATAATATATTTATGAGTACACCAAGTGATACCTTCCATTAAAACAAAAACACCTAAAGTGATTAAAGCGTATATCATTTCTAAATAATATTCAATTTATATTTTACGTAACTTCTTGCTAATAAATTAATTTTCATTGGGTCAGAAATACGAATTCTAGTATCCATTATTTTTTCTGATGGTACAGATTTTAATTTTTTTAATAATCTTCTATAATATCTGTAAGCCATATAAACTCCAAATTTAGCTTCAACAGGTAATTTTAAAATTCCATGTTTGTAAGCATAATCAAAATCTGCTTCAATTTCATCAACAATTAATTGTTTAGACTTTGCATTTAATTGCCCTAAATCTATATTTGGAAAATAAGAACGATTTAAAACTTCGAAATCGTCTTTTAAATCTCTTAAAAAATTTACTTTTTGAAAAGCTGAACCTAAACGCATTGCTGCATCTTTTAATTCATTATACTTATTATCATCACCATTTACAAAAACCTTTAAACACATTAAACCTACAACATCTGCAGAACCATAAATGTATTCTTCATATTCTGCTTTTGTTTGATATTCAGTTTTATGCAAATCTGCTTTCATGCTTTTTAAAAAAGCCTGAACCATATGATCTTCTATATTATACTTTCTTACTGTCTGTTGAAAAGAATTTAAAATAGGATTTAAACTTATACCTGCTTTGTGAGCAGCATAATAATCGTTTTCGAACTGAGACATTAATTCTTCTTTGTCATATTCATGAAATGTGTCTACAATTTCATCTGCAAAACGAACAAAACCATAAATATTATAAATATCATTTCTGATAGCTGGAGAAAGCATGTTTACAGCTAAAGAAAAGGAGGTACTGTAGCTTTTAGTTACTAGCTTGCTACAGTTTTCTGAAACAGTATCGAATAATTCTTTCATTTTAAGATTGATTTTTTATGATTAAATCAGAAGCTATTTTACCAGATATTAATGCTGGAGGAACTCCAGGACCAGGTACAGTTAATTGTCCTGTAAAATATAGGTTTTTCACTTTTTTACTCTTTATTTTTGGTCTTAAAAACGCTGTTTGCATTAAGATATTTGCCAAACCATAAGCATTACCTTTATAAGAATTGTATTCTTTTATAAAATCATTCACGCAAAATGATTTTTTAAAAATAATACTTTTTCTAACATCTTGGCCAGTTAACTTCTCTAATCTTTCTAAAATTTTATTAAAATATTTTTCTCTCAACTCTTCTGTATCTTCTAAACCAGGTGCTAGAGGTATTAAAAAAGTACCTGCTTCTTTTCCTTCAGGAGCCAAAGAATTATCAGTTATACTTGAAAAGCTTGCATAAAATAAAGGATTTTTAGGCCATTTTGGAGTATCATAAATATCCTTTGCATGAATATCAAAATCAGTATCAAAAAATAAAGTATGATGACATACATTTTTTATTTTTTTATCAAATCCAACATAAAACAATAACGAAGAAGGTGCAAATGTCTTTTTAGACCAATATTTTTCTGAATATTGTCTTAAGTTATTATCTAATAATTGTTCTGTATGATGATAATCTGCTCCACTCAACACTAAATCTGTAGCTATTTCTTCTCCATTAACTTGTAATGCTTTCACAGCATTATTGCTATCGGTTACAATTTTATCTATAGCTGCATTAGTTACAAATTCTACACCCAAACTCTTGGCTAAAGAAACCATTCCTTCAACTACTTTATACATACCACCTTTCGGATGCCAAGTACCTAATCCAAAATCTGCATAATTCATAAAATTATAAAATGCTGGAGTATTACTAGGTTTTGCACCTAAAAATAGAACTGGAAATTCTAAAATTTGAATTAATTTATTGCTTTTAATATTTTTTCTAACATCTTTTCTAATAGTAGAAAAAAACTGAGAAACTCTTGCAATAGTTTCTGTTGACACTAACTCTAGAGGGGAAATACCAGGTTTATAAACCATTTTTTTCACTGCTATATCATAATTTTCTCTAGCAGAAGCTAAAAAGGACTTTAAATGCTTAGAACTTCCTTTTTCCTCATCTTCAAAAATCTTATAGATAGCATCTAAATTACCAGGAACAGTTATGGAGTCATTTACATCAAAATAAACTTGATAACCAGGTTTTAACCTATCTAGTTGATAAAAATCATTAGGTTTTTTTCCAAAATCTGCGAAAAATTTCTCAAAAACGTCTGGCATCCAGTACCAAGTAGGGCCAATATCGAAAGTAAAGCCCATGTTTTTATATTGTCTAGCTCTACCTCCTAAAGTATCATTTTTCTCTAATACTGTTACTTTGTAACCAGCTTTTGCTAGGTAACTTGCTGCTGATAATGATGAAAAACCAGAGCCTATAATGTGTACGCTTCTATTCATAAAATATTTTGTTTAACAAAAATAACTTTTAATGAAACAAAATTAAAAGTAATTTGATTTTTTATAAGACTTTTAACAAATCTGAAATAGAGTCGTAGAGTTTTATGTTAGATCCTAATTCTAAATGTTTAATTTTTTTAATTTTTCTTCCAGTAGCAATAAAACTGTTTTTAGTGTTATCCATTACTTCATCTATTTCTGCAAAATATTCTTCAACCTTATCATCATAAGGTTGAATAGTTAATGAAGTTACAAAACATATTTCTCTACCACTTTCTAAAAAGTAATTTAAATTATTTAAAGGTAAACTTTGACCTAAATATATTGTATGATGACCTCTTAATACTAATTCATAATTCAAATAAAGTAAACCTAATTCATGTATTTCATTTTCAGGTAAAAATAAAACATAGGTTTTGTTACTATCATTAATACTGTATTGAAGTTTTTCAGTATTAATTTGAATTTTTTGAGCTATTAAATTAGATATAAAATGTTCGTGAGCAGGTAATAGAGTATCAGTTTGCCACAATAAACCAATATGGTCTAAAAATGGAATGAAAACATCTTTAAAAATTTCTCTAAACGTTTTTTTATGAAGTAATTTATTGTAAGTATTATTAAATAAAATCTTATCAAACTGAAACATTGAAACTTTAAAAGAGTTTATAGCTTCATCATTAATAGCAATATTAAACGCTAATTCTCTAGATTTTAAAATAATGTCTTCTTCAGACATTGCTGCAATTTTAGATATTTTAAAATTATTTTTATTTAACAAAACAATGTTTAACAACTTCGTTAAATTTTCTTGACTGTAATATCTAATATTGGTTTCTGTTCTCTGAGGCTCTAGTAAATTGTAGCGCTTTTCCCATATTCTAATGGTATGTGCTTTAATACCAGAAATATTTTCAAGGTCTTTTATTGTAAAATCTTGCTTAATATTGTTCAACTTATTCTTTTTTGAGTTGAACAAATTTAATTATTTTTTTATTTAATCAACATTTTTTATGAAAAATGTAACATTTTTGTGTAAAACTTAACTAATAGAGTAACTAACTATTTACAGGTGCAGAAAGATTTAGAGGAAAAATTTTTATCAGATTTTGAAAAAAATCAAAATATTGCTCATAAAATTTGTAGGGTATATACTACAAATCAAAATGCGCATAATGATTTATTTCAGGAAATAACAATTCAACTTTGGAAAAACTACCCAAAGTTTAGAGGTGATTCTAAATTTAGTACTTGGATGTATAGAGTAGCTTTAAATACAGCAATATCACTATATAGAAAATCAACTAGAAGGGTTAAAACACAAGATATAAGTGATGTGGCTTACAAAATATCATCTACACCTTATGATGATACAGAAGAAGCACAATTAAAAGCATTGTATAAAGCCATTCACAAATTAAATGATATTGATAAGGCGCTTATTTTTCTTTATTTAGAAGATAAACCTTATAAAGAAATATCTGAGGCATTAGGTATAACTTCTGTAAATGCAAGAGTAAAGATGAACAGAGCCAAAGAAAAATTAAAAAACATACTAAACCCATAAATTATGGATGTATTAGATAAATATAAAAAAGCTTGGGTAAATCAGCCAGAAGATAATAGACAATTGTCTTCTAAAGAAATTTATAAATTAGCACATTCTAGTTCATCTTCTTTAGTTAAGTGGATTTTTATTATTGGAATTTTAGAATTTATATTCTGGGGTGTTATTAACTTTCTTGTTCCTGATAGTTTTTATAAAATTTATAAAGATTTAAATTTAGAAACTTTCTTACAAGTTTTTACAGTGTTTCACTATATTATTTTAATTGCTTTTTTGTACCTATTTTATCAAAATTATACTAATATTTCATTAGTGGATAATACCAAAAAACTCATAAAAAAGATATTAAAAGTTAGAAAAACAGTAAATTATTATGTGTACTATAATTTGGCTATTATTGTTTTAGTAAGCTTTGTTATTAATGCAAAAATATTCTCTAATCCAGAAAAACATTTAGATATTATAAATCCAGATAATTTAGCAATGGATTTAAGTCAAATTGTTACAATCTCTATAATAAGTCAAATAATTGCAGTTATTGTAATACTGGTTTTATTCTGGTTATTTTATAAATTGATTTATGGTATTTTCTTGAGAAAACTAAATAAAAATTACAAAGAATTATCTAAATTAGACGAATCAAATTAAAGTTTTATTTATGAAAAAGATATTATTATTTGTTTTTTTAGGGATTTCTTTCATTTCTTTTAGTCAACAAAAATCAGATTTTTGGGATAATGTAAGGTTTGGTGGAGGCTTTACTTTAGGCTTTGGTAGTCAAACTACTGTTGGTATTTCACCAAGTGCTATTTATGATTTTAACAATGGGCTAGCAATTGGAGTAGGTGTTGGTTATTTATATAGTGAAATCAATGATTTTACCTCTAATGTATACAGTACTAGTATTATAAGTTTATATCAAACAAATTTTAACCTTCAATTTTCATCAGAATTCGATTATTATTTTGCTAACCAATCTACTTTTAATGGTGGTAGTGTAAGTACAAATTTTCCAGCATTACATTTAGGAGTAGCTTTTAACCAAGGTAGATTTGCTGTAGGAGTTCGTTATGACGTTTTATATGACGAAAACAAAAGTATTTTTGCTTCTCCAATTTCTCCTGTTGTTCGTTTCTATTTCTAAAAATTCTTCAACTCCTTTAATAAGATTTCATGCATTTGGTCTGTATAATCTAAATGTGTAGTAATTCTTATTTTACCTTCACCCATAGGTGTTAAAAGAATATTTTTTGATTTCATTTTATCAATAAAATTATCAGCACCAATCTTGTCATCAACATAAAAAATAAGAATATTAGTTTCTACTGGTTCTATTTTAGAAATGTAACTACAACTCTCTAACACCTCAGCTATTTCTTTTGCTTTTTGATGATCGCTAGCTAATCGTTCTATATTATTATCTAAAGCATATTTTGCTGCTGCTGCTAAAAAACCAACTTGTCTCATACCTCCACCTAACAACTTTCTTATTCTTACAGCCTTTTGCATCATGTTTTTAGGACCTAATAACATAGAACCAATAGGAGCACCTAAACCTTTTGAAAAGCAAATTGAAATTGTATCAAACAATTTTCCATATTGTTGAGGCGTTTCGTTTTTTGCAACTAATGCATTAAATAAACGAGCTCCATCTAAGTGAAAACCTAAATTATTTTTTTTAGCTTCTG
>Ga0209771_1002036_pt1 | contig 12581 bp, 17 predicted proteins | sample SaaInl59LU_5_DNA_FD_184639 | JGI IMG/M metagenome (GOLD analysis project Ga0209771, IMG submission 184639) | Marine microbial communities from expanding oxygen minimum zones in the Saanich Inlet - ESP_59LU_5_DNA (SPAdes) (version 2) | ecosystem: Environmental > Aquatic > Marine > Intertidal zone...
GCCTTTCATAAACCATTTTTTCAAAGTCTACTTTTAAAGTGTAATCTGTACCATCAAATTTTTCCCCACCATCGTAGATTAAGTTTCCAAATCTTGTTTTCCTACCTGTTATTTGATTGGTCTTTTCCGCTATAAATGTTTTAGGCTCTGGGAACTCTAAGTTTATTTTATTATATGGTAACGCTCTATTGATTGTTGATTCGTCTGTAAATACATAATTAGTTATATCAAATATTTTATACTGACTATAAAAGGTGTCTAAAGTTTCTACATATATAGTGCCGTCATTTTTTACATAGCTTGTCAAATTAAACATCTTAAATATGTTAGTCATAAAATCTAAGACTTTCATATCAGGTATATTGTCTGTAATGTTTAACCTTGACAATAATGTTTGGTTTTCAGCTACATAAATATATGTGCGGTCAATTAAATTGCCTCCATCTCTACTCGGTGTGGTTTCCCTTACACTCCATTTTGCATCGTAATTAGTTAGTCCATTAGATGTTTCAATTTGTACTGTAATACTATGAGTATCTTCTACCCCTGTATAAGTAAAGGTTTCTGTATATTCTCCTGAAAAATCTTTAAGTTCTTTTATTAATTCGTTTTTGTCGTATATTTTTAAAGAGTAAGTCCTATCAGATTCAGGTATTAAATTAAAAGTAGCTTCTATTGTATTACCAAAATACCCTAACCAAAATGTGCTGAATTTTAATGTTTGACCATCTTCCATTAAATTTACACCAACATAGCTTTCTGCACTTGTCACAAAGTTTTTTATATCGTCTGTAAAAGTTTCACCATCTGCCACCCTTAATGCGCCTTTTTTCCTGTGCAACCACATAAACAATCTGTCAAAGAAATTGCTTTCAAAGAACGTACTGCTAAATGTTATACCATACTTACGCTCAATAGCATCTACTATTTTATTAATTTTTAAAGCAGGTTTTAAATCTGTGTATTCAAGCCCCTGTTCAGGTTGTTCTGTATTGTAGCTTAAATTGCCATCTTGCCCAAAACTTTTAACCTCAACCAAATTAGCGTCAGGAACTTCTACAATAAAATCTATTGTATAATATCCTTGACTATCTACAATAGTACTACCAATAAAAACCCCTGTATAATATGCAGATATTTTTTGGTTTGGTCTACCTGTTCCTGTTACTTTTTTAGTATCTACAACTTCTATTGTTGGGTCATAAATAGTACTATTATAATAAAGCCTTTTGCTATGCGTTAATAAAGGGTAAATAATGTTTCCATTAAGTAGGCTTGTTTCTAACCCTATTTTAACTTGCTGGGGGCTATATTCGTGGCTATAATCGTTTAATTCTAAAATGTCAGGCAATACATCGTCACCAAATAAATCAGGAAGCGTAACAGTACTACCATAAAAAACAACCTTGTAAGAACTTGGGTTATTGTTTTTCATATTAACACCCATTAAACTAAGTTTCCCCTTTCTAAAGGTAGCGTGGTTTATTTGTAATAAAGCGTCTTGTCTTATTCTTGCATCAAAACCATCTACAATGTCATAGTTATAATAGTGTTTAAATATTTTATTGTTTTGTTTAGTTGCTGGTATTGTAAAGTCCTTACTAAAGTCAGTAAATATTTTACTTATATCTTTAGCGTTTTGTATTGACGAAGTAACATTAATAGTTTCATCTGAATACAATTCTACTCTTTCGTCATTTACATATAGTTGTAGTGTATTCATTAACGTATGTTGTTTGTGTCGTTGTAAGCGTAATCAAATTCTATCGTGAAGTTAATTAGCTTTTCGTTTAGTTGTGTTTTGTAGTCTAAAGAACTTGTTTTAGGCACTATTGGGTAAACTTCGTTGTTTTCACTTATCCAAGCGTTTTCAGTCATTAAAAGCTGCCTAATCACTTCGTTAAAGTCTTCTATTACAAAACCTGTATTCATTGTAAAAGACCTGTCAGAATTAATATTGTAAAGTTCCTTAGTGGATTTGTATCGTGAATAAGAAACATCGTTTGCACCTATGTCTATTGTGTTACGTTTGTAGCTTTCTTTTGTTACGTTTAAATTGTCTGTTCGCTTCTTAAAAAACCAAAGGTCTTGTAATACTCCAAACTTGTTTAAAAAGGTAACCTTGTAAGGTGTGAATTTAGGCTCGCATATATAATTAACATTAACGGTTGTTGTTGTGCCGTTTGTTGCTACAATAACCATTTTATCTGCACCTTCATATTCAGCAATTCCTGTACCTATTGCAGTTGTTAAAATACTAACATCGGCATTTAATAATTCGGTGTCTGCCGTGTAATTGTCTAAGTCAGCGGTTATGTATTCAATAACCATTCCTTGCGTTTCAGTATTAACCAAAACCCCTTGCGTGTAATACTCAACCAATGCTGCACCATTTGTAGACCTTAATATTGGCACTCTTGGTAATTCACCAACAGGAACATAAATAGTAGTATTGCTTTGTAATAATACAGGGTTTAGTTCTGGGTTTACTCCTTCTTCAAAATCACCATATCCGTTGTAAGCTACAAAGTCACCAATTAATGTGCTTTCGCTAAGGTCGTCAAATACCCTTGTTAATTCGTATTCTACAAAAGCACTTTGCTGAATAGTTGAATAATCGCCTGTAAATCTTATTTCAATATAATCTTTTACAAGTTCTGCAATGTCAAAGGTAATTCCGCTTTCGCTTGGTAGCTTATCTTTTTGCAATGTGTATGTAGGATTTTCAGGGTCTTTGCTTCCAAAGTTCCCCGAATATATCCACAGTTTTAATGTTGCACTTTGTATTGTTGCCATATCTTTATTTTATCCGCAGCTTAAATTTAAACCAATATTTAATGCGTTCATTTGTTCTGCCATTAAGTCTCTATAATAAGTAACAGGTCTATCCCTTTGTACGTTATAAACTATTTTTAACCTACCAGCATCAAACACATCTTTTAAGCCTGTTGCTCCGCCTTCTGTTTGTAATTTATTTAATAACCCTAAAAGCCAATTATACCTTTGCACCTCTGCGGGATATGTTTGGCTGGGGTCTACAACGTACATAATTATATAAGTTTTTGTTATGTCTTGTTGTGCTAAATCACTTCTAAAATTAGCAATTCCTTTTTCCCAATCTGTAATTTGACTTGACCTTGATAAATCTGAATAAGTAAGCCCAGAAGTATCAATAAAGAAATGTCTAACGGAAGCTGCATAATAATCTGTTCTTTGACATAAATATTCTAACCATTTACCTCTTGTAGATGAAAGACCCGTAACAACACTCCCACCACCTACATATTTAAATGCTTGACCATTATAAAAGGATTGCATACACTCGGTTAAACTGTTATCATTATAAACATTGTATGTTTCTTGTATTTCTCTATAAGTGTTATAAGTTTCGCCAAAATCAATATTTGGATTATCAAAATAACCCTGCATTATAACATAACTATTCGGCTCAAATGTAGCATTTTCTAATGGTGGGCATTCTGTTACCGTTACACTATATTCGTCATTTAACAATGGACTGTAAACTTCTAATTGTACAAGGTTAGGGTAAGCTAATGTTTTTTCAAAAGTTAATGTAGCGTTCTTGGTTGAGGTTGCACCTGTGTTTATATCGCCACCACTTACACCAGCCGCTAATAATTGTGCATCGTATTCGTTTGAACCAATATATCCCGTGTCAACTTCATTTGAACCGTTCCACTTTAAAATAAATCTACAAGGTACATCGTCACCGCTTACTGTTACTGTTAAATAACCAACACCGCTTGAATATATATTGTATATTTTACGCCCTGCATCTGCTCCTTGAAAATGACTTGCTCCACAACTTAAACTAACCGCTTCTGGTGTGGTTGGCAGTTTATAACATTCGTTTACTGTTCCTGCCTTTACATAGGTAACGACCCCATTACTAAATGAGTATATTAAAGGAAACACAACCGCACCATCTTTACAAACAGAAGTTAAAGCATTTGTTGCCGTACTTATTGAAGCATAATGTCCATTTAAAGAAGTGTTCTTTGTTCCGTTAGCATTATAAACTTGGTGACCTACTGCCATAGGTACTGTTAATGCTTTTACAGTATTGTATTGTACCGCATTAGCACAAGGTAAACATTTAAATTCCGTATCTAATTGGCTTACTGTTTTACCGCTTAAATTATTATTTTCGTAGAAAGTAAGTAAATTAACATCTTTTAATTGACCTTGTACTGTTGATGCTTGACAAGTTGCACAATCGTTAAACACCTCTGACCAATCTTTAGTGTTAGTTGTAAATACTTCATTGGTTACTGAATAACAATTATTGTCTCCTGTAAATTTAACAACCTTGTTTGTCATATCTACTAAAGACCTAAAGTAAGTAACAGTAGTCCCCCCGCAAATAGTAGCCTTCCAATATCTATATGGGTCAGCACTTGGACAAGTAGGGCAAACCTCTGTTGCATTGTAAACAGTTCCCCCGCTTGTTGTTTGTGATAGTATGCTAAAACAAGTATCGTCTTGACCGCTCACCTTCCACAATCTTGGTTGCATATAAGCTAAGTCATTTATAGAAGCTATTTTTATAACCGCTCCTGTGCCATCACATTTTTGAGCATCAAAATAATTGTAAGGGTCATTAGCATTTGCACAAGCCGTACAATCTGTGTATTTGTTTGTCCAAGCGACACCACTAACAGAACCCGCTCCTGTAACCTCATAACAAGTTGTTCCGTAACCCTCTAAATTAACTGAACTTCCAGTTGCTAAAATTTCATTTGATTTAAAATCTACGGTTGCACTTCCGCCACATTCAGTCGCTGTGTAATATGTAAAAGGGTCAACTGGTTCACAAGCTGTGCAATTTTGGTAAAATGCTACAATGTCGTTTGTGCTTGTTTCGTCAGTTTCACCATCTAAAACAAAACATTTGTTACCTTGACCGCTTACATTAATTACAGGTGTGCCTTGTGGTAATGCTCCTTCATACCTTACAACAACGCTTGAAGTTCCGTCACAGCTATTTGCATCGTAGTATTTGTAGTCTATTCCTGTGGCACAATGGTCGCAATTATTAAATAAAGTTATTACTGTATTTGTATTGCTGCTTCCGCTGCCTGTTATAGTATAACAATCCGATGAATAGTTTTCTGCCTTTATAACTTGACCAACCGTTAAAGTATTTACTGACCTTACATCTATTGGTGAACCACCAGCGCAAAGTTCTGCCGTATAATAATTGTAATCTGGTACACCATTACACTTGTCACAAGTATCGTATATAAAAGTAACATCTGTTTCGTTGGTTTCTGTTAATGTTCCTGTAACTTCAAAACAAGTATCACCATAGCCGTTTACCTTTATTCCTTGACCGTTTGTTAATTGCGTTGTGCTTCTTACATTTACCGTTGTAGCACCACCACATTCGGTTGCACTATGGTAATAAAATGCAGCTGGTAAATCAACAGGTAAAACATCTTCTTGACCTGAAATATAGAACGGACTTCTTACGTTTATTTTTCTCATTTCTTTGTACTAAAATCTAATAAATCTTTAATGTCTAAAGCAAAGGCTTCTATAACTTGGTTGGGTAGGTTTTTAAATGCCTGTTCAAATGGCTTTGTAAAAAACAAACTTGGTTTTATTCCTTGTCTAAATACTGCTTCCCTAACTGCAAATGCACTTAAACCTCTTTTTTTGCTCCAAGCCTCAAAATGTTTTACCGATGGTTTGTTTCCCTCTTTAAAACTAAATGGGCTATTGGGTGCTTTTTGTTTCCAAATTTTACCCCTGTTATTTGTTCTTTTAAATTTGCTTGTTGTTTTTCTTGTTCCGCCTGCTCCTTTAACCCCTTGGTCTTGAAACATAGCGTAATCCTCCATTATAAAGCTAAGGCTTAACCAATTTGCACCTGTGCTTGGTTTAGCTTGTATAGAATTGTAAAGGCTCTTAGAATCGTTCTTTTTGCCTTTACTTAAATTAGCCCTTGACTGTTGAACTACATATTTACCAAACTGCCGTAAAGCATAATCTAAATTGTTTAGCATATTGTCATATCGTTTGGAATTAACACATCAAAAGACAAAGTCCACCCAGCTACCTTATTTTCAAACCTATCAAAAAAGGCTTCTATTTGTGGTGCGCCTTCAAGTTGGTAAAGGTCTGAATATAAATCACCACGTCTTAATAATTCAAGCAGTCTATTGATAACCGCCATTTGTGTATTAAGCACATCTTGTTCGTTGTCGTTGCCTAAGAACTTGTCTGTTACATCTTCTTTGCTTTCGTCTACTATGTCCATACAAAGTAGGCTCATATTGAACTGCCAAACGCTACCATTTAAAGTAGCGCTATTTACAATAAAATGTGACAAAGGGAATATGTCTTGCTTGTTGAGGTCTATTTCAAATATATCCCCATAGGTTACCGTATTAACAAAGTCATCTAAAGCTAATGTTTCTTTAATCTTTGTTGTTATGTTGTAAAATCCTTGCATTACTTAAATTTGTTTTTTATCATTCTGCTTTCAAACTCTGCCTTTTCCTTTTCAAATGCTAAATACATTAAACAGGTGTGTAAGGGTAGGTTTGTAATTTCGTTAAATCTTCTGACGTCTCCCTGAGCAAGTGTATATATTTCTTGATAGCTTCCCCATTTTCTGCCGAAATTGCTCCTTTCGTCTGTTCTTTCTTCGCCTGCTTCGCCAAATAATTCGGGATAGCTTTCAGCAATGCGTTCGTTAAATTGTAAAAAAAAACCATTGCCCCCATTACAACTCCAAGTGGCATCTGTTTCATTGTTTCACTATACTTGTGTGAACCTTCGTAGTCTTCTATTAAATACCTTGCACCTAACTTTTGTTTGATTGGTCTATACAAAACCGCCATAGCTTTGTGCATAGTCTGCCAATCGTTTAAGTAAGCCGTAACGTCTTTATTTTCACCATAGGTTATATCATCAAGGCTTGGCATAAAACCGAACTGAACGCCATTTAAATCAAATTTAAGGACGTGTTGTTGGTCTTGTTCAAATAGACTTGTAATATGGGCAGCATATTTATCTACATCAGCTGCTTTTATTTTACCTAAACCTTTTAAATCTAAACCAAGAAACACCTTTAGAATATCTTCTTCTGTGGGTTCTTCTATCTTTAAAAACTTTTGGTATTGCCCAAGTGTAATGTCGTTTAGATTCTCTGGTATGTTTACTTCTATTTTCATAAATGCTTACTTAACTTAAAAACAAAAAAAAGGGTCACTTGTATAAAGTAACCCCTTTCATCAAACATAAACAAACTTAATTAACTTAACTTGTCATAATAAGCATTATATAATTCTGTGATTTTAGCGTATAGCTTGGCATCTTGTTTATATATTTCTGTGCCTTGTCTTTTGTTTCCTTGATAGTCTATTTCTATTTTGCAGTTAGGTCTTTTGTGTCCGTTGCTTCTTGGAACAGGAACAGGATATATTTTTATATCATTGTCCCAGCAATACTGTATTTTATTCATCTTCTAAAATATTTGATATGTAACCAAATAGTATTGTTCCCATTGTCGTAGGTATCATTAAAAAACCCATTGTTTCGTTTCCACTTTCAAAAAAGTTTACTGCAATAAAGCATAATAAAAATGCTATTATTAATGTGTATTTATAGTCTTTCATAATGTATGTTTTAAAAGGGGGCGGTTAAACCCCCTTGTTTTTTTATTTGTTTAAATTATTTACATAAGAATCTATGAACGCTTTTCCTTTTTCATCTATATTATATACAGTTACATCTGTATCTCCTAATGTATGACCTCCTGAAGTTGCTCTGCTCCAAGCTAATGAAAATTCTACTGCTTGTTTGTTGTTTTGGAAGTTTAAAGTTGCTTTCATAAGTTCTGTTTGTTTTTGTTTACGTTGTAAATATACAACCCTTTTTTAGATATAAACAAGTTATATACAATTTTAACAAAACTTTAACATTTCTTTAACAGTTTACCAAATGTGGTATTCCCCTTTATTAGGGTCTTCTAATTGTGAAGTAAGTGCGTAACGCATTGCATCTATTGCGTGATTGTAAGCGTCAATAGGTTTGTTCATCTTATTACCTTCTTTGTCTGTTAGCCAAATGTAATTCCTTAATTCATTAATAAGGTTCTTACTGCGGCTGGTTACATAGACTTCATTTTGGTTGATGAGGTTAATACCATAAACTATTGAATCCCTACCTTTTGACACAGGCAGTATCTGGTGACCATAAGATTGCAATTCTGCGATACTTTTTGGTTCTGCACTATCTGCATAAATAATAGTCTTTATGTCGTGGCTATTTAATAGGTTGCTTATTTCACTATTCAATAAACCCTTTTGGTAAAACACCTCATCAAATACATAAGCATTGTTATACTTGTATAATAAAATTAAAGATGACGGGTCATTTGAATAGCCCCAATCCAATCCTGCGCACAATAGTCTGGCTTCTGTTGGCAATTGTATTTCCTTCCAATCTGTAATACAAACACCTTCAAGGCTACCTACTTGTCCAAGCCCATATACCTTCCACCAATTCTCCCAATAGGTTGAGGTCTTTGCTTTTTCTTTAGCCTTTTCTATTTCCTTTACAATGCTTTCTGGTAATGCTTCATTGTCTTTATAAGTTAGCACTTCAAGTTCTGCATCTTCATCTACCAGCACTTGTTTATGCGCCCAGAACTCATTGGTTGGGTTGTAGTCAATCCAAATGTCACCACTTGTTCTTATTGCTAATTGGTTGTAAGCATCAAATGGAATGTTGTTTGCTTCGTTCACATATAGTACATTTCTTCTTGCACCCCTTAATTTGTCTGGTTGGTCTACACTAAAGAACTCTATATAACTACCATTACCAAATGTGTATTTTAAAGTGGACTTATTAAACTGACTATCCCTGTATCTATTCAGCATAATCATAATCTTTAAGAAGTCTTTTAAAGCACCCCTTCTTAAATGTGGTATTGATTCAGAAACTACACTAATTTCAAGGTTAGGTTCTTTAATTGCTTGGTCAATAAGCAAAGGTAATATACCAAATGTTTTACCCGCTGACGTTCCCCCTTGTACAATCCTTTTACGAGCCTTTAGACGGCTCATCTTTTTAATTGCGGTAGTTAGTATAAATTCGTTCATTTAGTTTATTAGATGTCTCCTAAATTGAAAATAGGCTGTTCTGAATTAACAGTAACGTCCCTTGTTTCTTTTGGTTTACCCGCATAGTAATTAAAGTACAGTTGCACAAATTTAAAGTCTCCATTTGCTACACCTTCTTCAAGTGCTTTGTATGCTTTGTCTGCCATAGGTGTCAGCTTTTCAATCATTGCTACTTCTTCAGCTTTGCTTGGTCTGCCTCCTTTATTTCCTATTGTGCCTTTATTATTTTTTCTGTTATCCATAATCAGTTTAAATTAGTTTACTAATCTAAAAACATTTATTTCAAACCATTGTTAATACGCATAATAAATCTGCCTGCCCTGTCGTGAAGTGTGATGTCTCCTTCTTCAGTTACTAAGTAAGGATTTATATGTTGGTTAATTAGTGATTTAATCACAGCAGGAGGCAAGTTATATTTGCCCCCATTGCCTCCGTGTCTTACATAGTATTGGTAGCATCTTTCTAATTCGTCTCTGGTCAAAACAATTCTGTTTGATTAATGTCTTGCTTTCTTACTATTCCTAATACTGTTTCTAATATAGTTTTACCAGCCTCATAGTCTACAAGGTTTCTTGCTATTTTATTTATAGGTTGATTTCCTTTGTATTTATAAAAATCATAATCGTGAAATTCACATAACTTTTTTACCTCTTGTGTTCCTGTACTTATCCTTGCCTCTCTATTAGTTAAAACATTAGGCAAATTAAAGTTAGTCCAATATAAATGTCTATGCCTTTTTTGTGCTGGTATAAGTGGGTCGTAGTATGGTATTACATTTTCTACTACAAACTTTCCAGAATACAAATGCTTTAAAAATATTATCTCCTCATATAGTTTCATATCAGGATATTTCATTGGAATTTTATTTTTATTACTTTGAACCAATCTGCTATGAGTTGGACAAGGTGGAGATGTCCATATAAAATCAAAATCTTTATAGTGGTCTAATAAGTATTGATGAGCATCTGCTACTATTACTTTGTCATTAGGGAATCTTTCTTGGTAGAGTCTTGCTAACTCCTCATCCCATTCTACTGCGGTAACTTCCACGTCTGTTACCTCATCCCACTTGTATCTGTTGCCTCCTAAGCAGGCATATAAATTTAGTATTTTCATTATCTTATTGCTTTAGTCATCTTTACTATTGCTTCTATCTTTACATAAACGTTTTCTAACTCTTGGTCTGTTAGTCCTTCTAATAGTTCTTCAATTTTACTTATGTCTCTTTGTGTGTAGTCTTTTAATAGTTGGTTGTATTTTTGTTTTGTTTCTATTAACTCTAATCTTAGTTGTTCGTTTAGTTTTACAACTTGTGTGTATGTTGTTCTGTCTTCTTCTAATGGGTATTCTTTAAATGTGTCGTATATCTTTTTTAGTTTTGGTCTTTTTATTACTTCTTCAAAGTTCTTTAAGTTGTGTATAACAGCGCAATGGTCTTTGTTTACCGCTGAAGCTATTTCTGACAATGAGTAGTTTGTAAGTTCAGTAGCTAACTTGTAATAAATTATTCTTGCAAATACGTATTCGTTTGTCTTTTTCTTTTTTCTTATGTCTATGTTTAGTTCTGTATTTATGAACCTAATAATTTGGTCTGTCATTTTCTAAGTATCTATATAAGTTAAATAATTTATTAAACCTTGCGAACTCTATTCCTAATTTAATACCAGCACAGGCTAAGTATTCTTCTTTTTGCTCATAGGCTTTTAGATGTGATTCTAATGTTTCTAATGAAGGGTCGTCTGTTATTACAGCTTCAACTGCAAAAAAGTAATACAGTTCTTTTTCGTTCCATTCTTCCATTAAAACATTGTTAGTTGTGCTTGATGTTGTTTTAGTCTTTTCATTGCTGAATCAAAATAGTCTTTATCTAACTCACAAGCGGTTAAATCATATCCTAAGTTATGGCAAGCTATTGCTATTGAACCACTACCTAAATGGGTGTCAAGTATTTTGTCTCCTTCTTTAGCATAGTTCATTAGTAGCCATTCGTAAAGTTGTACTGGCTTTTGTGTAGGGTGTATTTTGTTATCACATTTATTAATGTAAGCATCTGCCCTGCTAATATAATGAATTTTAAAAGTATTAATTGAAGTTTTAGCTAATTCTCCATCTTTGAAAACTCCATTAGAACCTTTGTTCCAAATTATAATACCAGACAAATCTACTTCAAAAAAATAATTACCTCCCCAAATAATTTGATTTTTAGAAACTCTAAATAATTCTTGAAAATATTCTTTATTAGGAACTGAACTATCCCAATCAGTTAAATGATATTTTTTATATCTGCCTTGACCAATTACCTTACCAGCTAATGCTTCTTGTCTTTTATCTATATCTATCCCATAAGGAGGGTCTACAATAGCTAAGTCAAAGTGATTATCCTCATACCTTGACATTAGTTCTATATTGTCTTCATTAGTTATTGTCATTGTGTCCTTAGCTTTAAAAGGTTGTAACATTCAATGTATCTTTGCTTTGCTTTTCCTTTGTGTATTTCTTTAAACAAGCTATACATCTTCTTTGTGTATTGGTATTGTGTCTGGCAATCTGCTAAGTATTTTTCTGCGTACTTTTTGCCATACCCTTTGCAATAGTTTACATTGTCTGCCGTGTCTCCTATAATCATTTGCTCATAAAAGTTGTACATAGCTTCTTCTTCAGATATGTCATAAACTACTTGGTGTTTCTTGTGGTAGTTGTACATTAAGCAAGGGAATTGTTTGTAGTCTTTGTCTATGCTTACAATCATTACGTTGTCCCTGCCTATTTCTTTGGATAGTTCATACCAATACTTTGCAACTACGTCGTCTGTTTCTACACCGTGACCATATATAGAATCGTAGTGTTCTTTTACCCAAGCGTGCATCTCATTTAATAATGGAGGCTTAGGCGTGTTTATTCTATTGGCTTTGTACTTTGGTGTTATTAGTTTCCTAAAGTTCCCTATTGAGCCGTTAAACACCTTCACTTCGTCTATTTCGTATAGTTCTTCAAGGTCGTTTATTATCTTCATAAACACCTCGTCAAACTTCCCTGTGATGTCATCAAGGTTGTCATAGTAAGGACTATCTTCTGGGTTTTCTCTTTTCTTATAACAACTTGAAAAGATTAAACTGTCTGCATCAAATAGTAAAACCATTATCGGTAGTATTCGTTTATTACTCTTTCTTCTAATTCTTTTACAACGTAGTCATCTACTATGTCTGTAATGTCTTTGTCGTCTAACAGTATTTCATATATTTCAAATGATTCAGCGTTGCCACTAAACTCGTACATATGCGGTACTTCTTCTTCGTAGTTTCCCCTTACTGTAAATTCTAAATCTGAAAATTTAATGTAATAATCTTTCATTGCTGTTTGTTTAAATAGGTTAATACTTCTTCTAATTCTTTTACCGAATGTTCACGCTCATACAACTTGGCTATG
>Ga0209771_1002039_pt1 | contig 12565 bp, 9 predicted proteins | sample SaaInl59LU_5_DNA_FD_184639 | JGI IMG/M metagenome (GOLD analysis project Ga0209771, IMG submission 184639) | Marine microbial communities from expanding oxygen minimum zones in the Saanich Inlet - ESP_59LU_5_DNA (SPAdes) (version 2) | ecosystem: Environmental > Aquatic > Marine > Intertidal zone ...
ATCATCACAAACCAGGAAAAGAAATTCCTGATGCGGTAGCTGTTTTAAATGCAAAACAAGAAGATTGCAACTACCCTTTTGATGAACTTTGTGGATGTGGTGTTGGGTTTAAATTGATTCAAGCTTTGGGCTCTAAACGAAATCAAACGATAAAAGATTTTGTACCTTATTTAGATTTGGTAGCCACTGCCATTGCTGCAGATATAGTACCCATGAATGGCGAAAATAGAGTGTTGGCTTATTTTGGTTTGCAAGTAATTAATCAACAACCTAGAAACGGAATTAAAGCCATTATTCATCAAATAAAAAAACAAGAATTAACCATTACAGATGTAGTATTTATCATTGCTCCCAGAATTAATGCTGCTGGCAGAATGAAACATGGTAATTATGCTGTAGAATTACTTACAGAAATGGATTTTGAAGCTGCCGTAGAGTTTGCAGCATCCATAGAAATTTTTAATGCTGATAGAAAAGATTTAGACAAAAAGATAACCGATGAAGCTGTTATTCAAATTATAGATAATGAAGAAGAAGAGCGTTTTACATCTGTAGTTTTTCAAGAAGATTGGCACAAAGGTGTTATTGGTATTGTAGCTTCTAGATTGATAGAAAAATACTACAGACCTACTTTAGTATTTACAAAAAGTGGCGATAAACTAGCGGCTTCTGCACGATCTGTAAAAGGGTTTGATGTATACAATGCACTATTAGAATGTGACGAATTTATAGAACAATTTGGTGGCCATAAATATGCTGCTGGTTTGACTTTGTTACCAGAAAACTACCAAAATTTTAAAAATAAGTTTGAAGAAGTAGTTGCAAAAACCATCAACAAAGAATTATTAACTCAAGAAATTGCTATTGATGCAGCGTTAGAACTGTCTGAAATAACCCCTAAATTTTTTAGAATTATTCAGCAAATGGCACCTTTTGGTCCACAAAATATGAAACCCGTTTTTAAAAGTACTTGTGTAAGAGATAATGGTTATGGTAAAAAAGTAGGTGCAGACAAAACGCATTTAAAATTAAATATTTTTCAAGGTGATAACCAAAAAACCTATAATGCCATTGGTTTTAATTTGGGTGATAAAATGGATGTTGTACAAGACAAATTTGATATTGTGTATGCTTTAGAGGAAAATGAGTGGCAAGGTTATAAGTCTGTACAGTTAGTTTTGAAGGATTTGAAGTCGCCTAAAGATGTTTATCAATCAAAATAGTATTTCCATTAGGATCAAAAAAAACAATACTTGCAGAACCAGAAGTGTTTGCACTAGCTTCTCTTTCTAGTTTTATATGATTTGCTTTTAAGTGTTTTAAAATATCTCTTACATCTTTAAAATTATCTAATTTGTCGGCAAATAAGTCTAGCCCAGATTGAGCTATTTGTTTGAAATCCTTTTTGCTTTTTTTAGCAAAAAGATTGAGTAGCGAAAGCTGGAAATAGCTTCTAAAAAAAAGAAAATTAACGCTCCATAGACATTAAAACCATTTTTAGTTCCATGTATGTAATATCTGTATCTACTTTTTCTTTAAGCACTGTTAAACCCTTTACATCTCCAGCTTCTTCTATTTGATTCAATATTTTTTTGTAGCGTTTTAAATCTATCAATTCTAACACATCAATATCTCCAGAAGGAATGTAATTTGCCAAATGGTTTTCTATAGTACCTGTTGTTAAACTGCGTTCTTTGGCAATTTCTTTTATGGAAAGTCCAGATTTAAAAAGCTCAAACGTAATTTGTTTGGTCGGTTTTTTATCTTCTTTTTTCTGTTCGTTAAATTGGTTAATTCCGTTTTCTTTACAATAGGTTTCTATTACCTGTAAAATTTCTTCGCCATATTTATGGACACGAATTTTACCCATGCCTTTGATTTTTATCAGTTCTTTTTCTGTTCTAGGTAAAGCATCGCACATGGTATACAGGGTTTCTTGCGTAAATATTTGAAAAGCGGGTATGTTTTCTGCAATGCGAATTTCGTCTCTTAATTGGCGCAATTTTAAAGCTAATAATGGGTCTCTTTGAGAAGGCGATTTTTTCTTCTTTTTGGGTGCTGTTTTTTGCAAAACTGCTTTTGCTCTTACCTCTAAATACGCTTTGGTTTTAAAACCCTTTGACATTTTTTGCAAAGCAAATAATTTTTCTTCTAATTTTTCTTGCAAAGCATCAAACTGTTTTAAAAAATCTTTTTTTACAGCTTTATTATCTGTAGAAAATGAAATGGCATCTAAAGATTTTTGAATATTTGTTTTGGTATGATTTAAAAAATAATCTACTCCTTTTGTAAAGCGCTCTTGAATTTGAGAGCTATTTTCTGGTAAAATATTAGCATCAGAAATATTTTGTAATTGATTTTTAAATCCATTTGAAACCTTAATTAAAGCAACTACACCATCATCTTTTATAGTTTGTAAATGATCTATAACATCACCTTTAATAGAAGTTTGATTCTTGTAAAAGATATCTATTAAACGTGAAGTGGGATATAAAAATGGTTGATAATCGAATAGTTCTGCAATCAAGTTTAATTGAAACTGTTTTTCAGATTCGTTTAAAATACTTTCATCTGGATGGTTGTCTTCTACAGATTGATTAAAAACACTTACAGTGCTATCGTTTATAATGGCATTGCTAGTTATTTTGGTTTTTAAAACCAAGCCTTCTAAAGAGGTACACCTACTTAAAGCTACATAAGTTTGCCCATGTGCAAAAGAAGCTTCTGCATCTATAATAGCTTTTTCAAAGGTTAAACCTTGACTTTTATGAATGGTAATTGCCCAAGCCAAACGCAACGGAATTTGAGAAAAAGAACCCACCAAATCTTCTTTAATTTCTTTGGTTTCGTCGTTTATAGAGTAATTTATATTTTCCCATTTTTCTCTTTCTGTAACAATTTCATCTGCTTCATTAGCACATTGTACAGTTACGGTTTCTTTAGAAATATCGGTTACAACACCAATTTTTCCGTTAAAATATCTTTTTTCTAAAGACGAATCGTTTTTAATAAACATCACCTGTGCACCAACTTTTAGCTCTAATTTTTCGTCATTAGGAAAAGAGTTTTCATTGAATTTACCAGAAACCTCTGCAGTAAAAAAATTACTTTTATTTTTAATTTTATTCAGCTCAGAGTTGTTGATTAAATTGGCTCTGTTGTTGTGCGTAGTTAAGGTGATATAACCTTCTTCTTTCTCTGGAGAAAAAGACGGATTGTAATTTTTATTTAAAATTTCTGCAGATACTGCTGATAAAGTATCGTTTCTAACTTCATTTAAAATTTTAATAAAATCTTCGTTTTTTTGGCGATAAATGTGTTTTAGTTCAACAGAAACTACATTGGCTTCTTGAAAAGCTTTACTACTGAAAAAATATACTGTTTCGTAATAACTTTGTAGCAAACTCCATTCGTTTGGTTTTACCACAGGGGCTAACTGTTGCAAATCGCCAATCATTAAAACTTGTGCACCACCAAATACTTTGTTTCGGTTTTTATAACGCCTCATTACCTGGTCTATACCATCTAGTAAATCTGCACGAACCATAGAAATTTCATCTATAATTACTAAATCTAACGATTTTATAATATCGATTTTTGTTTTAGAAAATCGACGTTGTTGGTTATTTTGAGTTTGATTAGGTAAAATTGGGCCAAAAGGAATTTGAAAAAACGAATGTATAGTAACGCCTTTTGCGTTAATGGCTGCAACACCTGTTGGAGCTACAATAACCATTCTTTTTAAAGATTCGTTTTTAATTTTATGTAAAAAAGTAGTTTTTCCTGTACCTGCTTTACCTGTAATAAACAGATTTCTATCTGTTTTTTCTATAAAATTTAGGGCAAGTTCTAATTCAGGATTTTTGGGCATTTTTACTTTTTGATGCAAGGTAAGAAAACGAAAAATTATAGCATAAAATTTATCTTTTTTTCCAAGTTTTAGGTCTTCTGCTGGTGTGCAAAATTGCCAAAATTTCTATTATAGAATTCTCCTTAATTCTGTAATGAATTCCGAAAGAAAAACTTTTAAGATAACGAACTCTTGTATTCTTATATTTTACTTGAAAAGATTTTGGTTTTGATTTTATATACTCAAATTCTGTAAATAGGTTTTCTAAGAATCTATCTGTTACAAATGTTGATGCGTTTTCATCATAATAATCTACAATATCTTGAATATCTTCTTTAGCTAATTTCCTTATCTGTAATTGATACATTATTTTCTTTTGATAGAAGATTTTAATTCTTGAAGAGAAATATAATCTTCAGGATTCTCATTTGCTTCTATAATTCTTTCATCTAAAATTGCTTTTTGATTTTTATTTAAATCTGAGTTTTGAAGTTTTTCAACAATATATAATTGAAAATCCTCTAAAGTTTTAAAGTGGTTTTTAGAGATATTAATGGGTTCATCAAAAGAAATGGTTTTCATAACTAAGTGTTTTACTCAAATATAAGAATTTATTTGAAATTGTAGGTGGATTTTTCTTTACCTGCTTTACCTGTAATAAAAAGATTTCTATTTGTTTTTTCTATAAAATTTAGGACAAGTTCAAGTTAAAGATTTTTGGGCATTTTTACTTTTTGATGCAAAGTAAATAATTACTGACCAAGAAAGTCCGCGAGGACTTTCGTAAATTGGCTAAAACTAGCAATTAATTTTACACGATGTTGTAACACGTTTTTTTATTTTTTTTCGAAATCAAAATTGAATGATGGTCTTCCTTTAAGTTGATTATCAATCATTATATATTCCATTCCACCTAATTTTTTTTCTTTATATGCTTTTTCAATTAATGGTCTTATTTCTTTCCAATATTTTTCTTGAGAATGTCTAAAAATTACCCAAGGTGCAGCGTATTCTTCACAGTTTAAAGATACTTTGTCAACCCAACCTCTTTTTTTAACAATTTCAATAAGTAATTCAGTATTTTTATTGTCTAATTTAGTCTGAATATTCCACAAAGAGTCAATTTCCTTTTTTGATTTTTTGGATCTTTTTTCAGCAATTTTACGAGCAATTTTTCCCCATTCTAATTGTTCTTCAGTACTTAAATTGGTATAAATTTCTTTTGTCAGTTTATTTGCTGTTTTAATCGAATCTAAAATTTCAAAAAATGGATCAGAAAGTTTTGTCGTTCCTCTTATTTTTTGGTCATCTTCTGTCATTTTTCCAAGGATCTTACATAATTCAGTATTATTCTCAAATTTATTTTCTTTCCTGGAATTAAGAAAAGTAATTGAAACTATTAATATTATTAGTATGCTTTTCGTTCTCATAATGTGTTACAACGTTAACACGAATATACAATGTTTCAATGTTTTATATTAGTAGTAAGCGAAGTTTGGTTTTTTTATTGGAAAAATCAACAAGTAAAAATACTTGTTTTAAAGAAATTTACTAAAGCTTTTAAACAAGTTTAGCCCTGATAGTAGTACTTCGTCTACGCTCATCACAGGCTAATGTTTGAGCTCTTTTTTTATGCTAAACTCGTTTCAGTATCTGTTCTAAATAATAACATTACTTTCTTTAGTAGCAGAATGATGAAGTAAATTTAACATGAAAAAAAGCGAGTGTTGAAAACAAGAAACCTGCTTGCAGCAGGCAAGTAGCTTCTAATAAAAAATCCCAAGCAAAAGCTCAGGATTTTAATATTTTATAATAAACTTCGACAAGCTCAGTTCAAGACTTCGACAAGCTCAGTTTGACATACTTATAAACCCAGATTTTGGGCTACATTTCTAATGCTTTTGTTGGATTGTTATTCATCAATAGCTCTACAGGATTTTCTAAAGCTTCTTTAACAGCTACTAAAAAACCTACAGATTCTCTTCCATCAATAATTCTATGATCGTAAGACAAGGCAACATACATAATTGGTTGTATTACAACTTCGCCATTAACAGCCATAGGTCTGTTTACAATGTTGTGCATTCCTAAAATTCCACTTTGTGGAGGGTTTATAATTGGTGTAGATAACATAGAACCAAATACACCACCATTGGTAATGGTAAAGGTTCCACCCGTCATTTCATCAACTGTAATTTGCCCATCTCTTGCACGCAAAGCCAAACGTTTTACTTCTGACTCTACACCTCTAAAAGACAAGTTTTCTGCATTTCTAATAACAGGTACCATTAAGCCTTTAGGGCCAGAAACTGCAATAGAAATATCTTGAAAATCATGTTTTATTTGGTAATCTCCATCTATCATAGAGTTTACATCTGGATACATTTTTAACGCTCTAACAACCGCTAATGTAAAGAAAGACATAAACCCTAAACCAACACCATGTTTTGCTTTAAAGTCTTCTTTGTACTGAGAACGTAAATCGAAAATTGGCTGCATATTTACTTCGTTAAAAGTAGTTAGCATGGCTGTTTCGCTTTTTACAGCTACCAAACGCTCTGCTACTTTTCTACGTAACATCGACATTTTCTTGCGTTCTATACCACGAGTACCGTTTGCTGGTTGTGTTCCCATAGATGGTACTGCTTTTACAGCGTCATCTTTGGTAATTCTACCCTCTTTTCCAGTTCCTTTTACTGTTGATGCGTCAATTCCTTTCTCTGCCAATACTTTTTTAGCAGCTGGCGAAGCGGTTCCTGTTGCATAAGTAGCTACTTTTTGAGCTGGAGCAGATTCCGTTTTCTTTTCTTCTTTAGGAGCTTCATCTTTGGCAGGAGCAGCATTCTCTTCTGGTTTTGCAGCATCCATATCAATCAAACAAACAACAGCACCAACTTCTACAGCATCTCCTTCTTCTGCTTTTAAAGTGACAATTCCACTTTCTTCAGCAGGCAACTCTAAAGTTGCTTTGTCAGAATCTACTTCTGCAATGGGTTGGTCTTTTTCTACATAGTCTCCGTCTTCAACTAACCAAGTTGCAATTTCTACTTCTGTAATTGATTCTCCTGGAGAGGGAACTTTCATTTCTAAAACACTCATGGTTTCTTATTTTATTTTAATCTGAAATTCTTTTTTTATTTTTTGGGCGTTTAAACAGGCTTTCCACTGTATCTTTTTTTGCTTTTTTGTTCTCGATACAAAATTTCTGAAAAAGAAATTTCACTGGAACTGACAGCAAAAAAAGGATGTCGTTTCAATCCTTAACGCGCTTACTCTTTATCGTTAAAAACACTATCTATAACTGCTCTATGACGCTTTTTAAAACGTGTACTAGAACCTGCTGCGGGTACTGCATAGTATTTACGAGAGCATACATTTAGTTTTACCAAATCGAAACGCTCTAACATAAAACTCCAAGCTCCCATATTTCTAGGTTCTTCTTGTGCCCAAATATAATTTTCTACATTTGGATATCTGTCTATTACTTTTTGTATTTTATCTAAATGTAAAGGAAATAGTTGTTCTATTCTTACCAAAGCAACATCATCTCTATTTAGGTTTTCTCTTTCTTCTAATAAGTCATAATAGAATTTACCCATACAAAAAACTAATTTTTTTACATTTTTTGGGTTGATGGTATCATCTATTACTTCTTGGAATTCGCCAGTTGCTAAATCTTCTAAAGTAGAAACTACTTTTGGATGACGTAACAAACTTTTTGGTGTAAACACAATTAATGGTTTTCTGTAATCGCGTTTCATTTGTCTGCGTAACAAATGATAAAAGTTTGCTGGTGTTGTACAGTTGGCTACTGTCATATTATCAATTGCACACAACTGTAAATAACGTTCTATTCTTGCAGATGAATGTTCAGAACCTTGCCCTTCGTAACCATGAGGTAAAAGCACTACAATTCCGTTTTGTAATTTCCATTTATCTTCTGCAGCAGAAATATATTGGTCAAACATAATTTGTGCACCGTTAGAAAAATCTCCAAATTGTGCTTCCCAAATGGTTAACGTATTTGGATTTCCCATGGCATAACCATAATCAAAACCTAACACTCCATATTCAGATAATAAAGAGTTATAAATGGTCATTTGACCTTTTGTATCTGGGTTTGTATTTAATAAATTAATTCTATCTTCGGTAATTTCATCTCGTAAAATAGCGTGTCTGTGAGAAAAAGTACCTCTTTCTACATCTTGGCCAGAAATACGCACATTAAAACCTTCTTCCATTAAAGAACCATAAGCTAGGTTTTCTGCCATTCCCCAATCTAATTGATTGGTTTCGAATGCCATTTTTGCTCTTGTTTGTAAAATACGTTCTGCTTTTCTTACAAATTTAACGCCTTCTGGAACTGTAGAAACTACTTTAGCAATATGCTTTAACCTGTCTGATTTGTATTTTGTATCTACAGGCTGTAACATAGTGGCTAATTGTTCACGCTCAAAACCTTCCCAAGTAGATTTCATAAACTCTTTTACTTTAGAGTTTTTATCTTCTTTAGATAAATCGAATTGCGTGTTAAGCATTTCTTTAAATTCAGTAGTAATTGTATTTAGATAATCTTTATCAATACTACCTTCTTTTAACAATGTTTCTGCATAAATATCTTTTACATTTTTATGTTTAGATATTGCTTTGTATAATTTTGGTTGTGTAAAACGAGGTTCATCACCTTCGTTATGGCCATATTTTCTATATCCTAATAAGTCTATAAAAATATCGGTTTTAAATTTCATTCTAAACTCTAATGCCATTTGCATTGCGTGGCATACAGCTTCTGTATCGTCTGCATTTACATGTAAAACTGGCGATAATGTAACTTTACCAACATCTGTACAATAGGTACTAGAACGTGCATCTAAATAATTGGTAGTAAACCCAACTTGGTTGTTTACAACGATATGAATTGTTCCTCCTGTTTTATAGCCATTCAATTTTGCCATTTGTACTACTTCATATGCAATACCTTGGCCTGCAATTGCTGCATCACCATGAATTACAATGGGTAATATTTTACTAGAATCTCCATTATATTTTCTATCTATTTTTGCTCTAGTAATACCTTCTGCAACTGCTGCAACAGTTTCTAAATGAGATGGATTTGGAACTAAGTTCATCTTAATTTCATTGCCATCTCTGTAGGTTTTACTTAACGTTAAGCCTAAATGGTATTTTACATCACCATCAATGTCATCATCTTCAAAATCTTTTCCTTCAAACTCGCTAAATAAATCTCTTACCGGTTTTTTAAAGATGTTTACTAAGGTATTTAAACGACCTCTGTGTGCCATCCCTAAAACACATTCTTTAACTCCGTGGTTTTCTGCAGCTTCTCTTAAAGCTACACTGATTCCTGGTATTAAGGCCTCACCACCTTCTAAAGAGAAACGTTTTTGGCCTACATATTTTGTTTGTAAAAAACTCTCGAAAGTAACTGCTTGGTTTAGTTTAGAAAGTATATATTTTTTAGAATCTTGAGAGTAATTAGGATGATTATCATTTTCGTTTAAACGACTTTGCCACCATTTTAATTTCTCTGGATTACGCATATACATATACTCTACCCCAATAGAATCGCAATAAATAGTTTTTAGGTGACTTATAATTTTAGAAAGCTTTACCCTTCCTAACCCTAACACATCTCCAGCAGAGAATTCTTTATCTAAATCTTTTTCAGTTAAACCGAAATTTTCGATATCTAAAACTGGTTGATACTGTCTTCTTTCTCTAACCGGGTTTGTTTTTGTAAACAAATGCCCTCTTGTTCTGTAACCATTGATTAGGTCTACAACTAAAAACTCTTTTTTTACTTCTTGTGGTACTTCTATTGAAGTTTCTTCATCAGAAAGAGAATAATTTTCATTTGCTAAATCATATCCTTGAAAAAAACTTCTCCAGCTAGGTTCAACAGAATCTGGGTTAATTAAATATTGATCGTATAAATCTGCTATAAAGCCTGTATGCGCTGCGTTTAAAAACGAAAATTTATCCATATATTAGTTTGTGCTATCTCTTTAGCTAATTATGAAAACAAAAATACAATATTTGACATAAAAGAAAGAATTTTTTTAGTTATAAAAAAAGTGAAAAAAATAAATTTTTTTTACTTTTTATTTGGTGATATATTAAAAAGATATATATTTGCACTCGCTAAACACAAATGTGAAGCAAACTCCTCTTTAGCTCAGTTGGTTAGAGCATCTGACTGTTAATCAGAGGGTCCTTGGTTCGAGCCCAAGAAGAGGAGCAAGTTCATAATAACATTGACTGCGAAAGTAGCTCAGGGGTAGAGCATCACCTTGCCAAGGTGAGGGTCGCGGGTTCAAATCCCGTCTTTCGCTCTATTATGAAATAATACCAATGCTGAAGTGGTGGAATTGGTAGACACGCTGGACTTAAAATCCAGTGAGCAGTAATGCTCGTATGGGTTCAAGTCCCATCTTCAGTACAAAAACCGAGACATATGTCTCGGTTTTTTTATTTAGGTAAAACTTTTTTATCTCTAATCGTTTACTCTTTTTAACAATTATTATTCGTAAGGTAAGATTGTTTTCAAACTATTTTTTCAAAGTTTGAACTTCGATTTTCTGCGTATACTTTGTCTTATATTTTTAATATCGCCCAGAACGTTTGCAATATTATTAAATGTATATTATATACATCTATAAGAATGGGAAATATGATTATTTATTACATTTCTGTCTTTTCTTGCATTTAACCAGACTATACTAGCTAGTAAATTTGGTGGTCGAGTTATTATTTAGAATCCTTAAAAATCATTAGTTTCGTGCTAATTAATTTTTACAAATGATTTATTTACCAATCTTGTTTATAATTGCTTTTTGTATTTTGTTTTATTTCTTTCAAGAGAAATTTATTTTTTTAAATGGTAAAAAACTAAACAAAAATTATCAATATCAGTTTCTATATTCATTTAAAGAATTATTTATTAAAGCTAAAGATAATACTCTAATTAATGCAGTACATTTTAAACTAGAAAACCCTAAAGGAATCATTCTTTTTTGTCATGGTAACAAAGGTAATTTAACAAAATGGGGTAACAGAGTTTCTTATCTTTTAGACTACAATTACGAAGTAATTCTTTTTGATTATAGAAATTATGGCAAAAGCGTTGGTGCTTTTAATGAACAAAAAATGTATCAAGACGCTTTGCAAATGTATCAATATGTCAACACAATGTATAATGAAGACAAAATTGTAGTTTACGGTTATTCCATAGGTTGTACTTTTGCTACTAAAATTGCAGAAAAGTATAAACCCAAACATCTTGTTTTAGAATCTCCTTTTTATAGTTTAAAAAAAGCAGTACAAAAGGCCTTTTTTTTAGCACCAACTTTTTTATTAAAATATAAATTTAAAACACATACCTTTTTTAAAAATGTACAAGTACCAATATGCATTTTTCAAGGCAAAAAAGATCGTGTTACACCTATTAAAGGTGCAAAAAAACTATTTCAATTAAATAATAATCCTGTAAATAGTTTTATCACTTTACAAGAAGCTACACATCATAATATTAGAACCTTTAAATTGTACAAACAAAAACTACAAGAAATTTTGTAGGTTGGTATTTTCTAAATCTATTAAATCTTATTTTTGAGATCTTAAAAATTTTATGAAACGTTTAAAAAAAATCTTAACAAAGAAAAAATACATTAAAATAAAATTAAAAAAAATTGCCACCAACCATTTAGAATTAAAAGCTAAAATTAATGGTGTAAAAGGTCGTTTTATTTTAGATACAGGTGCCTCTAATTCTTGTGTTGGTTTAAAATCGATTGAACACTTTAATTTAGAAACAGAAGAAAGTGATACCAAAGCTGCAGGTGCAGGAGCAACTGATATGGAAACACTAATATCCACAAATAATCAACTTAAAATAGACAAATGGCAAACTAATACTTTTAATTTGGTTTTGTTTGATTTATCGCACGTAAATACAGCATTATTACAACACAATGCCAAAGAAGTTACAGGTATTATTGGGGCAGATATTTTACAGAAAGGAAAAGCAATAATAGATTATAATAAAAACGTTTTATACCTTAAAAAGGTAAATAAAAACAAATAACTAAAACAATAGAATATGAGTTTACAAAAAGAGGTAATGAACAAGATGAAACAAGCTATGAAAGCAAAAGACACAGTTGCTTTACAAGCTTTAAGAGCTGTAAAATCTGCTTTTTTATTAGCCAAAACAGAAACAGGTTCTCAAGAAGAATTAACAGAAGACCAAGAGCTAAAAATTATACAAAAGCAAGTAAAACAACGTAAAGATAGTGCTACCATCTTTTTAAAAGAAGGTAGAGAAGATTTAGCTGCACCTGAATTAGCGGAAATTGCCATTTTAGAACAGTTTTTACCAGAAGCCTTAACAGAAGCCGAAATAGAAGGTGTTGTAATTGCAACCATAGACAATTTAAATGCTTCTGGAATGCAAGATATGGGTAAAGTAATGAAAGTAGTACAAGAGGCGTTAGCAGGACAAGCAGAAGGAAAAATAATTTCTACATTGGTTAGAAAACATTTAATGAAATAATTTTATTACCAAATTGCTATCTTTAGCCCAAGTTAAAGGTTATTTAAATTAAAAAAGGCTCCATAGTTCAACTGAATAGAATATCAGATTTCGGCTCTGAGGGTTGCAGGTTTGAATCCTGCTGGAGTCACTCTAACGGAGAA